>JAABUL010006679.1_pt1 | contig 13105 bp, 14 predicted proteins | sample 5559151 | NCBI WGS metagenome assembly JAABUL01 (sample SAMN10711876, study PRJNA513368) | rock metagenome | isolation source: Antarctica rocks | place: Antarctica: Victoria Land, Pudding Butte sud | reverse complement strand
AGCTCAATAATTTCATGACTCTGATAAGAAAGACAACTATCGTAGAGAATATATTAATTTGATTCAAGAATCAAAGAAATTCAGCGATTTCTTTAATCAGTTTCAACGACTATACATATATCTAAAGTATCAGAAGAATATACTAGTCGTTGATCTAAAGAATAAAATAAACTTTCATCTTTGAATCTTTTGAACAGCTCAGATGAAGTCACTTATTAAGCTATCAGATATTTGAAACTATCTGATTCGCTTAAACAATGAACATAGAGCAGTTCAAAAGATCAAGAACAAACTACTTAAATGTGATGATTCAAAGATCATCATTTTTAAAGTAATTATTGCTGTTCAATCTTCTGCTTCGAAGTCTGACTGATTAAAGTCACGCAGCGCAGTTTTAACTAGCTTCAAGAATGCAGATGTTCTAGTTGAAACCTGTTTTGTATGTCACAAATCAAATCATAGTTTCAGAGAATGCTTGAATCAATCTATCAAAGTCAATGCAGTTGATGAGAACTATGATCATTTTGAACTTGATATTGAATCAAAGTTCAAGTCAAAAAACTAGTCATTTTCTCAACAGTCACTGAAGTGAAAATTATATCTTTGTGCAATTTAAACGAAATTCTATCGAAAGAGAATTACTTTGATAAGTCATTTCTAGTTGATGCTCTTCTCATCTTGCAGAATGAATCATTCAATCTTCGCTCTTTGATAGATAGTGATTCAATTGTTTATATGATCATACATATCAATCTAGTCAATAAAGTCTGTAAAGAGCTGAGAATTCAATCTATATCATCAACAAAAGAGAAGTTAATAAAAGAATATAATGAAAAGATATTTAAGAAAACTATCACTCATAAAATTCTATTGAATCTCATTATTGAAAGTCATAAGAAATTGACTGTTTCTATGTTGATAGCTGACATTAATCATCACGAAGTTATATTAGAAAAATCATGAATGAACAAAAATGAAATATTACTGAATATACAAATCAACATCATCGTTTTTTTGAATCAATTAGATACTCTCATTTCGATTTTTTCAATTTCTTTCAATTCAAAGCACTCAAGTTGATTATGATTAACTTCGTTTACTTTTATCTTTCAGTCAAAGATTTCTAGAATGCTCAAATGATCTGTTTCAACTATGATTCAGAAAGAGTCATTCTCAATTTGAAGCATAAACATTGCTTCATTCAAAACACTGTTGAATCGCTCAAAGAAGAATCAGACTGAAGTATTCGCTCTATTCATGAAGAATATTAATAAAGAAATCACGTACAACACTCAGTGCAATTTGAATGCTCTGAACATCTTTTTTGTCAAGAAAACTACTCAGAATTTGAAAGCTATTAAAGTCAAGCTGTTTTCAGAATATCATGATTTTCTAGATATTTTTAATCGAGTTCAATTAAATAAACTATCTTCTCATCGTTTCTATGATCATAAAATTGAGCTCATCAGTGATTCAACGTCTTCTCGCTGTCAAGTTTATCAAATGTTCTCTATCAAACTTCTGAAAGTAAAGAAGTACTTAAATGAGAATCTGTCAAAGAAATTCATCACTCTCAGTCAGACTCTCTATTTCTTTTCTGTTCTATTTGCACTTAAAGCAAATGAAGATTTTCGATTCTGCATGAACTATCAAAAGCTAAATGTCATTTTCAAAAGAAATAAATATTCTTTATTGCTGATAAATGAGATCATTGATAAAATAGTGAGTTACAAGCATCTGACTAGATTGAACATCATATCAACATTCAACAAACTTCAAATGCATCTTGATAATGAGAATTACATCATTTTTATCACTGCTTTAGAAGCATATAAATACAAGATGCTATCATTTGAACTGACTAATGAGTCAATCTTCTTTCAGCAATATATGAATGACATTTTATGAAACTTTCTGAACGACTTTTGTCAAGTCTATCTAGATGACATTCTCATTTATAGCAAAACAAGAAAGAAACATAGAGATCACGTCAAACTAGTATTGAAATGACTACACGAAGCTGAACTGCAAATGAATATTTGAAAGTGCAAATTCGATGTAGAAGAAACAGTCTTTCTAGAAGTCATTGTATCAGAACAAGATCTTCGCATGAATTCAAGTAAGATGATTGTCATAGTCAACTGAACTACTTCGATCAATTTGAAAGAAATTCAGAGCTTCGTAAGATTTGTGAACTTCTATCGTCATTTCATTAGAAACTTCTTCAAACTAGTTAAATCATTCACTCAATTGACTAGAAAAGACATGTCTTTTGTTTGAAATGAAGTTTGCGTTCAAGCTTTCAGAAATCTGAAGAAACAGATCAGTTTTGCTTCAGTTCTTCGTCATTTTAATCTCAAACATCAGACTATTTTGAAAATCAATGCATTAAACTATGTAAAAGATGAAATACTGTCTCAGTACAATGATAAGAATGTACTTCACTTGATGATCTTTTACAGCAAAAGCATGATTCTTGCTGAAATCAACTATCATATCTATGACAAGAAATTGCTGATCATTATTCGTTGTTTCAAACATTGATGACTCAAGCTAAAATGTATTGAATTACTCATTCAGATATTTATTGATCATCAAGCTCTGAAAATCTTCATGAAAAACAAACAGTCGAGTCAACATTAAGTCAATTATCTGAACATTCTATCAAAGTTCAATTTTCAGATCATCTTTAAATCAGGCAAAATGAACACTAAAGTCGATGCGTTAACTTGAATGTCTCTAGCGAACGTCTTTGAATCAGTTAAATGATTTGAAAATTGCTTTCAAACTATTCTTATCTTTGATAGAGTCGATATTCTATCTATTGACTTGAAATTGAGCGCAAATTTGAAATTAGAAGTCAATTTCTATCAGAGAGTACAATTAGTCAATTAAATGAATGAGTTCTGCAGCGAATATAAACAAGCTAAAAACGACAACAAGCTTAAGCTTCATAGCACTAAGATGAAGAACTGCGAAATTATTAATGATGTTCTATTTAGAAAAGATCTACTGTGAGTTTCTGAGAACATGCATATGAAATTACTACAAGAAGTACATGATCAATCTTCAATCTTTCATTTCGACAATAAATGAATCATCAATCTAGTTCAGCGTTTCTACTATTGATCAGATCATCAAGCTACTATTCAATGATACATTCAAAACTATCATACTTATCAATGAAGCAAAGTCACTAGAAATAGCATCAATGAACTTCATCATTCTCTTTTGATTTCACAGAAACGCTGAAAAAATATAGCTATGAACTTCATTACTGAACTATCTCTGTCAGAAGACTACAACATCATTTGCACAATCATATGTCATCTCATCAAAGAACATCACTATGTTTTCTGTCATTGAGAAGATGATGACATCTCAGTTGAAGAAACAGTCTGAATTATGCTATGAAACGTTTATTGACTGCATGATTTACTCAGTTCTATTGTTTCAAATAAAGACTCTCAATTCATATTCATCATGTGAAAGAATCTTTGTAAGCGACTGCAAATTATTGCTAGTTTATTCACTGCTTATCATTCTGAGATCAATGATCAAACAGAGCGAGTCAATCAAGACGTTGAATGCAAACTCAGAATCAACTGTAATTACATGCAGAATGATTGAGCTAAATAAATATCTATGATTGAGTTCAGTGACAATGTCAATACATTCTCGATCATCTCAATGATTTCTTTCTACTTCAATAAAGAATTTCACTCTTGAATGAGTTTCAATTCAGATACAACTGACTATGAAATCACTTGTGAATGAATTGAAGCTAGAAAAGCAGATGATATTGTCATTCAAATGAAAGAGTTACTGAACTTTGATCATCAATAATTGAAAAAGACTAAGCTGATCATTGAAGCTCAGATTAATAAACATAAATGAGACGTCATTTACAAGATAAGTGATCAGATTTGACTATCTTTCAGAAACGTCAAAATCATGAAATCATGCAAGAATTTGAAAGACAAACAGCTAGATTTCTACTCAATCATTATCAAAGTCAAGACTTTCTATCATCTTCATTTATTTACAAGCATGAAGCATATACACTTAATGTTCAGCTTGAAGCTACTACGATTGTATTCAGAAAACTCTTTATCAGAACAACATTCAGAATCACTCAGATCAATCACTATCAAAGACAATGAACACTGAAAGATAGATGATATATTGAACTTCAGATGCTATCGAGATCGAATACAGTACAAAGTCAAATGAAAAGATCTAGATAGAAACAACAAATGATACTATGTCAATAAAGAAAAATTCAATGACTCAAAGAAAGTTTTGAACGAATTTCATAAGCTATATTTAAGCATATCACGCTAAATATCAAAATAACTATTAACAAAAGTGAGCAAAAAAACTACATTCATGCAAACATGAATTTTCAAAGAGAAAGATAATGTTACGAGTGTATCAAGACTGATTAGAGCTAGTCAATAATTTAACTGAGATCTGATCTAAATCTGATCTAGATTTGACTCAGGTTTGACTCAGATTTGACTCAGATATGACTCAACATTCTTTTTCTTTCATCAACATCTTGTTCATTTACATCATTATCTTTTCATGTTACAAACACATTTCTTTCAAGTCTAGCACAGTCTTTGAACATTACATAAATAGAAGCTTTTGTATCAATCTTTCTCTGTATTCTTAATATTCAGTTATAGCTATCTTTAAAGATCAAGCACTATCAATTCTGATCTTCATTGATTGTATCATTTAAACATGATTCTGACAGTTTTGAATGAAGTGACGTTTATACTTTGAATCAAGAATGACTCTTTCTGAGCAGTGATTGAAACAAGTTATTTGAGCATCATAAAGATTTTAGTCTGAGTGATTGAAGAAAGTGAAGTTGATCGCGATCAACTTGAGTGCTTGAAATTGAGCGAGATCGAAAAAATCGAAATAGAAGTATTCAATTGATTTGAAAAAACAATGACATCATTTTGCATATTCAGTAATATTTCGTTTTTATTCATTCAGAGCTTACTCAAAATGACTTCATGATGATCAATATCAGCTATCAACATTGATACAGTCAATTTCTTATGACTTTCAATGATGAGATTGAGTAGAATTTTATGAGTGATTGTCTTCTTAAATATCTTTTCATCATAATCTTTTATTAACTTCTCTTTTGTCAGTGATATAAATTGAATTCTCAGTTTCTCACATACTTTATCAACTAGATTGAAATGTATGATCATGTAAATGATTGAATCACTGTTTATTAGAAAATGAAGACTGAAAGATCATTTCTGAGAAATGAGATGAGCATCAATTAAAAACAACTTTTCAAAGTAATTCTTTTTTGATAGAATTTCATCTAGTTTTCACAAAGATATAATTTCTATCTCTTTAATGACTTTTGAAAAGATGACTAGTTTTTTGAATCGAAATCGAAATTGAAATTGAAATCAAAGTGATCATATTCTTTGTTCACTGCATTAATTTTAGTAGATTAATTCAAGCATTCTTTAAAACTATGATCTGATTTATGATATATAAAACAGATTTCAATTAGAACGTCTGCTTTCTTGATGCTAGTTAAAATCGCGTCGCGCGACTTTGACTGATTAGACTTCAAATGATTGATTGATTGAATGATAACAGTCGCTCTATGAAAGATAGTCTTTGAAACATTATTAACATGTTTGAGCTTGTTCTTGATCTTTCAAATGACTCGCTGATCATTATTCAAATGAATCAGATAGAAACGAATTTCTTTTAAAGAATCAGATTGAACTAGTTGATCTACTCAAATGAATCAAAGATGAAAGTGTATTTTATCTTTCAAATTAATGATCAGTTGCTTTTCGTGATAGTCTAGATAGAAAGATAGTTGTTGAAACTGAGTATAAAACTTGCTGAATTTCTTTGATTCTTGAATTAAGTTGTAGTATTTTCTATGAAAGTTGACTTTCTTATTTGAATCATTGAACAACTGAGCTAACTCTTTCAAAAGATCTTTGATGATTTTATAAAGATTGACACAGTCATGTTTGCATCTAGTCTGAGTAACTTCAGCTGCATCATCAAATAATCTAGAATGTATATAGCTCAATTTGATTCATTCATTAGAAAAGAGATCAACATTGATCTCTAGTTTATTCTGAAATTTTTCGTATCAATTCTTTTAAGTAGAATTCTTTTCATCAGTAAACAGCGAAGAATCAGATATTTTTTGAGATCTAGAACGCTTAAAGTAGATAAAATCAGAAGAAGTGTTTTCTTTAGTTTGAAGTCTTGTCTTCAACTTTTTGATTTCATCTTCTTGTTGTTTATTTAACTCATAAAGTCAATCTGTTTCTTTATCAAGAACTAGACTTTAAGCTTTTCAGATTTCGTAAAACATGAAGAGTATTATCGTTTCAGTGAATAATTTGTCATTTTCATGAATGAATGACGCAGCAATTAATGATTTCGTTCGTGATTTCGATGAATCAGCATCAGAAATTTGAGAGAAATGATTTCAAAATTCTTCAGAACACTCTTCAGTAAATGAATGACTAAACATGATGAGATTTGTTTGAAAAAGAGTTGAATGAATGATGATGCTTAATGATTGAAAAAGAAAGATGTATGAAATGATGTTTAATCTTCAACAAAGAAAATGAGATTTGTTTGTTGATTGATTTGATTGATTCTCTAGCAAACAACGAAAATTCTTTATCGTTGAATCTATTGATTGATTTGATTCTTAAGCAATTCACGAAGATTCTTTATTGTGATTCTCATAATTGAGTCAACTTTACATACTTAATGAGTGATAAGTAGTTTAGCAATTCAAACAGTCTTGTCATTGATTTTATTCAATCTTTTAGTGTTGTTCTGTCTTTTAATTGTCATTGATCATCAGATAAATGAATTTCTTTAGACTCATTCTGTCTGTATGAGTATGTTGAATGAGTAATGAGATCAGTATCATATGATTAACGAATTCTTAATATAATGTCAGAATCATGTCTAGATGATACAATCAATGAAGATCAGAATTGATAGTGCTTGATCTTTAAAGATAGTTATAACTGAATATTAAAAATACAGAAGAAGATTGATATAAAAGCTTTTATTTATGTAATGTTCAAAGACTGCGCTAGACTTGAAAGAAATGTGTTTGTAACATGAAAAGAAAATGATGTAAATGAACAAGATGTTGATGAAAGAAAAGAGTGTTGAGAAAGAAAAAGAGTGTTGAGTCATATTTGAGTTAAATCTGAGTCAGATCTAGATCAGATTTCAACTAAATCATTGACTAACTTTAATCAGTCTTGATACACTTGTAACAGATACTTGCTTTCTTATATATAAGTGAAAGTCTCATTTATTAATGACAAAAAATAGTGATCTCATTTGATCAAAGTATTAAGCTTTCTGTAATTGATGCAGAAACGCAAGCTATCATCTTTCTTTTCAACGAAGAATATGAATAAAGCATATGAAGTTGAGCTAAAAGATATAAAGTCTTTATTCAAATGTTTAATCAGATAATTTTTCATCTTTTGAAGCTTGTAGTCAAACATATGATAAAGATGACTTCAAGAAAATGTTTTCTCGTCAATTAACTTAATTTTATGATCATAAAGATAATGAGAAGATAGTTGATCAGTCATTGCTCAATCAAACACGTCTAAATAATCATGATATTTCAAAGAAAGCTTAACTTTGACTTTTTTCAAGATTTCTTTATATGAAAGCTTTTATAAATTTACATCTTCAAGTTTATTTCTAGTTGTTTTTAGAAGTTGATCAATTTTCGTGATGATGATCACGAAAGTAGTCATATTCAATCATTTGACTAGTGATTTATATGCTGCAGTCTTTATCATTGCTATGTTCATTAAATCAAAAGACGAAAATTTGATTGAATTAAATAATTTCACGATTTTACTGAATGAAGATGACTTCTCACTGAGTTGAGTGATAACAGAAGAGATAAATCTCTTTAATATTTAAATAAAGATTAAACTTTTCTGTTTTATCGCGATTTTCTTGCTTAAAAGAACAGTCAAATGAACTTTGATAAAAGCTTTGATATGAGTTTTGAAACTAGAAAATTGAAGACAATCATCTTTCATATCAATAGTTATTTCAATCTTATTTATTCATGTTTTTTCAAGAATCATTTGATGTTGATCTAATTGAGTGATTAGCATAAAGATGAAACATTTCATATGATTTTGAACAGTTAGATTTGAATAAATTGCATGAATAATGAGCTTTTTTGCATAATGATCATCAAATTTTCTTATTAATTTAAGCTTGATTAAAGATAAAGATTCAATTTGCAAATGATTACAAACATTCTGCATGATTAATTCATCAATGAATGAATAGTCAGCTGCTTCAATGTCAATCAATGACTTTAATGAGTAATTAATTTCATTGTTAGATAATATACATTCAATAGTCAAAGATTTCAAAGCAAAAAAATCATTTAAACTGCTCATTGTTGAAGAAATTAACACATTTTTCATTGCATTTTTGATGAAAGTCACTAGTTTTTTATCTCATTCTTCAATTTCTCTGTAAATAATTTCTTCTCTTCTTTTGACATGATGATTTCATTGAGACAAAAGATGAATGCATGAAATGTTGAAGTACTAGTCTTCAGCTGAAAGTAGTTCTTTGAAAGATGACTTGATACTTTGCAGTTGAAGCAGATGATTGACATTCTTGATCATTCAGATTCAAGAGTGAAAAAAGTAGTGAATTGAACATAGTTAGTAGTCAAGACTGAAACTGATATTGACAAAGAAACAAAACATTTTTTCAAAGCTGTTATCAATTTGACTGTTCATTGCTCATCATGTAACTGATAATTAATTCGTTATTTATTATTTATATCTTGAAGAAAGATTTTGAACTTATTAAGCGAGCTAAACTTTATGAGTCAAACTGATAACACATTTTGAAAATGATTATTGATTTTATTTTAAATGTTGTTCATCAGAATGATATTATTGTAGTTTAGAAAGTTGAATATTTTAGTAAATTTTAAATAAAAAGAGTTGAAAGACTTGTTGAGCTGCTTCAGAGTAATGTATTCATGATGATACTTTCAAATCAAATTCTGATCTTTGTAAATTTCTTTTAAATGTTTCAGTAACTCTGATAGTGATTGATAGAATGAGAAAGCATCAACATGATGCTTTGCATAAATTTGCTGATCAGCATCATCTTTTAGTCTGAAAATCATATAAACAATATGAATCTTTTCAGTAGAGTAATGATTCGCGTTGACATCAAGCTTGTCAGTTATTTTGATGTTTCATATTTTTCAGATAGAATCATCTGTTTCAATGAAGATGAGTGAATTTGAAAGCTTAATGAACTTGTGATGATTATTCTCATTATCAGATAGAGTAGAAGATTTTCATTGAAAGTGAACTTCTTTCTGATTAACTTGTTGCTCAGCTGACTGAGTATTTTGACGAAGCATAAATCAATCAGCTTGACGTTGTTTTGCTCTGAAGTTTAATCACTCAGCTTATAACTAATTAATCTTTTTCTCTAACTCATCATTTTTATCAAAGATGACTTTTAATTGTTTCGCTCTCTTTTTGTGATCATTTTGTACAAGAAGTCAGTGTTCATTGAGTTGTAAAGTCAAGTTTTGCTGACTTCAAAACTCATTCAGCATATTAATGACTTTGTTGAATTAATTACTGACTCAATGAAACAGTTGTTTTTTGATGTTTATGTTTCATGAAGTGACAGCTTTCTCAGCTTCAACTGAAGCATTGATGAGTAGAAGTGAAATTCTTCTATTGACAATGCTTTTAAGCAGACAAGTTGTTTGAAAATCAACTGACTCAATATCATATATCATGATAAGATAAGATAAAAGTTGTTGAGATAAAAGTAAATGAAAGATTGATGTTTTGAATTGATGTTTTTTGATGAGTGAAAATTCAAAGAATTTCTTATGAATTTCAGATAATAATTGAGTGCTTTATTTAAAGAATTTTTTGTGAATAGAATGATGAAAATGAAAAAACAATCACAATGTACACAAAATGAACTTTTGAACAAAGCATTATAAACAAGAGAGAAAAGATTGAGTAGATGAATAAATAATGATGAATTGCATGAGCAGCAGTAATGCTGATTCAATGATGATTGCAAGCAGCGTTGACTCGTCACAGAGAGACAGCGATGCAGAGTCTAAACACTTACACAATGATGAGATGAAAGTTATCAGAATTATTGATTTACTAACACAGACATCAACATTAAAGAAAGAGAAGAACAAAGATCACTCATGAAAAGAAGTGATCTTAGAGCTGATTCAACGTCTTCGAAATGCTTCAGAAAGAAAGATTGAAAGTCAAGATGCATTCATCATGAAGAATGTACAGAAGTTGAAAACATTCATTCAACTTCTTAATAAACAATTACAAATATAAGAAAATATGCGTTTCATATTCAAAACATTATCATGAGTTAATGTAACAAGAGAAGAAGCAACAACTGAGAAGCAGTGATTCAGAGATGATTTGTCATTGCTTTGCAAGAAATGCAAAATTTTAGTGAAGATAGTGAAGAGAAAAGAGATGAAAGAAATACAGAAGAGATTGATTGATCAGATTTTTTAAGAAATCGCAAACGTGTTGATGATGCAACGAAATTTAATAGTGTTGCTTTGCAAACTTGAAAGCGAAGACATTGCACTTCACATGATGAGTTCAAAAGCTTAAGCAGCTTTAGAAAAGTCTCAAACATGAGTGAAGAGAATCGCAAGCTCAGCGCATGTAGTGTGTAAAAGTTTCGCGATACTAGCACATGATGTACACATCATACTGAACACAAGCAATCAGAAAATGATCATCAAAAGACTAGTAAAGAACAACATAAGACTTCATGAAGATCTAGAGATACTGAGAATAGCTTGACTCAAGAAGATAGTCGAGAGTGAGAAGATTCACTCATCACTCATCATAGAGATTGCAATCAAAACGATGATGAATCAACTACTAAACGTAAACATACTGAATTCATATCAAGAATGTTCATGCAAGTTGTTTAAAAAGAACTGTTGTATCACATAGTGCTATAAATGCTTTGATTTCAATCATATGACTAGATTCTGCAAAAACAAAGAGTGCTGCTTCAAATGCACAGATAAACATCACATTGAAGAGTGCGTTGTGTCGATGAATAGAAGACGATGCGTGAATTGCAATGATAGTCATGAACTCTGAAAACACTCATGCTTTAAGTGAAAACTACAGATAAAGCAATCAGAAGAAATCTTTCAAAACAGATTGATCAGATACTTTGAAGTGTCAAAAGACAATCACTCACTCTCTTCTTTCTTTTTGAACTTCTTAAGTTCAATAAATCTTGTGAGTTCAATGAATGTCTTGACAACAACAAGCAGTCAAGATGTCAATGAGTCAACATGACAAGTGATGAAAGTCAAGAAGAGATGAGTCGATCACTTTTCAAATGTGATTAGCAACTCAAAAAACATGATGTCTGAACAGATACAGAAACATTAAATCAAAAAATGTGAAAGACTCTTAATGATTAAAAGCATACAAAAAGCTGTCTTTGCACAGAATCAACAACAGTTACAGATAACTTTATGATGAATCAAATCTTTTTGCGAATTCTACAGTACAACATCAGAAAGTCATTGAAAATTCAGAAATCATTTCTGATAAACAGAGAAGTTCGTAAATTTGACATAATAATCATTCAGAAACAAGATTGCAACATTAATGCTTTGCAAACATTTAGCTCGACTCACAACTTCTTTCATCTAGTGAGAGACTCATCATTTCAAGCAAGAACATGCATTTATGTTAACAAGCATTTAAAACTCAATCAATGAGTAATGAAAATCATTGAATCAAACATCTGCTCAATTAAGCTACAAACTAGCAACTTGAAAGATGAGATACAGATGCTACAACTCATAAACATCTACAATTTATGCTCACTGTCTATCATCTTTACAGAAGAATCATCTACTATTTCTCATCTGAATGAACTAATCAAAGATGATTGCAAACAACTAATTGTAGAAAATTTCAATCTGCATCATTCACACTGAGAAGACAAAAAATGCTTTACTCGTCACATAATGATGAATGCTCTACTAGACATTATTACGAACGCAAGACTAAAGCTATTGCTTGAATCAGACATAATTACTAAAGAGACTCACAATCAGCTCACAACAATAAATCTAGCGTTTGACAGCAAGAAAATTCAATTCATGATACATAAATGCAAGGTAAGAATTGATTTACATCAGAAATTTGATCATCTTTTGATCATCATGAAGTTGTGTTTATGCACAATCTTTATGCAGCTTACGACTCATTAACTATGAAAGAAAATGAACACGAAAGCACTAAATGCTCATTTAAGAATACATCTTCTCATTGATCATTCTTTCAAAGACAAGACAGCGATAGATGACAGAGTAACTGAAATCACTTATGCATTACAAGAAATCATTGAGAAGTCTACTTCTTGAGCAAAATCATTGATTCAAGCATGAAACTTTTGAAATCAGATCTGCTCGAAAGTCATGACAAAATCGCGATGACTATGAGTTGTATAAAAATCACAGAGTACTTTAGAGACGTGAAACGACTATCTGAGATACAATGATCACAAAAACAAAGTCATCAAAGAAACAAAATGTTCACATTTTAAATCACAGATGCATGAGCTGAGCAATGAATTGAAATCGATTTGATGCTTTGCAAAATCAGTTAGAATTGAAAGTTAGCTTCTTAAGAAACTTTCGCAGTTTTCATCACTAAAGAGCAATGATTTCAATCACATAGCAAATTCATTCAAAGAAAAAATTGTTACGATTTTAATCTTCGTCTATTCTTCATCTAGTCTTCGCCTGATTTCATTCTAATCGAGTCTAGCGAGAATCTGATTTAAAGATGATATCATTGAGACTCTGCATCATATGTGTAAGATGTCAACTCAATCGAGTCTAGCACAGAGCTGAGAAACACACATATAAGAATCGAGTTCTTTTCTGTAGATACTTTTCTTTCTTAGCATTTATCTATTAGTTAAATGACATCTCTATGACTCGCTCTAG
>JAABUL010006677.1_pt1 | contig 13105 bp, 13 predicted proteins | sample 5559151 | NCBI WGS metagenome assembly JAABUL01 (sample SAMN10711876, study PRJNA513368) | rock metagenome | isolation source: Antarctica rocks | place: Antarctica: Victoria Land, Pudding Butte sud | reverse complement strand
GTGTGGCCCATGGTGATGAGTATCGGTTTTAATCCGTATTATAATAATACTGTGCGCTCTGTTGTAGGTTTCGCACACAAAGGGAAGGCATACGAGGGAGGAGGGGTGCTGATGCGATGATGCAGGAAGTCCACATCCTGCATTCTTTCCATCATGACTTCTATGGCGCACGCATAAACCTTTTGATCTTGGGCTTTATACGGCCGGAGTATGATTACGTGAGTAAAGAGAGCTTGGTCGAGGATATACGGTTCGATATCGAGGTCGCGCGAAGGAGTCTGGAGAGGGAGGCTTACGAAAAGTGGAAAGGGGACGAGTATCTGACGAAGTTCGAAGGGCAGGGGCATGAGAATACTGTGGCGACGTGAATGCGAGTTCTGCATGGACGTCGTGGCGCTTTTTGCTGCATTGAAGCGGCGGGTGACCTTAGCATGCTTGAGAGAGCTGGCAGGCGTTCACCACACTCGTATAGGGTTGCCAGCACCAAAGCATAGATGAAAGGGTGAATGCTTTTCTTGAAGGCCACTGACGCGAATTCGCAATCTATGCACGCGATACACACGGAGTATTCGGTAGGAATGACAAGAACCCTCCCGTAGATATCGTCCACTCCATACCTATCCAGAACCGTCCGTTGCTGAAGCCACGCTATGCCACGCCATGCCGCGCCAAATAAGTCAAGTCGTTATTCATATACATGGTAGAAACTACCGTTGTTAGCTGTCAGTCTAGAGGAGTGGGCCTCAGGAATCTTACGTTCATGACGATCAACATCGGTATGTCAAACACATCCCTCTTCACCATCCAACAGTACATGCACCCTACCTTGCCGTCTTTGTCGCCTAATTCATGGATCTTCGCCCCGCCCTCGTTCATCCGGCGCCTTTTACTCAGCCGGGCCTCGAGCTCGTCGTCGAAGCGATCCTCTGCTTTGACCGCATAGCTGGGGTCATCGATCGTCTTGTACTTCAGCAGCTTGCACTGAGTATTCACACTGCCCCTTGAATCCCCAAAGGCTAGTCGCGCAAAGTCTTCGTAGAACTCTATGGCACTTTCATCATCCAGCAGCTCGGCAAGGAAGACTGGCTGAGCGCTTGTTTCGTCTGGTAGACGAGGAGTGTTATAGCCGCCACGGGAGGAAGTGCCCGTACCTGGCGGCCCAGTCGTGCCGCCATTGTTCACGTTCAGGTTCGGAGCCTTGCCGAGGAGGACGTCCTTCGACCATCCGGTAAGGATGCTGAACTCTTTTCCAACGGCGGCGACTTCTCCAGTACGGCGACAGACAATAGTCGGTGTACCACAGGCGTTAATGAAGTCCTCATACTCCCACAGCGTACGTTGGAAACATTTCTCCATGAATACTAGGTCTTCCTGGCTCAAGTTCCTAGTACACGAAATAAATGACGGCCGTATCCTTGCAAGAGACTGGGCTATCCGAAGCGTCCGCTGGGGTGAGAACCGCTTTTGCACAAAAGCAGTCATCTTGTGAAAGCCCGTAGTATAAGAATAAGGTTGCGTTACGCTCTCATAGACTTTTGACGAATCGCGTGCACGTTTGGCCGGTAAGGCCGAGGCATGTACATTAGGCGTAGAGAGAGCGGACTGTGGCTCCGGCTTTGACGGGAAGCGCTCTGACCTTCCATGGCGTAATACATTGTTCGCATACGCTGTGGCGGTAGCCGCATTCTCTTCAAGGCTTGTCATTATACCTTGGGAGCTTGAGCGAGTGTCTGGGCTGGCGAAAGCACTTGCTGCTCCGATAGCAAAGGCATGAGGGTCTTCTTGCTTCGCTGTTTCCGCTAGATCTTGCGTTTGGCCAAATATATACATGTTTGAGGCGCCACCCTGTCTGAGATTGCTGGGATGGTCGCCCCGCCATTCTCCGATGCTCTGATCTTGTGGATAGATAAACGGCTGCGTCGAGCTTGGGCTACCAACATAGCCGGCGGACATGGTGCTAGGCGTCGTGAAGCTTGCACTATTCCCCTGGCCAATGTTCCCCGTAGAATCGCTAGAAGAATCTGCGGCGCCAGAGGACATATGGCCAAGCATGCCGAATTCCAAGGCTCCGTAGTGATTTCCAAAGTTGAAGCTGGCTGGATCGAAGTTATACTGAAGTGATCCGTTAGGATCATACATCTGGCCACCGTATGAGTTTGGTATCGTCGGCGTCGTTTGCTGAGATTGGTGCAGAGCGCTGCCTATACGCTGCATTGGTGATGCGTGTGGATTAAGACCAGCACTGAAATGGGCAGAGATTGGGGATGGCTGCGCGCTGTACGCTTGTGGACTCATCATGGCCTCCGATAAAGGAGGGGGCATCTGGATATGTTGGCCACCAGGAGGATACCGGGGGAAAGCGGAGGAGGGCGACTGTTGCGAAGCGTACGTGACGGAGGGTCCCGGATACCCACCGGGTGATGGGAGTTGCTGTCCACGGGCCATGCCAGGTAGATAATGGAATTGGTTCACTCCCCCACTCCTGACCCCCATCCCAGGGATCAATGCTTCAGCTGGTGCATCATGTAAGTACTTCGCCTTCTTGCGGACACCGTCATGGCAGGCGTCTTGCAGGCCTCGCTTGATGCATCTTTGACATGGACGCTCGTCGCCTGACCTGGAGTCAGTCGTCGCTCAGAAGGAAAATACTGCATCGGCATTTCATATACACGAGATGAGACTAACCGCAGGTTAGATGCGCGCGTTGGCAGGCATGGCATGCTCGTCGTGCTTTTTTCCTCCGCGGCCGCAGGGGATCCTTTGCATTCGCAGCTTTAGACTGACCGCTTCCTGGCTGAGGTTGCGTACTCGACTTCCCTTCCGGGTCCGGCTGCTCTGCCATATCGCCGGATTGCGGATCTCCACTGTCATCAGGAGACTGCGAGGACGACCGCGAGGCTTCATCTTCGCCCGAGCCTGTATTCATATTCTTATATATCGAAGCCAGGGATAGTGAAGGATACACAGAGCCCGTATCCGTCAAGGAGCCGGCTCAGACGACTTGGCGAGTCACCCACGTTCCCAGGATGCAACTTACCGTTGTCCTGCATTAAGACCCCCTCGAGGGGGGGCAAGGAGGGCCCGCCGTAGGATTGTTAGCCAGTGTCGATTGAAGGATGGTGGCAGGTATCGGCGAGTGGCACCATGCGTGAGGAGGTTCGCAGGTGATGCACACGCGATAGGGCAGATATCAAGGTCGCTGCAGTGGAACGTGCAATGTGCGCAGGCCGACGTGGAGCAATCGTGTGGGATTCCCCTGTCCAAAGAGAGAGTACAAGATACGAGGGGGGAAAGGAGATATCTATTCAGGTTTGCTTTACCTGGGGTACGAGGGTTGTAAAGCACCGGTGCAAGCGACGGTGAGTGGTGGGTTCCGGTTGCCCCAACATACGAGTGGAGGAGCTGCAGGGAAATATTGGCTTCTTGGTTTTGAATGTGCTACCTCGCCAGCTGAAGTCGGACGCATCCAGAGTGCCGGGGCCGGTCAAGTGATGGTTGAGTGGCCTGAAGCGGAAGATGCCTGGTCGACCGACGAGAGAATCGTTTTTTGGATGAAAAAGACGTCGCGCACACCAAGGCGATTAACGTTTTCCTCTTCGTATAGCTTGATTCTCCACCGTAAAGTTTAATGCAGAGGCGGCGATGCTTTGGGCAGCAAGCAGCATTCCTCATTGGGGAAATGTGTGTCCAACGGGCATCGCCATGCAACCGCACTCGACCCTCATTCGTCTCCCGCTCTGCGCGCTACCGAACATGGCTAGACGTCCTAGCCTCATTGGAGATCTACCGCTAGGGGGCTTCGGGCGGTAGCGCGCCGTCTCACTCGGTCCTCGCGCGAGGGACAGGGTGCATACTTAAGAACGTGCATAGTCTGCATGGGCCAAGCATGGATCCTCGAGGGCGCATTTGGGCGATGGTTTGGAGATAGCTGCCTCGTTGGCCGTTGCCCTGCTTGCACTCGAGCGGGGAAGGGCGATCATGACGCACAGTGTGCGAGGTCTAGAACAGTCCCGTCTTTCCCCTGGCTGCTCATCCAAAGTCCATTATGCTTCATGATGAGCTTCGCCTGCGCTTACATCTACTCTATGCGGCTGAGGCATGCTCTTTCCACGAACCTCAATCACTCGAGTGGCGGTGGCCACCGATGCTGCATGGAGAGCTGGGTGGCAGCCACTCAAAATAGGTTTCCATGCCTTGATGCACGCCAAGATACGAAGAGAACCAGAAAATTCAGAATGCGATGGTAGCGCGGCACAGCACGAGGCCACCCAGCTATTGCATTGATTGTCACGCGCTATCCAGGCTATCTAATCGATAATCGTCGCCCCGATGCAAATCGGCTGGTCCCTCGAATGCGCCGGCCATAACGGTAGAAGATGTACCTGGTTTACATCATTTTAGCCTCAACGGTCGCACGTCCGAATCAAGGACAGATGCTGCCAATCCCGCCGGAGAAACTCACGGGAAAGGCGCCAACGCGACTGTCAGGAACGCTAGCAGTGCCATCGCCCATTGGTAACCTGGCGCGTCAGATCAGCTCCGAAGATCACTTTGGTGGGGACTGGGGAGATTTGGGGTGGCACCCACCTGGCCGATTGTACACTGATAAAAGCACTTCGTCAGCTGTAGAAGGCACGTGCCGGGAGATATGCTCATTTACGTTGGACCCCGAATAACTGCCGCAATTGTCTTCTTTAGCATTGCCTCCCGCGGAGTTGAACTTCGAGGCAGAATACAATCAAGTGTCGCGTGGAGTGACCTCGGAGACATGTTTGGAAAAGATATGTTGAGGTTGGCATTAAGAATACGTTAGCGGAGGAATTACTTACGGGGAATGCGGCTGCGAAACTGCTTCCAGCAAACGAATTGGCGGCGAGAGCGCTTGCGCTGTAGTCGAAGAAGTTCAAATCAGTATTTTGGCTTCAGAGCGCGTTCCCGTTCGATGAAAATGTATCTTGAGCCTCAGCTTGTAGTACATGTCATCAACGTTGACGCTGGCATATGCCAAAGGGTGAGTCTCCTTAAAAACCTACGAGTACAATGGATAGGCATCGACGAGGAACGTGAAGACTCCGGAGAAGACTAAGAGCATTCTGATCGAACATACTTTCATTAGCGCTTTACAATAGAGCAACAAGCTTTTACGCGTGGGACATTCTAAACATACCCGCATCCAAACACGGTGGACCCTAAAAGGGGCACTATCCTGTCCCTGTGGCTTAGCGGAACTCTAAGCTGATGATGTGGTGGCGGAAGGCCATGCAGCTTGATGGCTAGGTGCATTGGGAAGATCGAGCCTCATAGACATGGCTCAGTCTCCAGCTCGTCAAGCCATCAAGGTTGATCAGGAGCAGCATATACTTCGACATCTTGTTTGACGCTTACCACTAGTCGAGGTTAGGATTGATGCTTTTCGCGATCTGCCAAAGGAGCGAGAAAAAGACTCACGTGAATCGAAGGGTAAGTTGTAAACCCAAACCTGGCAGGAATCAACATCCCATGTTCTCCTAGGATTCTTTAACCTGTACGTACCAGAAAAGCCCTATCGGTACGAGAATCGCACCTGCGATCGCTGGAGGCAGGCGATACTCAGGCTCTGACCCTCCTGGCTCTCCACCCTGCTTCTCGTGACTTTCCAGCAATCGTGAATAGTTCCGATCCCAGTACAACCCGCCGCTGGCTATGGCCATCAAGATTCCGATGAATATTCCAATGTATGTCAGTCCCACCTGCCACTGTTCGAAACCATGATGATTCTCGAACACGAGATTGAAAGCTCCGAACCACAAATATAGAACGCCAAGCAATAACGCTGAAAAGATGCATGAGTTTAAGCACATCGGTTCGAGGGTCAAAAGCAAAAATGGTCTGTAACAGGACCTGATGATCGTCTGCAGGATCGACTTGTCCATCTTTTCAATTGGTGCATGCCAACGCTTGTCACCCGTCTCGTCCCGCACCTTGATAGCCTTTCGCCGGAGTAGGACTGGATGATAGGTCTCCGGGATGATAAGAGTGATCAGCACTAGCATCACCCCTGCCCAAATAAGCAGTACATAGAAAGACCAGCGCCAGTTTGCGAACTGATTGATGAAGTTGCCAATCAATGAGCCGATTGAATGGTGATGCAGTAAAGATCATCATTGGTGCCTGCAATTCATCACGAGAGAACATGTCCCCGACTGTGCCGCCAGCCACAGAGAGGAATGCACTTCCAGCGACTCCGTCGAAAAAGCGAGCGACCCAGATCGTTTGAATATTCGCGTGACGGCGCAGGGAACAAGCCAGATCACGAAGAGAACGAACGAGACGATGTATATGTATCGTCGGCCGTAGAACTCTGATAACGGCCCGAGCAGCATAGACCCAATGCCGAGTCCGGCAACAAAGATACTCAATCCAAGCGTGGCGACAATCTTTGAACAATGGAATTCTTGCTCAAGCTGTGCGTATGTGTATGTGGAGGTATAAAGAGACGAGGCGCAGGTTACACAGGTTGAGCTGGTAGAAAGGATGGCCACTATCAGCCATTTCTGTGCTTTGCTCATGCACTTCGGGTTCATCGAATCGTGATCGCCATCCCATGAAACCTTGAACTCGTTCTTATCCTGACCCTGCTGGCCTGCTTGCTCCGATTTTGTTTCATCTCTCTGGGTGGGACAATATCCATTCGTCTCGTTGTCGTTGCGAGATCTGATGTTGAAGCTAGGAGCCTCGTCCAATTTTCTGCTTGAGCTTGCACTCCTAGCCCGAGGCTGTTGGCCCAACTGGCCACTGTCAATGACCTGTCCACATCGATCTTCGTCACGTGATGTCGGTTCTATTGCTGGATGCCCCTGTGGCAGTGGGTGCCCAGTAATGGAGAAATTGCGTCCGGAATCCTGGGAGCGCGCGATAGTAGACTCGGACTGATCGTTCTCCATCGTGGCAATACGCTTGACATGTATGAAGAAATGTGAATAGATGAAAGCGCTGCAAAAGCTATGAACGTTACCATCAGTGCAAGCGTTATACCATAGTCAGCGCAAACATGTATACTAGAGGATAATCAGGGCAAGGATTAAGCGACAAAACGTAGTCGATTCCCTTAGGGGCGATTGTATAAGCACCAGAGAACGAAGACAATTGGATACGACGACGGCTGATCCGCCCATGTGCCAGTCTGTTGATCTGTGAGTCGTGACTTGAAACAGGAAAAAGATTAGGCATGGATGATGAGTTTAGTCGAAGCAGGACATTCGGAACCAAAGTTTCTAGTCCATGTTATTCCCGTTTTACCCGATGTGTCCGGCATTTGATCGATCTCATTTGCCTCAGCCACGAGGACTCGGGTCCTCAGGGGTCTACATCCTATTGAGTATTGCCTCGTTTCCTACATGTAGGTAAGGGACATTTGATCCGATCATTGCGATGCCATTAGAATCGCTCAGGGTGTATTCCTACAACTTTAGGTAACTGAAGCGAAAGCCACCTTTTGCGTGAGCGTTGTTGCATTTGGGACTATGAATGTACAATCTGTGTAGTCATGATCAGACATACCATTAGTGGGCTCATAGATAAGCTGTATTTCTGTTGTTTGTTGTAAAAGACATCGTAGAGGTGGTGCACGACAGACCTCTATCCTTATGAGCCAACCCTTAGAGTTGACCTCAACAATCACTTGTGTACCTTAGGTAAAGTTGCCCGGATATCAAAAATGCTGTGTCATCAACGAGAGTCCCTCGATTGGCAGATGAGACGACTCGCTTGGCCGCCGGTGGATCCTCATCGGTTCAAACGGATTTGTATTGGTTCTAGTAAAGCCTAGTGCGCGCCTGCTGGACCTCTCGTGATTGTGCCCACGAATCCTTCTAATCCCACGCCTCCAACATCTGCGCGCTCTGGCATTATGAGTACTTTTGATCCCGGTTCGAACCACTCGCTAGAAGTAAGGAACTCGAAGGCGACCTCGACACCAGAGCCCTTGTCCACCACATTACCGAATATTGCATCGTTACTTTCGTCGTCCAATTGAAAGACCCAGTCAGATGGAATGGAGTCAGGTCGGCTGTCAACAGTCAGGATCTTCGCAGAGGCGCGGATGCTATCTATGTAGACGATGACTGAACTCCCGCGGGTCATGGAGCCCATTCGGCGGTCTTCGAAGGTTGCGCTGAAACATCGGTAAGGTGGTGGCGGGTTTTGCTCGAAATTTCCAGAGCCACGGACCATAACCATTCCTTTACGAATACGACCGTTGGTAAGTGCCCGCGCACCAATATGAGCTTGCTCAGCATCATCGTAGGTAATACCGACGGTTCCAACTTGTTCCGCTGTGAGACTGCGCACCGGTAATCGAAGATTTCGAAGGCTAATGACCCGCACCCTTCGCCATACCGGACAGTTTGGGAGCCTCTCCTTGACGGGTGAACCGCGACCCGCGATGATACCGGAGGAGGATCGCTGCGAGTCATAGGGTCCAGGGGCGACAAAGCTTGAATGTTTGAGGACCGGGCAGGATTTGGCAAGGTGTAATTTGTGGTCATTGGAGCTCTCTGTGTCCGGGTCGCTATTGAATGGGCCAACAAGCGCGGTGTCCCCAATGTTGAATGTACCATGAGACAGATGACCACTCAGTATATATCCATTGACAATGCTGCTTCCATCGAAGAGTGCAATCGAATTGGCCTGCGTTGCGGTGAAGACCTCGTCTACATGAAACAGGCTGCCTGGTCTGGAATGGTCCTGAAGCTGTGCAGTATCGTGGCTTGCCTTGGCCATCAACGGCTGCAGCGGAAGTTGGTGAAGTAGAGCGTGAAGCTTACAGATTCCAGCCCCTGTTACCGCACTTGTTAGAACGACAGGAACCACTTTAGCTGGCCCAGAACGTTGGATCTTGTCGATCGTCTCGGTTAGCTCAAACCGGTCTTTCTCATGAATCGTCTGAAGATTTTGAGCATCACCACCTCCTTTGGGCGAGGACAATATAATGGGCTGACGACCCGCAGCTTTTAGGATGTCGAGAACTTTCGTGAGCGTCTCCCGTAAACCAGAGCCTGAAGCAAGATCGAGCTTTGTGATGACTATCACAAGTGGCAGACCTAGAGCAAGGCAAAGCTCGAGATAAGATTTCGAGAGATCAACATCAGCGCCCGTAGAGCCCAAGATGTGTCTTGAGGACGCTGTTGCGCCTGTTTTTCCTGTATCATGCTCGTCGTCGTCCGCCCCCACACAACAGATGGTCCAGTGTGGAGCCCAAGATAAGAGGCCTCGCACCGTCGTCCGGCGGTACCTTGGATGCCCGGCCGAATCGGTCATCACCACTAACCTGTTCATTTCGCATGCGCTGTGAATGTCGTTCCATGACGAGATATTGCCGGATGCAAAATTAACGACGTTGATGGCCGAAGGCACACCGCCTTGATGATAACCAATTAACTCGGTCACGATCGAAGAGGTGACTCCTGAAGCTATCTCATGACGGTGCTTGAGAAGGCTTAGCCTGCTCTTGCCGCGCCCATTGTCAAGTGTCGAAGTGGACAACGTCCCCAATAAAGAAGACTTACCGGAGGTAGTACTACCTGTTAAGGAAACTCGAAGCTGTTCAGTCTGAGGTTTAGACGCACCCCGTAGGCGATTTTCAATGACAGGACGAATTTGCGATAAAGGCGCAATATCAGATTCGGCTTGCTTACTCATGAGTATATTTCTTTGCGAACCCAAATTCGGGACGACTTCAGCCTCTGCAACCCAAAGTAGCTCTTCGCGCACTATTTGGACCACCGCTGGCGAGGCCTGAGGTTCTTCAGTCCAGCGGCAAGTCCCAACCGTCACTCTCCTGGTCACGTTGACTTTGCAGCCAAGGCTAGAAGCCATAATTCCTAGAGTAGAGAGACTCTCTTCAAGTTCGTCTGCGGTCAGTCCAACTAAGGTTCCGTCATCAGAGACGCCAATCTCATACAGCGCGCCTTGGCTTTCCTCCAGTCCCGAAAGTGGTTTCCCGAGTTCATTCGGCCCCATGGTGTCTATTTTGGAATCCCCAAGTGTAGGGATAATAAGTTCGGACCTGGCTGACGAGTGGAATGGCGACGACTGTTGGAGCCGCCAGAGCAGTTGCGTTGTCAGACTCTGCAGTCGATTGTGTCTCGATTGGCTTGTTGGTGCAGGTAGTGGTAACAGCGGAGGCAGTGTTGTACCAGTGTCAGACATTTTGTTGGTCATCCGAACCTTGGTCTGATAAGAGCCAGAGACATGGAGTACAGTGGAAGACGTCGACAGCCTCCGCCGAGGCCTAAGTAACAGATGTAGCTTGTACTCGACAGGTCCTTCCTGCGGCTCCGCCTCGAGTTTGGTCACACCACGATCATTGGTAGGCAATCTTAGCATTAGTTCAGGCTCGACACGTTTAGCTGCTGATGATCTTGCAAGCGATAATTCGCTGATATGCAGCCAAGGGGAAGTCACCCGCGGAGGAACAGGTTCGAAGGTAAAGACCGAGGCCATGTTCACTGCTGGGCTATGCAGACTGGGGCGCGACAAGGTTCCCGCTTTCACGAGACCTGTCGGGGTTCTCGACCGGTCAAAAACGCGGCGTTCAACGATGTATCCAGTTACTATGCCGCCGAGGTATTGCAATGAACTGTGGCACCGCTAAGGACCGCGTGTTAGTGTGGGAGTAGTGAATGCGAAATAGCTCTGATACGAGAGGAAGCATTTTGACGTCTTGCGGATTGAATCTACAGCAAGCGCTGAATTATGCTATTGATTCAGAGATGCGTTGTCGTTGCCATGATTGCTGTGTGGAGCTTTGGTAACTTTCGTGGAAGTTGCACTTCGGGACGTTCTCAAATACAATCGTCGATCCTCCTGCCCTGCTTTGCCAAATGAGTCAGCTTTGGTTACCTGAGGAGCTCTTGCTTCGCTTTGACTCTTGATCTGTGGCTGCGATATGGCTCGTACGGAGGTCGTTGAGACGTTGACAGAGAAGTCTACGCTAAAGACACTAGCGAAATGGTAGTCGCCGGAAATCACCCGCCTAGAAGACGCTATCGTGAAACAGTACACTGCCCCCAACATTCACAGGGCTTGTACGACTAGTACAAACACTTGAGATACGATCGAATATAGTGACAACAGCAAGCCTGCACCAGGACATATCGACGGTTTTGACGAGCTCGATCTCGGGGTCTCCGCCCATGCCACGCTCCTGCGTGCTTTGCACACTGACTGAGAGTCTAGAGGTCCGACGTTTCAGGGCAGGAGAAGCGCGTGTTTGGTGGGTAAGCTGAACGCTTCTCGAAAAAACATGTCATTATCATCTGGTGATTTTAGTGTATGACCGCAAAGCTCCTATTGCAAGCTCGTCCATTGTTCCCCAGGACCGTTCGCTACCCATGCCAAAAGCCAATGCCAAACCACTGCGCCTTGGAAATGCTCAAATCCAGCGTGATCTATGCTTTGCGACAAAACGCTAAGCGCCAAAAAAGTGGTGAAAGAAACCAGCTTCCCTCCACAGAATGCAAGTCGTCCATATGTACTACCACCAAGTAATCCTCCATCCACGCATTGCACCGTTAATCGGCCCACAACGACTTACTAGCGGTCATGAGGGCTCTTGCGACGATCCTGCCTCGTGCATTTTCCCTCTGCGACATGGCCGTTCCTTGCAGTCGTCCGTGTGAACTCTGCCCCGCATCGTGGACACGTAGATTTGGCCGCCATTCCTGACTTCTCCCGCTGATGCCGGAGCAGATTGCTGAACGTCGAGAATTGACGGCCATTGCACCCGTGGTCCCAGCACTGGGGCCTTGAACGTTCCCCGATGACTCTGCTGGGTGGATCTCTACTCGGTGACGGCGCAGTTGAACCTCGCTGGCTGTTCGCTGAATGTGGTGAGTGTGATGTGGAGCTTGGTAGTGGAGAGCTTCAACGATTAGCGCTACGAGAGATAGATAACATGAACAGAGACTTACTAAGATTGTTGCGCGTACGGGTAGCCGGGATATAAAGATGTACCCGTGGGGCTGAGGGAGGCTATCAGTATACAGGCATCGCATCATGAGTCTTGAATCATTTACCCTGCAGCATATGTCGAAGACGGAACAGTCGCTCGATAGGGATCATAGTGGCCAGTCATCTCGTATGAAGACGAGGTAGGAGGCGCTACAACAAAGTCAATGGAATGGCTCATGTCTGGCGCCATGCTCGACTCAGGTTCCGAGATGCTCGGCAACGCTCTTCGAACGCGAAGCTTGTTGGAACGGCGAGACTCATGCAAATCCCGCCGCCGTTGCCGAACAACCTCGCGCTCTTGAGGACCGGCTCGGCCAGTGGTCGAGCTTGGCAGAATGGTGGGACCAGAAGAGCCAAACATACTTCGCTGAGGTGAGGGTGCTGCCCCAGTATATGCATAGGCTACCGTCGTAAGTAAAGTACCCCTTGTTAAACAGGAGATGTCAATAACTCACTCGACGTGGACGGAGATCTAGCTGAGAGATAGGGGCTTGTTGGGCGATAAGATTCCGAGGCGTAGGAGTACCTGCCCACGTCTTACGTTAAGTGTGCATGTGGGGCTGTTGAATAAAGTGCTTACACCATGTTGGATCTTGGATAAGCACTTGGCTGACTGCTGAGATAGTCTTGATTCTCTGTTATCGATGGTACGTAGTTGGACGACAGGCGCTGGGGGTCGATGTAGGTCTCAGACGGCGAAGCCGAAGTGTAACTACTGGTGCCGTATCCGGTCTGGAGGTAGCTCGAAGGCAAGTCACCCCGACGATAGGACGATCGTGGGGAGCGTTGATCCTGCGGATGAGACGACGAAGGCGAGCGGTGAGTGCCAGCAGTTTCGTGCAGTCCGAGATTCTGGAAACTAGCTTCGGTGACGGATATCCCAGTCTGTTCACGGGATCTGCTTCCACGTGAGTGGCTTGATGCATGAGAATAAGAACGAGACATGATCGAAATATTGACTTGTTTTGTCTTTTCCTCTTATGGGTGGTGGTGAATGAGGTTTGGGGTGGACGAATAGAAAATGGCTTTCTTACTTGTTTGAATGCTCAACCTTTCTCGAATCACTATGTCTATATAGCCTCGACGAATTTTTATTGTATATCTGGATGGATTT
>JAABUL010006676.1_pt1 | contig 13107 bp, 12 predicted proteins | sample 5559151 | NCBI WGS metagenome assembly JAABUL01 (sample SAMN10711876, study PRJNA513368) | rock metagenome | isolation source: Antarctica rocks | place: Antarctica: Victoria Land, Pudding Butte sud | reverse complement strand
GTACGGTACAGCACTCGACAAGAGACCTCAGTAAAGAGACCATCTTCTGGATCCGCAGGGAAACCAGGACGCCGTAGTGCTTCCCGCCGAATGTCCCTGAGCAACCAATCCTACCTTGCACGCCCTATGTCTCGTCTTGATGAAGAGGACGAAATGTCCATGTTCCATTGCTCAATCAGAAACCGACACATGAGCATGGAGCTGGCGATCTCAACACCTTTGCCCCTCCAGAAGAGCAATCTGGTACCACCAACTACAGGGCAGCGATCAAGTATAGGCTTTCAACTCAGCCCATTGCCAGATTTCACACTAGATCAGATCGACAAGCCCATCGATAGTAACCGTGGTCAGGTCGCGAAAAGGCTGCCCATAAGGGAGATTGACAACAGATTGTCGCTGTCCGCCCAGGATCTCGTAAAGAATCTGACAGATCTAGAGCCGTATGAACCATACTGGGATTATATACGGCGCGTTGACCTACATGACCGTGACCTGACAACGTTGCATATGCTTGACGAATTCTGTGGGCGAATCCAAGAACTTGATGTTTCGGAGAATCAACTTTCAGGGCTAAATGGCATCCCTCATACTGTTCGACAACTCAATATTCGCGGCAACTGTCTATCAGATCTTGCAGCATGGGACTCCCTTCGGAATTTGCAGTACCTTGATGTATCGGGTAACCAACTTGCGCGTCTGTGCGGCTTCCAACACCTTGTCCATCTGCGGTCACTGAAAGCGGACAATAACGAAATCGAGAGTTTGAATGGTCTCGAGGATCTGAATGGGCTGATCAAGTTATGCCTGAGAGGTAATCGGTTGAGAGAAGTCGATTTCGAGAACTTTGATCTGTAAGATTTTCCGGAGCATCCCAAACCCCCCCGCTGATTTAAAAGCAGACAGCGGCTCACCAAGCTCGACTTCCATGACAACGAGCTTGTGCAAGTATCTAACCTCCATCAGCTCCCAGTCCTCGAGACCTGCATCTTGAGTGAGTACCCTGAGGCCCGCCTCGGAGTATCCTACTAATGAACGCAGGTAACAATGACCTTGAGACTCTGGACTTCGCCATTTCGGTTCCTCTGTCCAAATTAAAAGTCCTCGATGTTTCCGATAACCGTCTGTCATTTATCGACCTAGCCGAAGTGCCACACCTGAAGAATCTCAATCTCGACAAAAACTCACTTGCATCGATTGAAAGCTTGAGCAGTTTAAGGCATCTGGAAACGCTGTCTTGGCGCGCGCAAACGCTAGTCCCAGCTTATGGGTTTTCGGAACTCCAATATCAGCACTGCCACGAGGTCTGCAATCTTTACCTATCCGGGAACGCAATCTCGACCTTCACTCCATCGACCCCTTTCCTCAACCTTCAAAGCCTTGAGCTTGCTTCTACAGGCCTCCAGAATCTCTCTTCAGATTTTGGATCGCGGTGTCCCAACCTTCGTGAGCTCAATCTCAACTACAATGCGATACGTGATCTACGTCCGTTGCTGGGCGTGGTGAAGTTGCAAAGACTTTCCTTGGTCGGCAACCGCATTGCTAGGTTGCGAAGGACTGCCGCCGTAATCGATCGTCTCGGAGAGGAGCTTTTGCAGATCGACCTACGAAACAACCCTTTGACAACGGGCTTCTACTTACCGCAGGAAGCATCGCGAACGGAGAAGCAGCTCGTTCCGCGCGTCGCTTCGCAGAGTTCCATGGACGATGGGGATGACGCAGAGGTGAAGGCCGCGAATGCATATTCATTGGCTCCGCTGGATAAAGAAGCTGACAGTGCATCGCGGGAACGATTAGACGAGGATACGAAGCTCAGGAGACGGGTCTATGAGATGCTAATCGTTAACGCTTGTAAGACGTTACAGCAACTGGATGGGCTGGATGTTGATCGGGAAATGGTGGGGAGGAAAGATGATGTGTGGGAGCGGCTGGTGGAGTTGGGAGTGTTGAAGGAGAAGGGCAAGAGCAATGGCGAACACTGATTGATTCTGCAAGCTGGGTCTTGGCGCCTGAGCGGTTCGGTGAATTGATGATGATGATTGTGTGAACCGTGTGCATATCATTTGGTGTCGGTGGAAAGCAATGGCGTTTGGCATACGGCGTCTGCAGGCGTCAGAGCCATGGATCGGTATGCGGCTTCGGAAAGCCGTCTCGTCTTCAACCTTGCAGTGGGAGTGAGGAGAGTTCGCCTCGCGTGAATGAACGCTGGTATATTCTTTGGTGATGTGGCATCTGAATGCCACGTGCAATTATAAACATTGAAAACTATTGACTTCAATTCGTATACGTCGTCTCGTTTCGTTTTCTTCTTTGGAGGTACTTTTTCCAGGTCGAATGCAACATGCCATCCCACACAAGGAATAATCCACAAAGGATACAACTCCGTGGAGACTCCACGTAAACCCCCTTAATTCATGCCCAACGCAAACGTTCGAGGCTGGTAGCTAACCACAGAGATCCTCGATGTTTAGTGAAAACCTCAGTCTCCAACCCTACGATGACGTAGTAATATGGTGTCAGAGTGCACATTGTGGAGCGCGCCTACTGACTCTCAAATGCTAGATGAAATCTTTGATCAAGATCTATCTACAACAACGGGGAGACACTGCTGATTTCAGATAGAAAGGTGTACCACCGTATCAACCCTATTCAGGAGTGGCTAAACATGATAATGTTAGCTATTATCTTCAACACGATATTCTCTCGGCAGTGATATGGCTTATTTGATCTATGTGATGATGAGTGATATATATACTGAAGCGCTGATGGGAGATGCTGTGGAGGTTTGTTGCCGGTATCGTGGAAGTTGGGATTTGGGGGAAGGATGTGGGAAGTTGGGGAAGAATGGGGAAGGATAGCTTGGAGCCATAGCAACTATATCTGAACCCAAACGGCCCTTCTGTATACTACCAATTATTTCATTCGGGACGATCCTCCACAAGGTGGGAGCTCTAAATAGCATTTCACCCCACTCTGCTTCCTAATTCCTTGGCTTCGTCGAGGCTGGTCGGTGGGCTCTTGTTATATGGGCATCTCTGTGACTCTCGTTCGAGCCAACTCTACCTCAATTGGTTTTCTTATCGAGCAACCCTTCCACTTCTCGCATAGCTTTGCTCAACGTCTCCTCCCCTTCTTGTAGGCTCTCTCCTGGCGCCCGGATGCAACCATCTTGGCCTACCGTTGTGTCAACGTACGGATTGTCGAATAATCCCCTTGGCGTATCTCCGTGCTTCGGACACGGTTTATCGCTTCTCGTTGCCTGCATGTTTACGTTCTGCACGGTATGTCCGAGGCAATTCGTCCCGTTCCCGCTCCAGTTTTCAGTGGTGGGTTGTTTGAGGTAACACCAGTGCCATTGGCGGGAGCGACAGCCGTCGAAGTATGTTTCTGAGTTGATGGGTGCGTGGCACATTGCTGCTGGAGATATTGAATTGTAGGATAGAGTCTGGGATAGACGGAGTTGGTTGGTTTTGGTTGCGGTTGACTGAGGGGAAGATTGGTAGATCTGTTCTCGAGTTGTTTTTATATCGGTTAGGTCGGAAAGCAAGCGGAGCAGCTGCTCCGTTGACGAGAATTCAACTTTCGGTGTTCTTTCTTTGTGACGACATGACGGATGGTGGAGCTTTCTGGGGAGAATGGATACGATATCGTTGGGCGTGCCCAGGAAGGAACATTCCCTAGATCGGAAGTATATGTGCAAGGAACAAGCCAAGCGACTTCTAATAAGCTAGATGTCCACGTAGAATAACTAGAGTTTCTTCGAGCACATGTTATGGTACTGTCATTGCATGAAAGACGAAGCCGTTCAATTAGATCATGAACTTCAAGCTTATGAACGCAGTTCAAGGATCGTCGGTCGCTTTCAATCATACGGTAGCCTTCGCCGCGGTGTATGAAAATGTGACTTCTTCCGTATGATTCTTGAGCTAATGTCGATTTTATACTGCCGCATCTCTGTAAGTTGAAACGGCTGATTCAGATGGAGGGTAGGTGGGAGCGGATAGACATATTCTGTACAGGCCATTGGCCATATTCATTCTAGGTAAACAACGGGTAAAAAGCAGACAAAGGGTAATGTACGTTGGGCGGAGACGATCTCGGAGCAAATCAACGCCAGGTCATAGGAGGTAGTTTTTGCTCTGTACTCAGAACTGGCTGGCCCAGACGGAAACCACATCAAAAAGGAAACCTGTAGCGGCATATCAGCATCAGAATGAGGACTGACAAGGATTCGGATAGATCGAGAACTCTGCCACCGAGCGCCGTACGGGCGGTCACATGCTATACACCAGAAGACTTTGACGTACAATATGATGGTACAAAGTAATGTGTACGATAATGCGAGAAAATACAGATGCTTTTTGATTTTGATTGCAGAAATTGGTGATGCTTGAGGGGTTGTTTCAAACAGTTCGAAGAAGCAGACATGGGCAATTCGGCGGGAGCACTTCCTTACCTTAGGTAACTTACCTCTGCTCATCACTACATGCGCCGGACTGACCTCCACACTTTGACTGGTTTCATCTCTAGATTTGAGTGGAGCCGCAGTTTTGTAGCAGTGTTCACAAGCTCAAGTTGATTCGCGGGAGCGTCAGCCCCACACCTGCCACAAACGTTTCGAATCGCGTGCCGTATTGCTGCACCGCCAGCCTGCACCATCTCTTGTGGAGGAGTTAATATAAAGGACAGTATCCATGAGCTGATGGATGGCTTCCACTCTGGAGTCCACTAGTTCGGCAAAGACACATGTCGTCGCTGTATGGAAGCAAGGAGGAAGGTGCGGAATCCTGCCAGCCAATGACGGAAATCCTTCACCTCCGTCCTGACGATCAACGACACCAGTCATGCTCGAGTTTAGGCTGCAACTCTGCTCACTCACTTCTTGTGTCTTCGCATAGCAGCTGCCTTGGTCGCAGTACTGACTTGGCGGCATCAACATGGCAGGCCGCAACGGCAGTGGCAACGACAAGAATATCGAGCGGACATCGTCTCAGATTTCTACAGCCTCACGAAAGTCCAGTGCCGCCAGAGCCCGCCCAAGGAAGCAGTCACTGGTGACACCCACCTCTGCCAAAACCCTCGAGTCGTTCCCTTCACTGTCACCCGATGCCTCCCCCGGCGCGAAGTCCCCCCACATGCTCGTGGCAAGTCCACAACCTCAGTCGCCAGACCCGGGGCCCTTCAAGACTTCCTCCAAAAACACTCCATCGATTGTTCAAAGTCTCATCACGAGCACTCCCTCTTTCACGGGCCGCTCGGCGCTTTTTGGAGACTCTCCCCAGAGCAGTACACCGAGCATACCTGGTGCTCTACATCGTGCCAAGGACAAGGACATTCAACATGTCATCAACAGAATTGGGGCTATCACACTGGTTCGACAACTCGCCGAAGACTTAGCCCAGCGAGATGCCGAGATGACGGCCTTTAGGCTGCGGGCAGAAGAAAGGGAAAGGGAGCTCAAGAAGATGCTCAAAGAGGTGGAGGTTTCGAATCTGGATGTCGAGACCAGGCTCCATCGTATCAGCAACGCTGTCGACGGGGAGATCACCCTACAGGACCCACCTGCAAAAGGCGGCCCGAAAAGAACAGGGGCAAGGGGTAGGAGTGGCTCAATAGCTGCTGTCACAGGTGGTATTGATAACTTGATTGGAGAGGCTCTGAAGGATGATGTTGGACGGATCAGTGCTGAAATCGATGAAGGCTATCTTGACTCGCTAGGACCAACAGACAAGCAGGCTACGGTGAAGGCGCAAAGCCACTTGTCGAAAGGGTCGGATGGGAAATCTACAACATCCAGTGTGGACTCGCATGGTCGGCCAAATAGCACGATACAGGGTTGGAGGGAATACATATGGAGTGGTAGTGGTACAAGCCGGAACAGTCGAGCGAGCAGTGTGGTCAGCGAATACAACGAAGAGGCGGAGGCTGTACCGAGAACGCGAGGCTTCAGTGGGACCAATGGAGGTCGGAAAAGCCTGAACGACGATTTGTTTCAGCCTCCGACGCGAGCTTCGACAACGCAGAGCTCAAGCGCCGCTCAGTCGCGGAAGTCATCGACATCTGTTGCGTCTTGGAGTATCGCCAGACTATTTGCTGGTAATCAGAAGACTAGTCGTGAAGCTGACCAGCAGAAGACGGTTAGAGGCAGGTCAGCTACTGCTAGTGGTGGGCCGCCGAAAGATTCAAGGACTATATCTACCGCTTCAGGTCCAGCACCTACGTCTGCTAAGGAAGCCTTGATGAAGGTGAGAAATAAGGAGTCCTCTTCCAATCTCGAGGCTTATCGCAAACCCGTTCAATCTCTCACACTTGGATCAAGCGGTACAGCGAAAGTTGCTCCGCACCCCTCTGTTCCTCAGATGCCAACGAGCCCACCACCCGTCAGTGATGCGACCAATTTGGGTCCGGTAGAAATGGACACCATTCATCCGCCAGAGTCCAAGCCTCCAACTTTGGCCCAATTCAAAACCCGTCACGGCTCGGTAGAGCTCTTGACGGACCGGTTCGGCTTCATCTACGATCAGCGTCGGAGAAAGAAGGAGGCCGAGACTTCGCAACACCATACAAGAGTCAAGTCGAATGCGAGTGCTAATGTGGAGATGATTGGCAGCGCTCGGGATTCGTTGAAAATCACAGATGCCGACCAAGGCTCACACGATTCGAAACGCAACTCCGTCCAGCGACCAGATACTCCGGCATCTATTGATAGCAGAGCAGAAGGGAAGCCTACAAAACGATGGCAGGACTATTTGAAGGTTGCAACGTTTCCTACCGAGCTGCTCTCTCATACTCCCTCCGCAAAGCCAATCAATCCAGTCGTCAGTCCCGAAAGCCCTAGTACCAACCATCGACTAAAGCGAGCCATGACCGGCGGTTCTCTACCATCGACGAGTCTCAATCCCGAGCCTGAAATGTCGCCTGTCACGGCAGGTAACGCCGAAATAGCTCAGTCTTCGCTGAGTCCTGCGAGCGCCCAGACTCAGCCCGCGGCTGTCGAGGGCGAGCCAGTGAAGCTGTTGTTAGCACAACTCACAGAACTCCACGACAACCTCCAGCGCGGAAGAACCACCAAATGGAACGAATTTCTACGCAAAGTCCGAGCTGAACGCAAGAAAGAAGGCGAAACCGCCGCAGCCACGGATGCTCGCTCCAAGCAAGCAACCATGCCAGAAGTCTCAATCACAGATGGCGAGATGATCGGTGTCGCTGGCCTTGGTAACAAAGGTAAAGTTGGAAGAGCCAAATGGAAAGAACTCAAGCAGCTGGTCCTAGCAGGCATCCCGGTCGCCTATCGTGCCAAGATCTGGGCCGAGTGCAGCGGTGCTTCCGCCCGCCGCATACCAGGCTATTACGACGACTTGGTCAGCAAGGGCGTCGATGATCCCGAGATAGCAAATCAGATACAGATGGACATCAATCGCACTTTGACTGACAACGTCTTCTTCCGCAAAGGCCCCGGCGTGGCAAAACTCAACGAAGTTCTTCTAGCCTATTCCCGCCGCAACCGTGAAGTCGGCTACTGTCAGGGCATGAACCTCATCACTGCATCACTACTGTTAATAATGCCAACGACGGAAGATGCTTTTTGGGTCCTTACAAGCATGATTGAAGACATCTTCCCACAACACTACTACGATAAATCTCTACTTGCCTCGCGCGCCGACCAACAAGTTCTTCGCCAGTACGTCAGTGAAATCCTTCCCCGTCTCTCAGCCCATCTCGACAACCTGGGGATCGAGCTGGAAGCCTTGACTTTCCAGTGGTTCCTTAGCGTCTTCACAGATTGCCTTTCTGCAGAAGCTTTGTTCCGAGTCTGGGATGTCGTTCTCTGCTTCAACGACGGCAGCACATTTCTGTTCCAAGTAGCGCTTGCGCTGTTGAAGTTGAATGAGACTCAGTTGCTGGAATGCGATAATCCAGCGAGAGTGTATGGTTATATCGGGAACGAGATGACAGATCATGCAATCAGTATTGATGGGCTCATCGATGCAAGCGATGCATTGAAAAGGGTGATCACGAGGGCAGAAGTCGAGCAAAGACGGTCGCATGCTATTGATGAAGAACGTGGTAGAGAAGTTGGCAGGCAAAGAGGGGCTAGTGATGCAGCTATCACTACTGGTAGTAGTGGTACGAGTGCTGGGAAGTTGAGTATCCAGGAGCCGCGACCTTCAAAGGATGGGCATACGACCTAGTGGCGGTGAGGGATGATTCTTGTCACTTATTTCCTTTTGCTGAAGATGATACCCCATGGAATTCGGTGATGTGGATACTTTTTCTATCCATTATTGTCACATCTATCCTACCTAACACATTCCCTTCATCCTCGCCAAGAACAACTTCCCCATGGAGTTTCGATTGCGCACTACCTACCAGGACCCAAAAACATCTGCCGATCTACAGCAGGTGCTATTTGGAGCGAAATATTCTTGCTGTAGCTCTATCCAATCTTCATCCACCCCGGTCCAGCGAGCAGGACATTCTCCACTTTGTCTGAGATCCAGGCGACTGTGCCATGGCCGCCTATCTTACGTTCCGTCACACCTCGATAAGTCAGCCGTCGCCAGGTATGATTTTTGGCCACGGGGTGGAATATCTAGCGTGCTGACTGCGACTTACCTTCCATAATAACTGACTAGCAAGAGTAAAAGCCCACCACTCCCATTCCACCCACACTGCCTTTGCCCTCGTTGCATATTCGTCTTTTTTGAGAAAGTGAGTGGCTATTCTGGCGCTGTTGATGCTGTAGGTAGCAGATCAGTGTATGGCCAACTCGTAGGCTGTATCCCGGTAAGGACGTACATTGTGCCGTGTAATTTCTCTGCTACATCTTTTGCGACAGTTTCGTTCTTCAGGGTGATCATTATGGCGCCGAAGTTGGCGTCGTGTGGGGGGGAAATTTCTGTGCTTTGCTGTGGACGTGGGTTTTTAGTGTGTGTGATTGGGGGGGGGGGTGGGTTGGGGACTCTTACGACATTGGGGTGACCGAGGCGCGAGAGGTGTTCTGCTAGCTCGATGTAGGTGTCGTTTTGGGCGTGGGTATCCATTGGGATTTTTGGGGTGTTGGGTTGGGGTTTTTGAGTTGGATTTTGTTGGTGATGGAGTTGATATACAGCTCTTGGTTGGGGATGTTGGGGAGAGAGGTGAGGTTTGCGTTTGTTGTTGGGAGGGGCGGTGGAACTGCTTTTGAGATGGGGTTGATGGTATGAGGGTTGTTGTGGGAAGGTGGTGTCGTTGTTGTGGGGACGGTATAGCAAATCCCGGGGGTGGATGCTCGGGTTTGTATGGCACCATCCGCGCGTAAGGGTTTGAGATTAGTGCTGTATAGGTATAGATAGTATCATAGTGGAAATAGAACGCAGATAAATATTTCTGGTGAAACATGGTTGTCGTAGATCCTGGCTACGTTCTCTACTAAAGGGGGTGTAAGATGTTTGATATGTGTTATCGAGAAGTATTTAGGTCGAGCCATTCGAGTCAGCAGGGTATAGGTCCTTCACAATTGTCACCAATCCTATCGTTAGTACATATGAAGTGTGGAGTAGTGCATCTCTCTCGGAGACGTATGGTACCGTTACCGCGGTTTGGCAAGAATAGGTGAGGCACTTTCTTTGTTCTGCTCTGTGACACGTATCAGTGATTACGCACGCACAGCGAATCATTTGATGACCACAATTTTGGAAGTCGTTGGTGTCTTTATTTGAAGAAAAAAAGGACTGGACAGAGTTGATCCGCTTGATATAAGAATTGAGTCCCGATAGATGATTCGCCGTGAGAGGATGAAGCTGCCGTTTGATGATCTATAAAGTAACCTAGAGCAGCGGTTCTGGCGCACGGAAGGAAGCACTGCCTCTGAACGTTGAATGCTCATTGGTACCTTGGCTAACATAGCCCACGAAATGGTACTGTGTGCTCGTGCTCAAAAGAAGAAAATATGCTCGCTACGCTCTTTAGAATATTCTTCCTTGATGTATCACGAGCAGCTACAACCTACACATCTCACCTGCAGATCCATCACACTTCTCGGAATCACCACCACCAGATTCCTACCCACTCTCTGCTCCCTTCACCCGCAAAAAAATGCCAAACCAATACTCGCCAGCGAGATACCCGCACCTCGTCCCCTTCTTCGACCCCGACACATTCAAACTTCAAGCAGTCCCATACTCAACCCTTGGCCGTCAGTACCACCCTTTACATCATTCTGTGTATGCGAGTATTAAAGGCCAGCACAGCACGTTCCGAATACCAGATCTTGACTCTCCCACGATTACCCGGATATTTCGATGTCTACGTCCCTTACGATCCAGAGGAGGAGCCAGACTACGCCATCGTTACCCAATTCAGTGACGACGTACGTGGCAAGTACTGGGTTCGCCGCTGCTACCATAAACTTCTGCCTGGGTGGCGGGCTGGCATCATACCGATGATCTTGAGAAGGAGGAGGCAGTTGTGGGTTGGGGCGATGCCGCCGGCTGTCGCTTTGGAGGGCTTGACTTGAGGATTGGGGCTGATGATGCTTAGAAAAGAAAATTGTATCGGGTATGTGGATTGCTTTCTGGGTTGATTATTAAGGAATGCTGCTCTTGTTGCCTGGTTAATTCTCGTCAATGACGGAGCCGTATATCATGCTGACGCTACCAAGATCGAAGGGAAATCCCTAAGCAGGCACGAAGGTGTCGCTATTGCACAACATGTCGAAGTTCGCACCATCTCACTGAAGGAGGACAGGTAATGCAGGGTCGTCTTCTGCATCTACATACACTTCTTGGTCAGCAGCACGAACCTGATATTTGAGATGTAGGAATAGGAACCAGAATAATCATAGACAAGGGGCGAGGATGTTGGATGTCAGGGAAGATAGGAAAAAATTCACTACCGATTCAACACCGATATATTCGCAGCACAGGACAGGACATCAACTAATATACTCGTCTTTCCGCGATCGGAATACAGCTTTCCTTGTCTCCCTCTATCTCGTTTATTATTCCGCCTAAAGTCTCAGCTGTCTTCTCCATTTACCGCAGCGCGCTTCTGTCCAAGAAACCCAAATCTAATAATTGTAAAATGGCATTGGTCTGGATGCGATACGCTCAAAAATATAACCATTTCCTCAATCGAGATCAAACTCCTCTCGATTCGGCATGAGGAGCTGCGGCACTCCGGATGGCCAACGAGTCGGTAGATTTCGTCTAGGAAAGAACTTGAGGTCGAGCAATACCAATGATACAATACGCGTGATTGAGCCAGGATTTTGCGACTATGAAAACAAATAGCGTCTTGGTATACATACTCGTGACAGTCGTGATAAAAATCCCAGCATCGACCAAGTACTTAGGAGACTTGACAAAAGATCGTTTGCAGAAACCCAACTCGGCTTCAAGACTACTGAATTCCTCGCTTATCAGAGGCCCTCCTCGACATCAACTGGCTTCCCCTCAACCGCACTCTCAAACTCATCGCTCCCACTACGCTCTTTCCTGTAAGCTTCGGAAGGTAGTGACGGCAGACTTCGATCATTACGCTTGGCCATTTGTATCCATTGTTTTCGAGATTGGCGTGGCGCTGTGTTCGCTGTAGCCGGACTTGAGGGGCTACCATTGTTAGGAGTGATGGAGGTTAGATGTTGGAAGAGGCGGGGAAGCACTATCAGACAGCTGCAGATAAGACCGCAAGCTATTTCCGCAATTCTTTGGGAAAGTTTCAGCGCAGAACAGGTTTGCTATTTGGAATTCGGGGAGGAGGTGACTCACGCCCAGAGAGCGGTTTGTTGTTTCACGTATAACCAGTCTTCAGTGCTGACTAGATGGACATGGTCGACGAGGCGTACAATGCTTGCAATGCTCTACGATATTATCAGTGCCACAGCCTAGAATAAGAAGAACATATGTACACTCACAAACCACCAGTTGCGAAGACGGAGGAAACGCCGATCTTGCGCTATACCGACATCTGAAGATTCCAGATCAAGTAGATAGGAACGCTCAGCGTCGCAATGTCTGATACCATGTTGAAGCTGGCCGAAGCTAGATAGAGAGCATTCACGTCCAGACAGCGCCCAGGCTCTTCCGGGTTCCAAATCTTGGAACGTAGCGAGCAAAGGAATATTGGAACGAAGAAGAAGGCTATGTAGAACATGCCGTTCAGGATGATTAGGCCCACCGTGAGCCAATAACCGAGGTCATGGTGGGTCGAGCAGAAGACCCGGAGAATTAGGAGCAGGAGCGAGTATTTTGTGCCAAAGAGCGACAGTCTATAGATGGGGTCCGAGATATTTGTGTACTGCTATGGTGTAAGGTACGATGTTTGGATTAGAGCAAGGGTGCCGGTTCTGCGTTGATTCTTCTCATATACTTACCCGCCATTGGTATTGCAAGTTTGGGTAGTATAGGTTCCACTGATGAGTTCCACCACCATGAGTTCCGATAGCGCATGCAAAGGGAAGATAAGCAATAAAAGTCGCCTGACGTGATAAACAATAAGCTGGTGGAGACAAAACACGTCAAAGTGGTCCAGGAAGAAGCTCACCCATCCGAACAGGCAAGTGTCTGGTGTAGATCAGATCAGATGGCTGCAGGATAGACCTTATTGCGCAGGCCAACTTGCAGTCTTCCCATTTCACCGGCTTTACGATAAGATTCTTTGTACAAATGTGTGCGGTGACCATGATAGTAGTCACGATGGGCATCCGGCAATGTTTAATGCTAGGTACGAGAACAGTGTGTACGGATTGCAGAACTCTGCCGGGACTCTGGTGGCCTTTCAGTTGTTGGAAAACGAGCGTTGTAAGTGTGGGGAACGAAGATCCAGCAGATAACAGGGGCAATGACGTAGATGTAGAGTATATAAGTTCGAAAAAAACGCAGGAGCTATTAGTGGACTTACCCGCAGCTGAGACTGATCCCCAAATCTGATCCCCTGATGTCAGGAAGCCATTTAGAATGACCCCGCGAAGTCGGCCAAAATCGCAAGAATCGCAATATTTCGACGTCCCAGACCCTGCTCCGCTCACATCACTGAGTCAAATGACGGGCACTGATGTGGTAGATCTTCCTCGTGCCATCCGTGCTAATCGAGGAGTCCCTAGGATGATGATTGCGGCCCAGCGAGCGG
>JAABUL010006675.1_pt1 | contig 13107 bp, 26 predicted proteins | sample 5559151 | NCBI WGS metagenome assembly JAABUL01 (sample SAMN10711876, study PRJNA513368) | rock metagenome | isolation source: Antarctica rocks | place: Antarctica: Victoria Land, Pudding Butte sud | reverse complement strand
TTGGTAGCGCCCCCCCCCCCCCCCCCGGTCGCTGTTTCAGTCCCTGGCGCAGCCATGTGTGTCCAACGCAGAATCATTAGACGTCTATGTGAGTGTGTGGCATGGAACAGACAACACATCAGCTGAATGCGACACCTCAGTCCTCAAACTCTTCCCTGGGGTTCCCGAGGCAGGCAGCGCGTGTGTCCTGCTGAAGTGTGATGACAACACATTACTGTGCATGCCCGCAGGATGACGAGGGTCGCGCGACGATAGAGTTCCCGGGACAGGCGGCGCACGGCTTCCGTGACTTCCGCATTCTGGACGACGACCTGACACTCAGCGTCGGCAACCGCAAGAGCTATGTCTGCGTGCAGCCGCTGTGAGGCGCAGCTGGTCAGAGGTTGATTTGAGATGCGAGTCTACTTTGGACCATCACTTCAGGGCAGGCACTGGAGAAGGGTTGCGGTGCTGCACGGTCCAGACGCCGCCAGCCTGTGCTGCTGCTCCGGCGGCCAGCAGCGCCAAACATTGTACATTGACCGTCTGCACTCTGCACCTGCCTCCCTCTCTTTACACGATTAATTGATTCATGCTGAGGAACACACGTGGCGATGATGTCTGGATTCGGGTTGTCCGTGGCGACGATGTGCCTGCGTCCGAACGCAGTCTGAAAGCGGAGCCATGGGTGAATCGAGTTGTGTCATCTAGTGATTGCGAGTGACAGTGGGTAGGTAGATCCGCTCGTTCGTTCAATCTCAACCGCTGCTTCAATCCTGCTTCCTTGAAACTTTAGCTCAGATACACACATGGCCAATGGGCGTGCCGCGCCGCCCTGCGCTGGGCAGCCCTACAGCATTTAATGCATCGAGTTTGAATGGTGCAGCAATGACCCAACGTCTGGACTGGCTTTCCCTTTCCTCACAGCCTCACAGTCTATCTCCTGCTCAGCGTCAGCACCCATTTTGCGCATCCATTACTTTACATACTGCTTCCAATGTGCGCTGCAGGCTGCCGCCGCAGGCGGCGGCACGGTCTTGCTGTCCACATCTCTACCCGTACGTCTCTTTGATCCTCTTAGCTATATCTTTGCCAGCGTCAGCACCCAATGTGCGCCGCTTCAGCCCACATAGCGCCCCCCTTCCAGCACGCCCTGCACGCTCCCGCCGCGCGCGGCGGCACGGACTTGCTGTATTTCACTTTCATCCGGGACTATGTCTGCTTGGACTATATCCTTTCCAGTGTCACCACCCCCTGTGCGCCCCTCTTGTTAATTCACATAGCGCCTCGCTTCCAGCATGCGCTGCAGGCTGCCGCTGCGGGCTGCGGCGTGGGCTTGCTGTATCTCTTCTCAGCGGCATCTCTCTTGCATCCTCTCAGACTATATCTGTATTAGCGTCAGTACCCACTGTGGGCAGCTCTTGTCAATAGCGCCCCGCTTCCAGCATGCGCTGGAGACTGCCGCCGCGGGCAGCAGCGCGCAGCGCCGTCGCCTGCGCCGCCAGGCTGTCGCCTGCGACCAGGCCGCGCGCTGGGCTGGCAGGCGGCGTCGCCGGCTCTTCCCCCGCAGAGGACTTCGCGGCCTCTGAACCGGCTGAAGACTGCGCAGCCTCCCCGCCCGCGAGCTGCTGCCCACCAGGCTGCAAGATGGGAGCGTGGGCGAATGACGGTATGGCCGGGGACGGGCCGGCAGCGGGCAGGGCCGCGTCTGCGGCCGGCTTTGCCGCTGCAGCCGGCGCCATGGGACCTGTGACGGCGTCGGGAGCGGCCTCCTGCTTGACGTCCGGCAGCGGGCCGCCGTCGCCGAAGCCGAAGCCGAAGCCTGCCGCGTCGTCCTCGTCGTCTTCGCCATCAGACAGCTCCTCGCCGCTGCTGTTGGCGGCAAACTGGTCAGCGGCCACGACGGCCGCGGCGACAGTGGCGGCGTGCTCGATCTCCATCTCTGCCGCCTGCGGTGCAGACGACATGCTCGTTCGTCCAGCCGCCAATGCGTCGTCCTGTGAGATCCTCTGGATTAAATGGTCGGCAGCGGCGTCAAGCTCGATCTCCATCTCTGCTGCCTGCGGTGCAGGCGGTGTGCTCGCTCGAACAGCCGCCAATATGTTGTCCAGCGCGTGTTGATTCAACGGTACAGATCGAAGTGCGTTTCGTGAATTTCAGGCGCCCAACACCATGGTAAGGGTGCAGGTTTCTGAAATGCGCTCGTGGGGGAAGACACTGGCTTCGGCGTGACGCATCTGCACTGTCCCGGTTTTACTGCAACACGCTTGGTGCTCGGACTCTCTGCATGCAAGTCTCAAAGGCGCACTTGGGCGTCCAAGAAGCACTCAGTGAATTGGCCCGCGACCCCGGTGCCACCTTCCTCCGCCTCTCCCGCCAGCAGGTCGGCAGCGGCGCCGTCTGCGGCAGGGAGGTGCTCTACAGGGTGCCCCGCTGGTCCGCTGTGCTCGGGGCAGCCGCAGTAGCCGCGGCGGAACACCCTGCAGATGAGACACACACCCAGGTCTCGACAAGCTCCAGGGCACGCCTCTTGTCAATCAACACAGCAAATTCTGCCCCGTGATCCCATCTCACTTGTCCATTGCGGCCACCCACTTCCAGTAAGCAACAGCTCTGTGACTTATGCCTTGCGCAAGCTGCACAGAGTGGCCAGGCATGGCCAAAAAGCAATCAAAACTTGGTTCGCTAGTCTGGCTTTCGTACCAGGGGCATTCGGGCGAGCCGACGTCGCGTTTGCATAATCCGAAGTCCTGGCCGGGGCGCCCCAGCGCCTCGTGCAGCGGCAGGCCCCAGGCCTCCAGCGGATTTTGCGCTGCCTGCGCGACCCACAGAAGGCTTCGCGCCTCTGGTTGGTGCATACTCGGCATTTGTGTTCTCAGTCATGTGAAGTGTCACAACTGTATGCTTCAGGATGTGAATCAAGGTGGAACAGCAAGATGGAGCGGCGGCAGCAGTGTACGGCACCTGGCTTGGCACAGCAGCCCCGCCGCCCTCGATGATGGCGGCGGCCGTCGCCATCGACTGTGGCACGCCGTCCGCTGCCGCCGCCGCCTGCTGCGCTTGGTCGCCGACGAAGTGGCCGCCATACGCGGGCCCAGGCGGGGGCGGCCACGTCTGCTGATTCGCCGCCGCCTGCGCCGGCGGCGGCGCCGCCGGCAAGTCCCGCAGCCACAGGCAGGCGTGCTCGTCCATGTACAGGCGGCTGCCCTACAAATCGCGAATTGCAGTGCACATGTAACATGCAGTAAACTGTCGATGGGGAGCGGTGAAAGATTGTGAGCTTTGCGCTACACCTAGTTCCTACCCCATTTTATCAAGTTGCGCACTGGACACATCAAATGGTGCATCATAATTGGGCCCAGCACCTGGCGCAGCGGCATGGCAAGGAGATGTTCTCGAGTGTTCTGTGCCGATTATGGCTAATTCCAACAACTGACCTGCGACGCTAGCTGCTGGTTGATGACGGCCAGGCCCGCCGGTGCTGCGGTGGGGTGCTGGAAGCGGGATGCCGGAAGCTGTCCTGCGGCCGATGCGCCAAATACGCCGACACCCGAAAAGGCACCGCCGAACAGATTGGCGCCACTCTGGGCGGCAGCGGCGGCCGCCGACTGCCGCACCAGAGGAGCGGCCTGCTGAGCCGCCAGCGCCGCCTCGGCCCGCAGGTGCTGCCGGCCCAGCGGCTGCTTCGGCGCAGGCGCCGTCAGGTATGACGGGAGCACAGGCGCCTGCCACAGGAAGGTGGAAGTTTTGTGCACGAGAAGCTATCCCCAGAACAAAACAAAGTTCGGTACAAGCAGTTCGACAGATGCCATGTCGCAGCACCTTGTGTGGGAGTGCGTAGGTGAGGCGGTGCGCAAAGGGCGCTTGGTGCTGTCACATTGAAGCTGGCCGGCCAAGCCAGGCGCTATAGTACTGCTGCGTGCCCTATATCACGACTCAGACCCACAAGCGATCGCAGCGCACCGGCACGCCGCAGATGCCGGAGGCGGTCTTGCTGTGGAAGGGCAGCTTGCGGGCGAAGATATCATGGGGGCGAAGGTGCAAAAGCTGCTTTACTGCCAGTGAAACTCTGCATTGTACCAGAAATATACCGGCACGCCGTAGATGCCGGACGCGGTCTTGCTGGGGAAGGGCAGCTTGCGGGCGAAGGGGTCGACAGGGGGCGGCGCGGCGTCCGCAGCGGCCGGCGGGAAGGAGGGCGCCCCAGGTGGCGGCAGCCCGGGAACCGGTGGCGGGTAGCTAGGCGGGACGCCGCGGACCAGGTTGCGCCGGTGCCACGGCTTGGGCGACCTGCGGCCAGAAAGACCAACTTACATGGTACGAGACAGCTACACCAATGCCAGGAATTGAGAGAGGATCTCTGACATGCATCCTGCCCGCAGCGGCGCCGCAATCGCTCGGCGTTTGTGCGGCAAAATCTTGGCTTCGGCAGCAGGGGGAGCTGCAGTTGCAGTGCAGGGGGCGGCGATAGAAAGGGGGCTGCCGGCGTTGTCGTGCCGGCGCGCAAATTTGGACATGCCGCCGAGAGGCAGCGTGCACAGCACGCAAAGGATGCTGCAAGGCTGCACCTGAGGCCCTGCCCGCGGTGCACGTGCACTTTTTCCGCATCAATCGAGCCTTGAATGTAGTCCGGGCGAGCCTGCAACGCTGGTGTTGGTTCAATGTTGGGTCCCGCCGCGTCAGCCATGTTGCCACCGCCAAAGCAGCAGAGCGGTGACTTCACTTCGACTTTCAATTTGGCTGCAAACAGCTGCTAGTGATGGACTGGGCAGGACCTCGAGCGTGTCAACGCAATCCCTACTCGCTCTGGCAGCAGGACAAAGGCCTTTTCAAGTGTCGATTCTCAGCGTCTGCCGGCCTGTGTGACCAAGTTGGTCCGATCAAGACTGCAACTTTTGGCTCGCGGTCACCGACAACAGATTGGCAAGCGTGACACGCCGTGCGTAAATCCATGTCATCAGCCTGGGAAAGTCTAGCAGCCGCCGAAATTTGAGGCGGCGAACAGTTGGCAGACACGGAGATTTGACAGGTTTGACAGAGAACGCATAGTTACACGCACGAAGCACAACACAACCGTCATGCAGGCAAAACACGTATTTGTTCAACCAGAAGTGTTCAATACACTTCGACTCCTGCTGCACTTGCGACAGCTCACGCATGTGGCATGGCGGCCACTACCTCTGTACAAGATCACACAGGCACTACAATACAGGTTGATAAAGCAATGCAGGTTCGGCCTGCAGCAGCGCCACGAATTGACGGCAGCGGTCCAGTACTGCGGCCGCCGCCTGGCGGTGGTCTGCCAGATGCCCTCACTTGCGGTGCTGCTCCGCCAGCGAATCGATGAACGCGAGGTCCTGCGCGAACGGAGAAACGGGGTTCAGCCCAGGGATTCCTCGCGAGGTTGCCGCATGTGGGACCGTCGTGTTGACCTGTCGTTCTGTGGACGCATGTGGCGCGGGTTTGCAAACCAGCAACATGCGCAACAGAGGTCGCGGCCCAGAAAGTTGGCATTCGTTTTGGCACCGCTCACCAAGTCTGCCTTGGCGCCCCAGCCGCGCTGGCCGTCTGGAACCGTGGGCCTGCAACAGGAGAGGAATGTTCACGTGACCTCTGCCAACGCAGTCTCTATTGCTGAAGGCTTGGTGCCATATCGGCAATGCGGCTGCCCATGCCGGTCGTGTGCACTGCGCCGCATGGTCTGGCAGGCAGGTGCATAGTCCGGCAGGCAGATGCGCCACAGCGGCCGAAAATGCTGGGCAGAGCTTAGCTCAGGGCGCTATCGGGCGCCCAGAGCATACCTCACGATGCGAATGCGCAGCCACTTGGAGTGGCAGTCACACAAACACCGTCAAACAATGTCAAACAACGTCAAACAACAACTGCCAATCAAACAGACATAAGATCAGTTCACCTGAACTTTTCGTAGAGTCGGTAGGCCTCCTTCCCGATCTCCTCCTTTGGCAGCGACTCGGCGAGACCAGCCAGCGCCGCCTCCACATCTGCCAGGTCGTCGCCAAAGGCGCGCTGCAGGTAGCTGCGCGCCTGCTGCGGGTTCATGGCCTGCGTGAAAAATGCTGCAGACGTTGAGAGCTGCTGGATCTGGATGTATTCAAGTTCACAGCGGCGTCTGCAAGAACGTCGCCATCCAAAGGCGCGCTGCAGGTGGCCGCAGCCTCCTGCGGGTTCACGGCCTGCGTGACAATGTCCCCAACAATCATGACCCTTCTGTAACATGTTCTGTATAACTCTTCTCAGGTGGACTCCGCCGCTGGGTTGTCGTCAATGGTGCGCTGCGTGTGGTAGAGCGCTTGGTTGCGGGTTCATGGCCTGCAGGCAGCATTCCCATCGCAGTCAAACATCGACTCGAGACGTTTTTGAGGACTTCTGTCATGCACCAGCCTTGCCTGTTTCGAGCCCATGCCATGTGACAACTGCACCATGACATCCAACAAAAGAGTTTCAACAAGATGTCTGTTCTAGTTTACTCACACTCGTGCAAACCCAGCGTCCAGAGGCTCTTCAACACCCATCTGCTGCCAACCATCGGCACACCTTGTCGCCGGGCTCCGATGCACGCACGTTGTTGCACTTCCGCATCACCTTGAGCCGCATGCCGAACACATCTGACTGGGTTTGTTGACAACGACCATCATCAGATGGGTTCGTTGACAACAATCATCATCAGATCCAATCACCTTATTGCCGGACTCTATGGCGCGCACGCCGCCGCTGTCCCGCATCACCTTGAGCCGCATGCCGAACACCTCGGCCCTGTCCGCCTGCGGCTGCCCCGGCTCCCGCTGCTCATGCTCCTGCAAGGTCGGAGCAAGGAATCTGCTTTCCCATGTGTTTAACTGATTTTTCATATTCTGCTTCACCCTCTGCTGCCACATGCTTTTTCTGGTCAGAAAGACTCTGTGCTCGTCCCTTGCCACGCGCCTCTTATATGCTCGAAGGCGGAGCACTCAGCTCCAGTAGCGCCTGCAGTTTTGCCGGCATTTTCCCCCTGGAGCACCGCAGCGCACCTTCTCCTCGAACACACCGATGCGGCGGCCCTTCGACTGCGCCATGAGCCCCGAGATAGCTTTCCCAAAGGTCAGCGCCGCGTCCTCGTCGTACCTGCAACACACAACAGCGGAAGTGCATCAAATTCGAATTTGCATTTGGACGCTCTGCTCATGCATGACGGCGAATGTAGGCAACGAAGAGTTGTTTGCATAGCCGGTGCACACTTCCAAGACAATCGAACAGCCAGATAGCCACGACAGTCAGTACATTCGGGAAGTTCTTGCGCTGACCCTTCCCGCTGGGCGACCTTTTTGGCCCACAGCGTCAGCACCGGCGCGCGATTGATCTTCACAATCTTGCCGGGGTGCTGCTCCGCCTCCGCCCTCGCCGCCTTGACCTTTCGTGCCTTGCCGGCGGGCCCCTTGTCTGCCGCCGGCCCCGCGTGCTTGTGCTCGCTCTTGTCCAGTGCAACCTCCTTTGCAGGATGGCCTCCGCCGCCGCCGCCGCCGCCGCCGCCGGCGGTGGACTTGAGTTTTAGGCCGGTCTGCTTCGTGGCCGTTTGCAGCCGCTGCTGGGTGTCACCGGTGTCCACGGACGTCACGATGGCTCTGCTGTCGTCTGCAGAGACGTCCTGCTTCGGAATGCGCTGCTTCTGCCCTGAGCTTGGCGCCGCCTTTTGCTTTTGCTTGCCGCCATCGCCAGCATGCGCAGGGTCGGCCTTTGCTCTCTTCAGGGGCTTCTCCTCCGTCGGTCGCTCGTTGGTGCGATTGCCGCCGCCGGTAGTGCGGCTGGCTGACACGCCTGGCAGCTCGTCGAGCGACTTTTGCGTGGCTTTGGTGCTGCTGGCGCCGCTCCGCGTCTTAGGCATGATGGCCTCTCAAAAGGTGGTTGCTGTGAGAAGCCAACGGACGTTAAAACTCCTGCCAAGCAATCTGTTCAACTGCAGCTCTCTTCTTGAATACTAGGTTGCACCTGCTGAGTCACATCACATCGTGCAGCAGTAGCAGAAGCAGCAGCACGGCGCGAGGAGCAGGTAACAAATTTGAGGACTGAATAGCATCGGTCACAACGGAGCAACTGTGAATTGAATGGTGTTTGGAACAGCTGCAGCTTGTCCCTTGAGCTGACTTCTTGATGGCATCCCAAGTGAGATCCACATGGAGATGTTACGAGAGAGGGCTGCAAGCTCTCCGCCTGGTTCACAGTTGTCGACGCCATTGGACACCACTCTTCGCCTCAGGGTGTCGCTTGCGTTTGATGCGGCAGCTGACACAAGACCACGCGGACAATCTGCGGGTGCAGAGTCACGTTATTGTCGTTCTGGATCTCGGCGCAATCATCGCATTGGTGACAGCCTGGTCCAGCGGTGTTCATCAGGCAGAAGGGCCGCCAGGTCGCTCTGCGTCGCTGCAAAGTCGCGGCGCTTTTCACGCTTGAAGTCGGCCCTTTCCGAGACGGAGTGTGAAGAGTGTGAAGGGTGAGGCGTTTCTTTACAGAGCTCGGCTCTTGCATCTGAACTGGCACCCATCCTCAATTCGACATTCAGCCTGACAAGGAGCACTTCTGCTGTGCACACCGCCTTTGTGTTGTCAAACAGCCACTCTCACCAATACGAGGATCTGCGTAAGCTGCCTCTTCGAACATCCTCTTTGGCAGCTGATTCTGTCCATGTTGTGTGCACAACTCCTTCGTTCCGCAGACTGCGGGCGTCCACGCTGCGCAGCCTGCGGCGGTCCCGCAACTCCCACCCATGTCAGCGGCTGCGTCTGACGGCATGGCAGCCGTAAACACCTCAAGAAAGGGGGCGGAGATCCTACCTGAAGCCGACGCGCCCGCCAAGGACGACGCCGCCAAGCTGGGAGCCGGACAGGAACCTGTGACGCAGCCCGTCACGCCCGCAGCCTCGGAAGCGCCGCGCCTGCAAGGTGAGCCTCTTACTGCTGCACTGGTGTTGAGAACGGCCTGCCAAACCTGCAGGATGTCCGATTTTTTTCATGAAGGCCATGACAAACATCGGTGGTGAGCAGACAAGAGGATTTCTCCATGTCGTTGCAGTTAGCAGCAGCATCGAGGACATGACGCAAGGCGGCAGCATTGGCAGCAGCGGCAGCAGCGTCGGCGGCGGCAGCAGCAGTGGCGGCTTCCGAGAGCCCGGCGGCAGCGCGCCAGACGCTGTGCATTCTGCACCTGACGCCGCAGCCACAGCCGCCGCCGCCGCCGCAGACACCGTTGGCACTGCAGTCCAGCCGTACGACGAAGCGCTGCGTCGCTGGGCGGTGACCCTGCCCGGCCTCGTACTTGCTGGATTCTTGGCTGCTGAAAATCTCCTCTGCCGCTGCCATGTGTCAGTGACTCTGGTCCCGCAGCCATAGGCGCTGAGTCTGACCGTCGGACCCAGCATCCCCTGCGAGGAGGTTGCGACCGCTGCGTGCGCTGCACTGGACTGCTTCACCCCCATACTGCAAACTCGAACGTCTCTGAGCAATTTAGCTCCAAGTGGTGGACACCTGCGCATCCTCACAACCTGAAACACTTGTGATATCAGAGCTTGAGGTAAATATACCCCCATGTGCAGGCCGCCCAGGCGGCGGACAAGGAGCACGCCTACTTCGGCATGCTGCCGCTGGAGAACGACGCCGCGGGAGAAGCCACTGCGCTCGCCACCATGCTGTTATGCTTCGCCTGGATCTACGTGGGGCCGCTGCTCACGAACGCGGCGCTGGTGGCGGCGGTGGTCTACCACAGCAAGCTGGCGGCGGCATGGCTCGCGACGATCGCGTTTCTGGCGTTTGCGCCCGTCAAGCCCGACTGTGGCGGCTGGGGGCGCGCCTACATCTGGCAGACCTGGCGCAGGTGGACTTTCGCAGATAGCGGTCAGCTGAACAGGATCTGGCTTCCTCAAGACGCTTCCCGACGAACATGGTTCCGAACCTGCACCGCTTGACTGCGGCAGCCTTGCCTGCCCCCAGCCGATATCTTTAGCAGCAGCGAGGGAGACTGCCCATGTTGCGTGCCTTGCGCCACAGGTTCTGCTCAGCAGTTGAGCTCTCACAGACGCAGAGGATGGCACTGACCGTGGACGGGACGGTGTGCAGCCGGGTACCTAGGGTTTGATGTGGCAAACCCGTTCTCACTCACAGTCACTTTCGGCTGCGCTGGCTCACGCCCAAGCAGCCATACCTGGAGCGCGACCGCCACCACCTATTCCTAGATTCTGTGCTACTCCAGGTTTTGTGATTCTTGCAGGCACTACCGCCTGCGGTGGGTTCGCGCCGAATGAGCCGCACCTGGAAAGCATCCGCCACACTACCACACTACCACGCTTGTGTTATTGCCCATGACACGACTGCCTGTGGTTTTCCTACAGGTACTTCCGGCTGCGCTGGGTCACGCCCAAGCAGCCATACCTGGAAAGCGACCGCCACTACCTGTACCTGCATTTCCCACACGGCGTCTTCCCCATGGCCTCCTTCCTGTCGATGGCGCTCACCGGCACCGAGAGTGCGTTTTCTGGATATTCCAGTGAAGTTTGACAAAGGAAAACAAAGAAATCCCGCATGACGTCTTCCTATGGCCCTCCTTCCTGTCGATGGCGCTCACTGGCAACGAGAGTGAGTGTTTGACATCACGGTCACATTGATATTACAGCTCCTTCTCAAAGCAAGAGAGCCAGCTCCTGCACTGCCAGGAAGAGCCCTCGAGGCAAGAAGTGAGCTCCTCTGCTGCCAGGTTTCTGATGCCGGGCTGCGATCATTCTGCCGCTGCCGTGCTGGAGGCAGCTGCGCTGCAGGCAGCCCTGCGCGTGGATCATGTCGAACATCGTCATCGACGCTCTGTGCTTGCCTGCGATGGACGTTCGTCACTGCACACCTTCCCATGCTGCTGATCTTTGGCCAGACCTCCTCCTGCCCACCAGGTTTCAGGCGGCAGTGTCATGTGCTGCAGGCACGCTGGGCATCCCCGAACGGACCACCGGAGCTGTCGCGTCAATCCTGCTGCACCTGCCAGGTCAGCACGGGCCTGCATCAGCAACTCAGTGTGTCCAGCCTTGCATTCGTGCGTGCTGTGCACTGCATTCGAGACGTTCCGTTCGAGAACCGCATTCGAGCATCGCATCTGTGCCTCTTGATCAGGCAGCGCCGCACTGCCTGGCCTCGTCAGGCGAGTCAGGCAGCGACTGAGCGTTGTCTGGGCGCGCAACAGTCTACCAAGTGCTGCATGAGATGTTGGTGGTCGTGCGCCGCATTGGGGGTGAGCAGAAGTCACACTCGAACGACCGTGGCTGCAGTGTGGCCTGCGCCTAAGCGATACCCCGATGGAACTGACTGCTAAACCCTATCCTGTGTGCCGCAGGCCTGCGGTATGCCATGGTCAAGATGGGGTGCTACCAGGCGGGGCGGCAGAACCTGATCAACCTGCTGCAGCGGCGGTCGGTGGGCCTCATCCCCGAGGGCATCGCCGGCGTCTTCAGGGGAGCCTCCAGGTGGAACATGCTTTCGCCAGTCACCTGCAGTTGCTTTATGCTTTGATGTTTCCGCCCAGAGTGCCATCCTCCGGTTGCGGGTGGTTGCCTGTGCAGTTATTATCACCCCCCACACCCAAGCCTAGAAGCTTGCTTCTCTGGCCTCTCTGGACACAGCAGCGCTGCAGAATACGCCACAAGCTCCGATCGCAGCAGACTGGGTTCCTGAGTCCCACACGTCTAAACTTCACTCCACTGTCCAACAAAACAATCAAAGCACTAGGACATCAAACCAGTGTCTACAGGGTCAACAATGTGCCAGATGCGTACAGAACCAGAACAGTTACAGCGAAGCATGAAACGCGTCTGATACGAGGGCAACCTCGGGCGCAGGAGCCGGGAGCAGATCTACTGGAGCCGGCGGCTGGGCATCTGCCGCATCGCGCTGCTGACGGGCGCGCACGTGGTTCCTGTGTACGACCTCGGCCAGTCGCAGGCGCGTCAGCGCACAACGACCGAATGATACATGTCCCTCACATGTTTCGCCGAGCGCACATTGTGCCTGTGTACGACTTGGGTCAGTCGGCAGGTGCGCTCTACCCAGCTGTGGATGAATCTGTCTGTTTTCAGCTGGTTTCTGCCCTCCAGAACCTTCATTAAGCGCATGGTTTCATGTAGTACACGACTGTGGTTGGTTTCAGACTCGGGTCATGTTGCTGCTCTTGCAGATCTTCTCGTACACAGGCGTGGAGTCGATCTCGCGTCGGCTGCGGGCGACAGTGGGCGTCTTCTGGGGCCGCTACGGGCTGCCGCTGCCGCTGAAGGCCGACCTCATCATCGCCATGGGAGCGCCCATTGCAGTCGACAAGGTCAATTGCTCTCCAATTTTGGAACGGATTGGTAAAAGTCAAGGAAAGAGAACCGCGGCGGCAGAGTAGGACTGCACCGTCCGCCCAAATGTGTCCTCAAGTGGCTGCAAAGGAACAAACTTATTCCCATCAAAATATGACTTTTGAGATGCGTCCTTCCTCCAGGCGCCCAACTCCAGCGCGTAGCATGCGCAGGCGCTGTCAAGGGGATCTGCCGCACCCCAAGTCCACATTGACGCAGTCATTACGAAATCGCTGCTCCCCTGTGTCGCAGGCGCCCAACCCCATTGCGGAGCAGGCGCATGCGGTAAAGCAACGGCGCATACTCCCCAACTTCACTCGTTTGCGCTTGCACAGGAAGTGGCTGTTCACCCTTCTTCCTCTAGGTGCCCTACCCCAGCGCGGAGCAGGTGCAGGCGCTGCAGGGCCGCATGGAGGCAGCGCACAAGAGGCGACGCAACCTCTACACTCTGCCTGTTCGCAATTGGCGAACGCGCAGGAGCAAACACACTTCCCTCATCTCCTGCAGGTGCCCAACCCCAGCGCAGAGCAGGTGCAGACGCTGCACGACCGCATTGAGGCGGCGGTGCGGCAGCTGTATGCGCAACACTCGCACCTGCACCCAGCGCTGGACGGCAAGCGGCTCGCCATCGTCTGAATGCAGCTAGCGGAGCAACAACACTTGGCGGCCAGGCGTGCCTTCCCCCTGGCGGCGGGGGGGGGGGGGGGGGGGGGGGGGGGGGGGGGGGGGGGGGGGCGCCCCCGCCGCGGCGCCCGGGGGGGCGG
>JAABUL010006674.1_pt1 | contig 13108 bp, 4 predicted proteins | sample 5559151 | NCBI WGS metagenome assembly JAABUL01 (sample SAMN10711876, study PRJNA513368) | rock metagenome | isolation source: Antarctica rocks | place: Antarctica: Victoria Land, Pudding Butte sud | reverse complement strand
TATATTAAAGTCTTATATAACTTATTATATAAAATGATAAATAATAATACTTTTAAACTCTAAATTATATTTAAATATAATTTTATTAAAGTTTATAATTTAATAAGATATAAAACCTTATAATATTATCTTATTATAAATATAAATATTAAGTAGAAGTAATATATATATTTATAAAGCCTATTAATTATACTATTAATTAATAGATAATTAAGGTTATAAAAAGGAGTATATTACTCTTTTCTATATAATAGATTAATAAGGCCTTAATATTATTTTGAATATATTTAGCCTAAAGAATTAATATATTTTATTTAATTTAGAGGTAGAGTATTAGTACTTTAAAGTTAATCTTAATATAATATAAATTAATAAGTCCTAGTTATTTATTTAAAATATTAAAAAAGAGTTAAATATATTTACTATTATATATATTAATATAATAATAGGTAAACTTATTAATAATAGTCTTAAGATCTTTAAGAAGCTTTAAGACTTTATTAATATCTTCTCTAATAATAAAGTAAGTACTTTACTTATATTTAAGGAAAGTAATTATACTATTAATTTTATAAAAATTAAAGAGTTATTTTATAAGCCTCTTTATAACTTATCTTAAATTAAGTTAATAGAATTATATATTATCTTAAAAATTCTTTTTAAAAAAGCCTTATTTATTATTTTATCTCTTTAATTAAAGTACTTATCCTCTTTATATTAAAGAAGGATAATAAGCTATATTTATATATAAATTATAAAGATTTAAATATAATAACTTTAAAAAATAGATACCTATTACCTTTAATTATTAAAATATTAGATTACTTAAATAATTTTAAAACCTTTATAAAGTTAGATTTTAAAGATATCTATTATAAGGTTTATATTAAAGAAGGTAATAAATAGAAGACTATTTTTTATATTTATTGTAATTACTTTAAGTATTTAATTATACCTTTTAAGCTTATTAATATAATAGCTATATTTTAAGCTTATACTAATAAAGCCTTTATAAGACTTATTAATATAATATATATAATATATATAAATAATATCCTTATTTATAACTTTAATTTAATAGATTATTAATAGTGTATTTAATAAATATTAGAATAATTATAATAATTCTTACTATTTATTAATCTTAAAAAATATTAATTTAATATTAAATAAATTAAATTTTAAGATTTATTAATTTAACCTTTAATATTAAGATAGATCTTAAATATATAAAGATTATTAAAGAATAGCCTTAATTTAGAACTTATTAAGATATATAAGTCTTTTTAAGTTTTATAAAGTTTTATTATTAATTTATTTATAATTACTCTTATATAATAGAGTTACTTATAAGCCTACTTAAAGGGAGTAAGAATAATAAAAAGATTAAATTAAATAATTAAATAATTATTATTAAGGAGGTATTTTAAGTATTATAAAATACCTTTATCTTTATATTATTTCTTTATTATTATAACCTTATAAAGGTACTTTATATAAAGATTAATATATTAAACTTTATTATAAGGATAATTTTATTATAATAAGATAAAAATAAATATTAATAGCCTATTATATCTTAATCTTAAAAACTAATTAACTTAAAATAAAATTATAAGATATATGATTAAGAATTATTTATTCTTATAATAATAATAAAATGGTAATAATATTATTTAAAAGGTAATAGGTTTATTATTAAGGTATAAATTAATTATAATAACCTTAAAAGGTTTATAAAGTAAAAGGAACTTAACTCTAAATAAATATAATAGATATTAAAGCTTATTACTTATAATTTTAAGATATTCTATTATTTAGGAAAGTTAAACCTTATAAATATACTATCTTATTACTTTAATTATAAGGGAAAGTCTTCCTTAAATATAAAATTATTATTAATAAAATAAAATACCTCCCCTCTAAACAAATAAAGATCTTAAAGGAATTAAAGATATTATTATAATTATAATACTTATATTTTATATTATAAGTATTTAAATTATTATATTAGAAAAAGATATAAAAATATATTAAAGGAAGCTCTTTATAATAATACTTAAAGGCTTATAAAGATACTTATTAAGAATATTTAAAAGTATAATAATTAAGTAAAGTTATTTTTAAAGGTATTAATAATATACTATTATAATTAATTATAAATATAATATTAGATTTTAAGGGGTTATTAACTTTTAATAATTACCTTTATATTCCTAGGAAAAAAATATTATAAAATAAGCTTATTTACTATTATTATAATAATCCTTTAATAAGTTATTTTAATATTAAAAAGATATATAATCTTCTTACTTATAAATATTATTAAAATAGAAGCCTAATTAAAGTTATTAAGTATTATTCAATTTATAATATTTATTAATAAACTAAATTATCCTATTATTAGACTTATAATAAACTTAATTCTCTTCTAATTTTAAAGAAGCCTTAAAAGGAAATTTTTATAAACTTTATTATAGGTTTATTATTTAATAACTATAAGAATATAACTTATAACTTAATCCTTATTATTATAAATTAATTTATTAAAATAGTAAAGTATATCCTTATTAATATAATAATTAATATTATATAATTAATAAAAGTATTTTATAAAGAAATAATATATTAATATAATATATTAAATAGTATTATTAATAAAAAAAGCTTTATATTTATTAATACCTTTTAATTGGCTATTTACTTCTATTTTAATATAAAGAAGCGCCTTAGTATTACCTTCTATTTATAAATAGATAGGTAAACTAAGTATTAAAATTAAATACTTAAATATTATTTATATATCTTTATAAATAATATTTAAATTAATTAAGTTAAATTATTATTTATAATTACATTTATATATGTAAATAATTATTATTCCTTTATTAGAATAATACTATTCTACCTTATATATAGATATTATCTTAAAATCTATTAAGAACTTAAGGATAAATCCTTAAAAGGGGAGGTATTTAATATAAATAAATTAATTAAATTATTATAAGTTATAAAGGATAAAGTTATTAAGTATCTTTAAATTATATAAGAATCTTAAGTTAAGTATTATAATAAGAATTATAAGTTATAAATATATAATATTAATAAATTAACAATATTAGTTATAAAGAATTTAAAGTAAAGATATTTAAATAAGAAATTATCTTATAAATTTATAAGGCCCTTTAAAATTATAAATAAAATTAGAATATAAGTATATTACTTATTATTATCCTAAATTTATAAGATTTATAAGATTTATAATATATTTTATATCTTATTATTAAAACCTTATTATCTTTATAATTATAGTAAATTAATAGATACCTTTATATAGGCCTCTAAACTTATTAATAATAAAGAATAATAAGAGGTTAAAGAAACTATTAATAAGATTAATAATAAATAAGGTATTTAATATAAGGTTAAATAAATAGGCTAGGATAATAAATATAATTAATAGGTTCCTAGTAAAGACCTTAATAAGATATATAAATTAACCTAATCTTATAATATATAAGTAGGTAATAAGTATAAGTATAATAAAGATATTTAATTAATAATATATATAACTAATAAGTAATAGTAATATAATAAGTTATAAGATAAAACAAGTATATATTTAATAAGTCTATATTATAATTATATTCCTTTATATAATTATACTTATTTATATAAATAGTTTAAGTAGGAATATATTCTTATTATACTTATCTATATAATTATAATAATTATAATATAATATATCTTAAAGAATATTATTAATCTTAATATAATCTAATAAAGATACTAGGAATATATTATTAAATAATAAGCCTAGGTATCTTATACCTTATAAGGTCTAATATTAAATAAGATATATTAATAACTTATCTATACTAAGGCGTAATAATATAAATTAATTAATTAAAGCCTTTAAATTTAGGTCCTAACTTAATATTAATATCCTAAGTATATTTATTAAGATCCTTATTAAATATAAAGCCCTATTAAAGATTATATAAACTTAATCTTAAAGGCTAAAAAGAGAGATACTAATAAAGCTTTAATAATATTAATTCCTCTTTATATTATTATAAGCTATTAAGTTTAATTTATAAGACCTTTACTTAGCCCTTTAATTACTTAATATATATATTTAAAGTATTAATTATAACTTATATATTAATAATTATATTAGGTATAAATCTAATTATAATTATTATCTATTTATATACTTTATATTATTAGATAATTAATTTATTAAGCTTCTTTCTCTTCTTTTCTTATATTATTATTATATTATATTAAGTAATAATATTAATAGTCTACCTTATATAATAATATAATACTAAAGGAATCTATTATATATTAATTAATATATTAATAGAGAGCTAATAAAGTACTTACTTCTATATAATAATTAATATTATAATAGCTATTAATATATTAGGTATAAAGAGGGATCCTACCTCTAATATAATTATTAAGCCCTTTTAGAAGATAAGTCTTATAAGATAGATTTAATATACTATTAATATTAATACACTATCTTAGAGTAGGTATATATAGATATATATTAGAGTTAAAAGCTATAATTCTATTATATATTAGCTTATTAATAAATAATAATATAATAGTATAATAATAGTATACTTATAAAGTTATAATATATATATATAATAATAAGATATTTATATTATATATTACTATTACTATTATTACTATTGTATAGCTAGTATAAGTACTTATAAGAGAGGTTATAAGAATTATAAAGAAGATAAAACTTTAGGATAGGAAGTTTATTAATATATTACTATATTAGTATATATATAACTAAAGTTATATAACTAATAATAATAGATACTAACCTTCTATCTTATTCTATATTAAATATTAATAGAGATTAATATATCTATTACTATATCTTAATATATCTATTTAATAGGAGTTATATATTATAATACTATTAATATATATCTACTATTTACTATTATATTTATTATTAGTATAATATATTAATAATAAGGAATAGTATATTATTATATTACTATAATACTATTATATTACTAGTATAAGTTATAAGTATAATATTATAAAGTACTTTATAAAGATTTAGTCTACTACTAGTATATACTATAGTTATAATATCTTTACTAAGTAATAATAGTTTTATATTATTTTCTAATATATATTATAATTATAATTATTATAGAATAGATAAGATAGTATTATTATAAATACTTATATACTATCTATCTATATAAGGATATATTTAATATACGCCTACTAAATAATATTATTACTACCTTATAAAGGTTTTAGTATATATATACCTTATATATAATAATTAATACTACTATAATAGTAATATATTAAATAACTCTTTTCCCTTATTTTTCCTACTAGGTTTTAAGGTTTTTTAATAAGTATTTATATTACTATATTCCTAGGAACTAAGACCTAGGAGGAAAGGTAATTATTAGGCTATAATATATATACGCCTTATATACTATTATATAACCTACTTAATAGACCTTCCTTATAAATATAAGATAATATTAATATAATATTAGGCTATATCTTAATAGATATATATTATCTAGGTACTTCCTTATATTTTCCTAAGTTCCTTAGAGATTAGTTCTAATATATATACTATCTAAGATATTAGTATACTATACCTTATATTAAGTTATATTACTTAACTCTATATCTTTTATATTTCTAAGCCGCTAGCTTAGAGCTAGCGGCATCTAGCCTTATATAATATAAGACTATTAACTTAATTATTAGAAAAGCTAGGAATAAGGGATATATCTTAGCTAATATATTATATACTAGGAATAAGTTCTCCGCTTATTTCTCCGCTTATTTCTCTACTATATTCTCCGCTTACTTCTTATCTTAATATAGACGCCGGCGGACTTTCTTCTTTTATAGTAGCCTAATAATCTTTATCCTTATCCTTCTTATTAGAGGCTATTACGACTAGCCTAGTAAAAGGATTACTAGATAATAAAGAGTACCTACTATAGCTAAGTACTAGAGGATTCGCTTTTATAGTAGGTTTATATCTTTCTAAGTAACAGCCTAAATGTTAGGTATTAAGTATACTAAATAGATACGATTATAATACTAGACTAGATTATCTAGTATTACTACTATTTATTAGGAATAATAATGTAGATACGTTATGTAGTAGATAATAATAATGATAATATCTATCTATATAGTTACAGGCAAGGTATATACGTACTAAGCAATCCATGCCAAGACTTAGTCACGTGACTGAGTCGTACCGTGACAAGAAGTATTAGTTTTAAGTACTATTAATTCACGTCTCATATAGACTCGAATTATGAAAGCTTATCATCACTGAATAACTACTGTTGTACTACGAAGACGAGGGAGCGAAAGGCCTCCGAGACTGCTCCAGCCCTACAGTCTTGGCATTCTCTAGGGCTGAGTCTAGAGTCCGACGCGCCAGCACGTCTATCTGGTCAGTGACTTCTTATGAACTATTGAGGTATCCAGCTACCGATCAAATTAGCGCGCTTTGGGATCCACCTCATCACTACTTCACTATGCCTCCCTTTAAAGATGAGCATGTTTTGGTAAGCCAATTGCATTCGGGGCGCTTTACATCAATTGTCATACTTCGGCATCACAACATAGCGTTACGATAAAACGCAACGCTGACCAAGTACGTGATGGGAAATAGATCATCACCCCTGGGTCGCAGACCACTCTTGCACAGCTCGGCCTGCCGGAGTCCTTCGCGCCAGCCCGCCTCAGGATTCCCACCCGCATGTTTCCTGCCGAAAATAAGGGAGAATGGGAGCCCATCAAAGTCCGAGAGAGGAGGACGACGAAGCCACATGAGCCAAATGGAGACAGCGGTCATGCTGGTGGAGATGTAAGAATGGAAGATGCCAATGGTACAATTGAAGATCCTGAAGAAGAGATTCTGTTTGAGGAGGACCCTACAAGTGAGGAGGGTGCCGTGTATCCCATTCGAGATGGACGTATAGTGGAATGGTCATGCTTTTTCGCCCTGCTTACACACGTCTACAATACCCTGAGCCCGCCATTCCACACTCCAATACTAGTCATCGCCCAGCCTGCCTGGACTGCGCAAGATCACGAGAGTCTCACACAATTCTTCTTCGAAAAGTTCAAGACTCCGGCATTCTGTCTTATGGACTCGGCATTAGCTGTCTGTTATGCTTACGCTACTTCAACGGCCACTGTGGTAGATGTTGGCTACTCGAAATGCGACATAACTACTGTCAATGAGTTTGTGGTCAACGAGCTGGGAAGGGGGGCTGCGGTGCTAGAATGTGGTGGCGAAGCAATGACGCAGCGCTTGCTCAGTTTGCTTAGCCCTAAAGGCTTCACAAGAGAAATGTGCGAGCAGCTGAAGAAGAATAGTATATGCGAGATACTGCCGCTTAGTTCTAACTTCCCAGCCGAGGCCGAGGTCGAAAACCCAGCGTCAGCAGTCTCTACTGGGGCCGTTGGTTCGGGAGACGGCCAGAGAGGAAGCATTGCTGCTCAAGGAGGAGCGCCTCGAGGACCGGGCGTTAACACGGAAGTAGGTGATGCCGACGACGATCGAGAGTTCAAGGACGGGGAAGACGATGAAGGTGTTCTGGATGTAGCAACGATCGTTGCCAGTGGGAAGACCAGTGAATTTCTGGCGCGAAAAGAAAAGGAGAAGGCGGACAAAGCGGCCGCTAGAAAAACAGCTGCAGATGCTGCCGCAGCTGTCAAAGAAGCAAGATTGCCCAACTCGAAACGCGCTAAGGCTACATTCCATTATCACGAGCGGAAACCCCTGGAAGAGTTGAATGTCAACGGTAAGAGGGTCATGGACGGGGAGGGTGGCCAAGATGCCGGCGAGTCCAAGAGGCAAAAGACGCCGGAGCCTGTTGATAAGGATCCTCTTCCGGCTGAAAATGCAGCTGCAAACCGCAGAGAAGAACGGAAGGAGGAAAGACGGCGGAACCGGGAAGGGACTGCGTTTGTACGAAAGCATGCAGACGTTGGGCTTGAGAGATTTCAGGCTGCAAGTGGAGGCATCATTGATCGAATTGCCGACGCGGTTCATCGATGCATTCTTTCCTTCCCCGAAGGTAGCAAAAGGAGTGACCTTTGGGACTCGCTAATCATCTTAGGTAATGGCAGTAAAGTCAAAGGCGAGTTCGGCGAAGGCCTGGTACATACCATAGCTAACGATGTGACAGGCTTCAAAGAAGCTTTGATCGCCACTCTGAATGCGAGATACCTCATCTCGCCTTCGAGTGCCACCATTTTCACCTCTGAGCTCCCCTCGAATTTCACCACACCCATGGCCACTGGGGCCAACACACCACAACCGCAATCCCATGCACCTCATCACGCATCAGCAGTCAATCCGCTGATGCTAGCCGCCACTAATAATGCCAATCTTGCTCCTCCTGGACAACAACAACAATTACTACACCAACAATTCCACCAACAGCAACAGGGGCACCAGCATTCCAGCCATGCCCAGACGCCGACCAGCATAAAGCTGCTGAAGATGCCGGACTATTTTCCAGAATGGAAAGAGGTTGGCATGGAAGAGGCAGGCTTTCTAGGTGCACAGGTTGCTGCAAAGGTGTTATTCGTTGTTGATCAGGGATTGAGCAAGGGCTTTATGTCGAGGACGGAATACAATGATCTGGGACCACAGGGTATTCATGAAAGTTGTCTGTAGATGATACCCTTTGCGCTGTTTTGCTACGCTTGCATGATCGAATAGATAGACCGATTGGATATCCTCGCTTCGATGCCAAGACGAATATAATGATTTCACCGTTTGATAATTGATAGCTCGGTGGTCCTAATGAATTTCACATGTCTTAGCTTATGAAGGATGATGGTGGTGGCTTTGGACTTATTTTCAAGTCCATTGAAATGCGGAGGCACAAGCAACGTTCTCCATCTCCTGCTCAAGGAGTCAGTCCCCCACCTCTCAAACGCCGCCGCCTCTCCTCAGCCCCTCGTCTCGACCATCGTTCGGAATCTCTACCGCCTCCTCCACCCCCAGTCGTCCCTCAATCGGACACGAGGTCCGATCCTATCGAGACCCTTCGCATCTACTCCTGGAACGTCAACGGTATACAGCCATTCCTGCCACCTACGACTCCACCGATCACCAAATACCTAACGTCAAGCTCGAAACCAAAGATTCCACTTTATCAGCCTTCCCTACGTGCCAGCCTCCTTCGCTGGGGATGGCCCCACGTCGTCTTCCTCCAAGAAGTCAAGATCTCGCCCCGCGATACCAAAACGCCGGATCTCTTTCGTCGCGCTATCAACACTTCACATGACGTCGTGGAAGAGCCTTTGATCAAGAACCGCTGCTACGATGCTCATTTCTGTCTCCCCAGAGACAGATACAATGCTACAGGCTTTGGTGGAAAAGTCTACGGCGTCGGCACACTCATACGGCAGGATGTGGCGCCTGATGTTGAAATCAAGACCGTTGAGTGGGATCGTGAAGGACGTGTGCAGATAGTTGAGCTACTAAGCTCGGGACTCGTTCTCTTCAACATCTACGCCGTAAATGGCACCTCAAACAACTACCGTGACCCCAATACAGGAAAGGTCATTGGAACTCGCCATGACCGGAAGAAAGTCTTCCACTCCCTCCTCGCTGACGAGGTCAGAGCTTACGAATGTAAAGGATGGCATGTGATCATAGCAGGTGATATCAACATCTCTCGTACCACTATGGACTCCTTTCCACAATTACGAATGGGAGCGGACCATGTTGCGAATCGAGTTGATTTTGAAGAGAAGTTCATCCAAGGGCTGGGCATGCTTGATACGTTCCGTCTCTTGCATGGCGAGAAACGCGTGTACAGCTACAGACCGAGAAACAAGCCGTGGGGTGCGGGTGGCGATAGGGTCGATATGATACTAGCTACAAAGGGATTGAAGGGGGCTGTGAAAGAGGCGGATGTGCTCGACAGCGAGGTGGAGAGAGGGCCAAGTGACCATGTGCCGTTGTTTATAGAGGTACAGGTAGTAAAGAGAATTAAGGAGAAGGATACCTCCAGTGCTACGCCTGCTATCAAGGATGCTGCAGATAATCTTCACAAGGGAATGGATGGGCAACCTTCGACGGATGATGGATGATCAAGAGCCTAGTCCCGCGCATCGATCGCGGCTCAGACTATAGCCCTTGGTGGTCTTCTGAGGCGGATGTTAGCCTCTATAAGTGTTCTTCAAGTGGTGGGGAGAATACTGGGATCTACCCTCGAGGCTCGGGAAGCTGCAAGTTGTCGTTTGGTACAGCTTCGCGTTCAGATGTCGTCCACGCCAACGTCTTTACTAGACTAGCAGCTAAGTCTCGTGAAGCTCAGCGTCTGTTTTTAGCCATGCACACTTCTGGCTAGGGAAGGGATCAAACATGAATACCCTATCTCGAAGCGATGCCATAGCAACACCGGGTATGCCCTGATTGAACGAGCTTAGTGCCCGGACCCCATGTGCGAACTTCACTTAGGTATCTTTGCGTACCGGTGAGAGTTGACATTGGGGTTTCTGAAACCACAGCTTCATCTGAAATGAGGACACGAGTGCGCGGAAGACATACTACAATGAGAAGCTTTCTCAGAGAAACGCGATCTCCTTACGATCCTTTTCAGCGCAGCGGACAGGAGGTTGGAAAGAAAAACCATCTACTACATAGACTAAGCTCGATCATGCCTAAATCCCTTCAAGAGGAGATCGACATCAGAGAAATAAACCTAGAGCTCGCTCTGTTGTACAACATTTATCCCACGCTCGACCCACACAATTGATGTACTCACAGCTTACTCTTCAGCAAGGACTCCCAATACAAGACTAGACATCGCCGCAGAAAACCAATTAAACTCTATACTGGAACTACAAGAAAGGCTTCTTGTAGTTTCCATGACCTTGAATGGTGCCAGGACACGTTCGCCAAGGGTATCTGTGGTGGACTGACGGAGCTGATCTGCATCGAAACAGGCGTCCACGTACCAGCGAATGAGGCAATGACTAGTAATCAAAGCCGAATTTTGTCGAGAAATACCTAGGTGCTCTTATTTTGGTCCGATTTGCGTCCCACTGCTCCAGGTCCTCCAGTATTCTCTCGCAGCGTTCGTCATACCCTTCGCGGAGTATGCGTGGCACCCATGACCCCAGGAAGGATCCATTGGTTATTTTCAATCTCCGTCCGGGCAAGGTGGTCAAGTTTTGCCTGCCTTCGCTTGGCGCTACCTTGGCTGCAGCCGGCTGCCCCTGCTCTTTGCCAAGGCTCTTCTCTGGGATTTTGATCCCTGTCTCCTCAGGAGCTTCCTGCTTAGTCCCGGACTCTGATTTTGTAGGAGATGTTGGATGGGAACCGTAGCCGGAGTCTCGCCTTTCTCGGGACTCAATGGGGACGTTCTCAGGCGTTGCCGGCGTCAATGAAGGCTGTTCTGACGACGGCTGCGAGCAGGTCTCTGGAGCTGCAACCACTCCAGGCTGAAAAGCTTTTGCTTCTGGGTTCCATTGCCTGTCCGATGGTGGACTTCCTCCGGCAATCTGACCGCCCTCGTTGGCGCTCGAAGCTGGGGAAACTGCGCCCGCCGATAGCTGGCTTCCATCATCAACACAATGCCCATTCATGTTGGCGTTGAATGCCGAGGCAATCTGCAAGAATGGGCGTTGACCCACTCCAAGGCCATGCCCGTTCGCGTTGGCAGTAGATACCGGTCCAGTTGCAACCCGCGGGTTGGGAAGTCCCTGCCAACCATTTTGGAAAAGACCCATCGAAGGGGTGAGCGAAGGGCCGTTCCAGGCTGGAGTGCCACGATTCATCTCTCTTTCCCTTCCCTCCTTGATCTCGCGTTCTCGCTGGTAAACGTTCTGTATGTAGCGATCAAACATAGGCAATGGCATCTCTCGCTTGAAGCGATCTTTTTCCCGTTGGAGATTCTCCAATCTTTCGGTCTCTTGGAAATCTCCGACAGCTTGTCGCCTGGATCGTTGCTCTTTGAGGAGCTTGTTGTATCTTCTCTCTGCAGCGACGAAAACGTTGTGATCGAATTCAGGCATGGCAATGGTAGATTGCATCTGCGACATTTTGAAGCCGGAAGAACAGTGAATTATGAATGTAAGACTGCTGTGGGTCAGTGAAGCTTATGTAGATGATCTGATGCTGCAGTATTTGTTGGTCAGCAGGAGATCAAGAAATATTTTGGTTCAGTGAGTTGGGGATTGGATGATGAGACAGATAATAATTGTAAGTGAGTATCTCAGAGTCTTGATGGAAAAGCAAGAGCTGGATCAAAATCGACCTGTCTTAAGTACTACTGCCAAGAAGGCTAGAAGAACATATCTGAATAAAAGGTCTCCGCAGAGGAGTGCCTTTCAATGGAAGCCTTCAGGTTTCCACTATTGTACGCCCCTCCGGTTCATGGTACCTCGCTGGTGGGTCCTTACTTTCTGCTATGTCGAACACGGAAGCACCTTTGGCCTATTACACTCCTAGGCCGGAGCTATCTCAGCATCTGCTCTAATGCAGAAGCCAAAATAATGGAGCCACTGAAGCCTGTTCGCAGCCTACATTTACGAGTGGATACAATGATACTGCACCAATTGGTCTGGGTGGGCCCCACAGGTTAGAACAGCAGCTTCGTGCATCCTCCGATGAAGGGATACTGCCAGCTTCGAATCGAATTAGGCTAGGCCTGAAATTGGCTTAGTGTGCCAAATTGCGAAGTACCATGGTTCCTAGAGGTGGATCCACACCAAATTCTCCACTTACTGAGCTAGTGGCAGAGATTACAGATCTGATCAGGCCTGAGTCATGTTACATCGACATATTCCCCATTATTCTTGATGCCATACCCATGCGATTTCGGCTATGTCCATTCGCTGTCCTGTTCCACGCAGCAAAATGGTGATTTACGGAAGAATGACGGGTTTTGATATTGGCAAGAAATTTCCGTTGGAACAAATACTGGTAGATCTGGGCAAGGCGGATCTGCAGCTGAAGCTTGTACTGACTACATCTGCTATTGTTGAGCCTGTCGCGTTCATCTACAAAAGAAGCCCACATCCACAATAGTGTGGAATGGATTGG
>JAABUL010006673.1_pt1 | contig 13108 bp, 6 predicted proteins | sample 5559151 | NCBI WGS metagenome assembly JAABUL01 (sample SAMN10711876, study PRJNA513368) | rock metagenome | isolation source: Antarctica rocks | place: Antarctica: Victoria Land, Pudding Butte sud | reverse complement strand
TCGGGCTAATTAATAGATTTTCAGAAAGTCGACTTTATCGATGTGGTAGCTACCTCCTAGGCGTGTGATTCGCTGGACGTAAGACTTGTAGGCAGTCGCTAAGGGCGAGAAAATACCGACATCTAATAGCTAGAGCAGATGTGTTATATATAGCGGTAGGCATAGAAGAATAATCTTATAGTCCACGCAATACTAAATTGCTGCAGTCGTGATATAAGAAGCGTAACCATTGACTAATAGCATTTTATACTCGCCTTTCTAATAGGATTTTATCTCTTAACCGAAACCTTTCTGAAGCCATTTGTAATTAATAGAATTATTGGTCTAGCCATTCTTATTAATAATAATTTCGCCTGATTTTAGAGCTTCCTTCCAAGCTTTTTAGATTAATTTACCTTTAAAAATAATCTATAGGGGTAAATATCTTCTATTTATTAATATATATTTAATAAGCGAGACTTATTCACGGTTCTTATATTATATTATATAGGCTTTCTTTTTATTATACTTAGAGACCATGACTTTATACTTAGTAATAACCCCTTATATAAAGCCCTTTTCATCTATATTATAAATATCTCTTTCGTCTACTTCATACGTTATTTTAATTTATAGATAGAGGTTAAACTAGCTTAATAGGATTTCGGGATTTTAAGCTATAGCTCGTTCCTTATCTAATAACGGGATATAGGCTATCTTTACCTCTAGGTACTAGGTCATGAATTTTTAAGGCTAATTAGGTCTAATAGGCTTCTTATCACCCTTTATAAGAAGGATTTCGTTCGCTATAGATCGTACTTACTATACCCTTACTAGCTAACCCCATGCTTAGAGACAGAGAACCCAGGCTAAAAGAGCTACTTCTTCTCTAGAACTGAGTCGTTATTAATCCTTATAGGTTACTGAATTTAATTAGCTACTATTGATTCGGTCGACTAGTATGCTTTTTAGTATTCTATACTGTTTTACTACCTTTATTATGGATAAAATCCGATTACCTATACCGCCGGCCTCTAACCAGGCTATATAAGCTAGCTCTATGCGATCCTCCCTAGATAATTCAGCCTCCCATGAAGGAGGAAGAGGCTCTGGAAGTATGGTAGATATAATGAACGAATAGGACGATTTGTAGCATAAGAAAGGTGTCATAGACTGGATTTCCAGGTATGCGCCCTAGAGCTATAGGGTACTAACCCTATAAGGCTGGACGGTTACTAGGTGTGGACGGTTACTAGGTGAACCCTTCTAGGACTGATTATGAACTTCATTCGTCAACTTTTGTGATAAAGTTGCGGCGGACGACTGTGCTCGACAAGAAGACAAATGACCCTACATCCAAGTCACGTAGTGCAGCATAATCCTACAGATCCATTGTTCTTACATAAGCCCCACCAAAGCTCTCGGTCTTCTATGCTTAATTGTTGGACGAGAGCCAAGACAAGTTGTCCATGTCGTCAAATGTGGAGGCCATGACATCTCCGGCACCATCTTCATCCGCGTTGCATTCCTCACCAGCATATCAGGAGTCTCAAGCTCAAACCGCTTCACGCCCCCGCCCAAGCGCCAGTCGACGCCGAGACAAGGCTCAGCTCTCCTGTAATCTTTGCCGACGCCGCAAGTAAGGCAACAACTTCCTTCGACATTCAGAGTACTGACCACGACCCTGCTTTTCAGATTGCGTTGCGACCGTCAGCAGCCATGTTCTACCTGCTCCTCCTATGGTCTTACATGCACGTATCCAGAAGGCAATGCAAGGCCACCGCCGGCTACGACGCCAGGCATGCATGATCGCCTTGTGCAGTTAGAGCGTCTTGTTATGTCAATAGCTAGTAAGCCCGATGCGAGCTTAAGACTCGATTTCAACAGTTTGAGCTAACCCGTGGAAAATGCACCTTTCGATACCCTCGTTGATGGGCGCTTCAATCGTGGGAACATGCGCGCTAGTGCTTCAGAGCTCCATTATGTTGGCGACGATCACTGGGCCTCAATTTTAGACAGCATCGCTGACCTAAAGCACCACTTTGATCGCGAGGAGCAGTTTGGACTGGCCATCAGGCCTGATCAAATTCAGGATGGCACTGGGGATGCAGGCAAAATCGACAGTCATGGGAGCAGACATTCGCTGCTCCTATATGGAGGCTACCGGCCAGCTTCGCAGGCTGAAATCCTCGCTGCTCTACCCCCGAAAGTCACTGTCGATCGCTACGTATCACGCTATTTCAACCGCCAGGAATTAGTATCTAGTAAGAGTGCTCCTTTGACTAAGGTTTGGTATGTTCGCCACTTCGTCTAACATGAATCAGCTGCCATTCACGGCCCGACCTTTCTTCAGGAGGTGAGAATTCTGATCCTCTTCGAAATTGGGGAGTCACGATACTAACGGCCACAGTATGAGGCTTTCTGGGTCAAACCATCTGGCGTACCAGTTTTGTGGATTGGCCTTCTCTTTAGTATGATATGTCTCGCTGTACTGGCCTCCGACGCCTTGGATTCTGCATATGGCGATGAATTGGAGCAGCAGTGGCTCGAAATCGACTTGTACCGCGAGAAGATTGTGCAGAGCCTGATCCTAGGCGAATACACAAAGTCAGGCCCATATGTATTGGAGACGATCATACATTATGTGTATATCGAATTTGCCATCCATGCCGACGCCGACAAGGACATCTGGCTACTGCTCGCGCTCGAGGTAAACTTCGCAATGCGCATGGGCTACCACCGGGATCCCAGCCACTATCCCGGTATCTCGCCGTTGAAGAGCGAGATGCGGCGCAGATTATGGGCCATCGTTCTACAGGGCGACATTCTCATCTCGAGTCAGATGGGCATGCCGCGCATGATCTCAGACTGGCAGTGCGACACAGCTGAACCGCGGAATTATAATGATACGGACCTAGACCATGATACCTTAGAGCTCCCCCCTCCACGACACGAGACAGAAATCACGACCACTTTGGGTACCATTGCGCGAAGAAGGATGCTGACGGCCCTAGGTACTATTTCCGACCTTGCGGCAAATGTCAAGTCTTGTGATCACGCAGAAACTATGCGGGCCGACGCCAATCTGCACGAAGCTGCAGCCAGCGTTCCGCAACCTTACAAGATGAAGTCACTGACGGCTAGCATTACCGAGTCTCCACAAGTGATCATGTCACGGCTCTTCATCAGCCATCTATTCTACAAGGGACAGATCATGCTACACCGTCGCTTTGTCCTTGTGGAGTCAACCTCTGCAGACGAAGATTCGTTGTGCTATTCTCATAAAGCCTGTCTGGACGCCTCTCTTGGCATGTTGCGCATTCAGCATATTCTCGACGAGGAGACATGCCCAGGAGGTCAACTCCATATGATGCGCTGGCGCGTTTCTTCGATAATCAATCACCAATTCTTAACGGCTACCATGATCCTATGCTTACTGCTACATCGCGGCCAAACTATACATCGGAAAGAAGAAATCATGACAACGCTACGCAGTACTAGAGCGATCTGGATGCGAAGCAGCTCCATCTCTCAGGAGGCGAAGAAGGCGGCCGAGACTGTAAGTGTCGTGCTTGCCAGGGCCGGAGAGTTCCGCAACCATGGCGTTGATCTTGACGCTGAACCTACCGGCGCTACTATAATGGCGCAAGACATTTTAACCAACGTTAACGGTAGCGATGCCGGCTTGACTTTCGATAGTCAGGCCATGTTGCAGGCTACCATGGACCAGCACGATTCAAATTTCACCTTCGACTTGAATACCTTGACATGCGGCACCGCACCAGGTGAATGGATGATGATGGATTCTCACGGGACGTGGTAGTAACAGCCGCTAGCTCGATAGCCTATGTGATGTCCTTCCTGAAAAAGCCACCATCAGCATTACCAATTTCCATGCTGCACAGTCACGTGTATCACGACGGAACACTCTTCGTGAAAGATGCGAGATAAGAGACTTTATCTGCATTGCTAGGCGAGGCGTTCATAACGAGAATTTCCGAAAGGCTTGGACGCAGCACCCTATCTCACTTCTTCGGAATTTCCACGATCCCATTCTGTCATTCACTTAGCCGAATCTCCGACTACGTCTTTGTCATTGCGATGTCCGATCCATAAACCCAGACACAAACCAATTTTGGCCCACGACCATTCGGTGACCACGGTTCTCCTTTGACTAACCTAACATCTACTCTCACCGAAGCATCAGCTACAGTCGCTATTTCCGTCCCGTGCTCGTGTGCATTTCCGCGGTGCAAGAAGCCATGCTTGGCCCATCGTGATGCGCCCTCGAGTTCTTAAAGAGGCTCTGATGGTTCTAATTAATACCATATAGTGGTTATATAGACCGCACGGGAAGCTACATCATGGCGGTGCACATTCCAAACTACGCTCTCCTCTAGCCGACTCCCTTCTGCAGCTCTCCTAGCATTCATCCCCTTTTGCCGCCTCTGTGTTTGATGTCAGGATTGATTTAATCTAAGAGTATATTCATCTTGTCGTACGAGACTGATATAGACCTTTCCATCTACCTTCGTCACCCAACATTCATCAGAGGTATCTCAATTTTGGCGCGGGTTTTCCATAACCGATCATATCGCTTATGGTCTGCTTTGATTCCAAGCTGCCACTATCTGTACTCACGACCCCAAGGCCTATGGCGGAACCTATCGCAGTCATCGGTGCAGGATGTCGCTTTCCTGGGGGCGCCGACACGCCGTCAAAGCTCTGGCCAGTGATCATGTCTCCCCGCGATCTAAGTCGCAAACCTTCAGCCTCCCGCTTCAATATCGATCCCTTCTACCACCCAGTTGGCACACACCATGGCACCACCAATGCCACCAAGTCCTACTGGCTGGAGGACAACGACAGGAGCAATGTTGCACAGTTCGATGCTGGCTTCTTCAACATCCAACCCGGTGAGGTTAGCGCCATGGATCCACAGCAGCGCCTGCTCATGGAAGTCGTTTATGACAGCCTGTGTGCCGCGGGTCAGGAGAAGCTTCGCGGCTCCGACACCGCTGTTTACGTAGGATCCATGTGCGATGATTACAACACCATGTTGACCCGTGACTGGGAGACCTTGCCACGGTATACTGCAACAGGCTTGGAGAGAGGTATTTTGGCAAATCGCGTATCATACTTCTTTGACTGGCACGGTCCGAGTGTGTCCATCGATACGGCCTGTTCAAGTAGCCTGGTGGCGCTCGATCACGCTGTTCAGACAATACGAAATGGCAGGGCAAAGGTGGCAGTGGCAGCTGGAACATCTCTGATCTTGAGTCCAGGTGAGTACATTCATAGCTTACACCTGCCTTACCCTGAGTTTCAACATTCGGGCGCCCATTTGCAAACTGAGTATAAGGAACGTGGTGCTGAATTTATCACTTAACAGCCATGTACATCTCCGAAAGCAACCTCGGTATGCTCTCTCCAAACGGCCGCTGCGCCATGTGGGACATCGCCGCAGACGGCTATGCGCGCGGCGAAGGGGTAGCTGCCGTTGTACTAAAGACGCTTTCACATGCTCTTGCGAATAACGATCCAATCGAATGTATCATTCGCGAAACGGGCGTCAATCAAGACGGCCGTACTCCTGGTTTGACCGTGCCCAGCAGTCTCGCACAGGCTGCTGTCATTCGCCAGTGTTATGCCAAAGCCGGGCTAGACCCAATCAACAACCCGCAAGACCGGCCGCAGTTCTTCCAAGCCCACGGTACAGGCACCCAAGCGGGTGATCCGCAAGAAGCAGAGGCAATTTCAAGCGCGCTGTTTCCTGCGGGGTCTCGCGCCGTTTTGTCCTCAGAAAAGTTGCTTGTCGGGTCGATAAAGACAGTAATCGGCCATACTGAAGGCACTGCCGGATTAGCGAGTGTAATTAGCACTTCTCTAGCTCTCAAGCACGGTATTGTCCCGCCAAATCTCCATTTCGACAATCTGAGCCCGAAAGTCGCGCCGTTCTTCAAGCATCTTACTATTCCTATTGCTCCAACGGCGTGGCCGACTAGTGGAAGCGAGGTTAGAAGGGCAAGCGTGAACAGGTATGTGAATGCTCACTTGGATTATTCAATATCATGCTTATAGCCTCGTGTCAGTTTTGGATTTGGCGGAACCAACGCCCACTGCATTCTAGAAGGTTTTGTACGCAAATCTATAACGAAGGCACCCTCAAGCCCGCTTTTCACGCCACTCACATTCTCGGCCGCTTCTGCCACAGCGCTTCGAACAATGCTTTCATGGCACTTTGACTACCTCAAGGCGAATCATGATGTCGAGCTCGCGGATTTTGCATACACGCTACAGCACAGGCGAACCACGCTCCCATACCGCAAGACCATTGCTGCTGCAAATGTCCAGACTGCCATCCAGTCCCTCCAAAACATCATCGACCCACCGTCTGACAGCAAAGAGGATGACGGCCTTGGTATCCGCTTTGGTACACCCTCCCACCCTTCAAAAGTGATAGGCATCTTTACTGGCCAAGGTGCCCAATGGCCTCGTATGGGCGCTAAGCTTGTTGAATCCTCTCCTTTCGCTGCGTCGCGGATCGCCGAGCTTGATGCAGCTCTTCAAAATTTACCTGTCGCCTCAGACCGACCGTCCTGGGCGCTTAGGGATCAACTCCTCGCGGCGAAGGAAAACTCACGTATTGCCGAAGCAGCGCTCTCTCAGCCCCTTTGCACGGCTGTGCAAATCATTTTGGTCGATATTCTACGTGAGGCTGGCATCTCCTTCACCGCGGTAGTAGGCCACTCTTCGGGTGAGATTGGTGCGGCCTACGCAGCAGGCTTTGTCTCCGCGCAAGATGCAATTCGGACCGCCTATTTCCGTGGTGTTCATGCAAAGCTGGCCTCAAGCCCAAACTCTCATGCTCCTCTCGGCGCCATGATGGCCATCGGTGCCTCATGTAAAGACGCAAAGGCCTTGTGCAGCGAGGACCGCTTTTCAGGGCGGATGCAGGTGGCTGCGGTTAATTCTAGCTCGAGTATCACGCTTAGTGGCGACACAGACGCCATAGATGAGGCAGAAAAAGCGCTCAAAGCTGAGGGCACGTTTACACGAAAGCTTAAGGTCGACACAGCCTATCACAGTGCTCACATGGCCTCATGTGTGGGGCCCTATCTCGCCTCCTTAGCAAGCTCCGGAATCCAGCCTACTCAACCGCGCCAGGGTGTAACGACAACTTGGTTTTCAAGCGTCTATGAAGGCAAGCCTATGACCGTGGAAGATCTAACTAATCAGTACTGGGCAGATAATATGTGCAGTACTGTCCTGTTTGCCGGAGCGCTTGCTCAAGCCATGGAACAAAACGGTACTTTCGACATGGCTATCGAGGTCGGACCCCATACTGCTCTTGAAGGCCCCGTTACGGCAACCATTGACGGCTCACGCGCGGAGAGAAGTACACCATACACAGGGTTGCTTTCTCGCGGTCAGTGCGATATCGAACAGCTCAGTACGGCACTCGGATTTGTCTGGACACGGCTAGGGTCCGAGAGTGTCCGATTCTCCGCTGTTCAAGCTCTGCTATCAGGCAATCAACACGTGAGTGTGCTCCAAGATCTCCCGCCGTACCCTTTCGACCACCAGCGCAGCTACTGGATTAGCAGCCGTATCCCTAATCACTTTAGACATCGAAGCGCCATGCATGTAAATAATCCAGTCCTGGGCAACCCCTGCTCTGAAGCGATAACACCCTGCGAGTTCCAGTGGCGGAAAATCCTGCAACCAAGTGAAATGCCGTGGCTCAAGGGACACATGCTCCAGGGGCAGACAGTCTTCCCTGCTACGGGATACCTGAGCATGGCGGTCGAGGCGATCAAGATCATTGCCCTTGATAACATCGCCGATGCGTTAATCGGCCTCATTAAACTCGAGGACGTAGACATCCCACGTGCCATCGCCTTTGATGACGATTCCGCTTGTGTGGAGACGATATTTAGTGTTTCCTCAATCAACATTACGAAGCAAGCGGTGACGGCCGAGTGGGCCTGCTATTCTGCGGCCGACGGCATGGTCAGCAGTGCTCTGAATGCTAGAGGGCGGGTGCTGTGTTATCTCTCTCCCGCGGAGCCGGGCACCCTTCCTCTCGTCAAAACAGATCCCTATAATCTAGTCGATGTTGACAAGGGGCACTTCTATAGTAATCTATCCAAAATTGGGTACGACTACGCACCCCCGTTCCAAGGTCTCTCGAACATCCGCCGCAAACTGCGCTATAGCATTGGCACTCTGGTTGATCAATCTGGGTCAGCCTGGGACGACAATCTCATTCTGCACCCCTGCATGCTCGACTCTGCTCTGCAGACTGTGTTTGCTGCTTGGTCGTACCCCGGCGATACCTCAATCTGGTCGCTTCATGTTCCTGTCTCTTTTTCTGCCATCACTATCAACCCATACTTCACTGCGCTAGGCTATGGCGGCAAACAGAGTGCCATGCAGTACGAAAGCTTCGTTCGGAGCAAAAAGCCCTCCAAGCTTGTGGGAGACATCTACTTGCACACCGAGGACGGTGCTCACGCCTTTATTCAGTTCGAGGGCGCAACACTCGTGCCCTTCTCTAAAGCTACTTCAAAGAATGATCTTCCTATGTTCTCTCACTTCCGATACAAGGTCGCTTCACCGGATGGACAGGTGGCCGCTGGAGGCCAGACGATGTCTGATCTCGAGGTCCAGATGTACAAGGACGTTGACCGTGCCGCATATTGGTACGCCCGTAACGCCTCGCTCTCGATCCCTGTCAAGGAACGTCATGAGCTTCTTCCACATTTCCAGAAATATTTGAGCTGGTGCGACCGCATGGTAGACATGGTCAGCCGGGATACGCATCCGAAGGTAAAAGCTGAGTGCAATATAGACTCTCGCGAGGCTGTCGCCCAGATCCTGGCCCCTTATGAGGGAAGGAAGGACATCAAATTCGTCGAAGTTGTTGGTGATAATCTGATTCCTGTTATCCGCGCGGGCACTTCGATGCTCGAGCACATGAATCAAGACGGCCTTCTTCGAGCTTTCTACGAGGAGAACGCCATATGCTCCGGCCCTACCGGTCGTTGGCTGGCTCGCGTGGTGTCGCAAATCTCACATAGATATCCAGGCCTGAACATATTTGAAGTTGGGGCTGGCACTGGCGCCACCACGAGTGTGGTGCTTCGAGAGATTGGCGATAACTATACGTCCTACACCTTCACAGATATTTCGAGCGGTTTCTTTATGGCCGCGGAGGAGCGCTTTGCGAAGGGAGGCGGCCGCATGGTCTTCAAGACGTTCAACATGGAGAAGGAGCCATCACATCAAGGTTTTGTCGAGGGCTTATACGACGTAGTGGTCGCTGTGAACGTGCTACATGTGTCTGGCGATATGGAAGCTTCCCTGTCCAACGTACGTCGTCTATTGAAGCCTGGTGGCTTCCTCGTTGTGGGAGAGCTGACGTCCACGGATCTACTCTTCAGCGGTATGACAGTTGGAACGCTTCCTGGCTGGTGGATTGGTGCCGAGACCGGCCGCCCATGGGGACCGCTGCTCAATCTGCGCCAATGGGGTTCCACGCTTAAAAAGACAGGCTTTGCGGGTATCGACACTGTGACTCCAGATATCAGTGCCTCCCTGCCTATGAATGTTTTTGTAGCCCAAGCCGTGGATGACCAAGTCACGTTGCTGCGCAACCCCCTCGCCGTGAATGAGCGACCTGCAGGCGTCCGATACGATGGCCTCGCCATTATTGGAGGCACCACATTGCCTGTGTATAACCTCGGGCAAGAGATTAGCCATATCCTCTCGCACAGCTTCCAGAACAAGCGATTCTTCGACACCATGGAGGAATTTGCTATTTCCGATATGGCTAGGTCTCAATTGACTGACGGACCCGTTCCTGTCCTTTCACTCGTAGATCTGGACAGGCCCTACTTGGAAGACCTCACAGCTGCCAAGTTCGCCGCGCTAAAGACACTGTGGGCGATAGCTAGCACCGTGGTCTGGGTGACCGATGGATCAAGAAAAGATAGCCCCCATAGTTACATGATGAAGGGCATTATCAACACTGTCAAGACCGAGCACCCCAACCTGAGCGTGCAGATGTACGATCTCGACTGCGCGGTGAGCGCTGGCAGCGGATTACAGCAGAACACGACCACCAACTTGGCTGTAACGCTACTTAGGGAACATATTCTTCACGAGTGGGGTGCAGACGGCAACCTGTTGTGGACGTCAGAGCCCGAAATCCTTGTCAGCGACGGGAAGCAACTCATCCCCAGGCTACTCCCAGATCTGGAAAAGAATAAGCGTTATAATTCCCAGCGTAGGGACGTATTCACTACAGCAGATCCAGCTCACGAGACACTTGAGCTTGTAGGAATCGAAGGAGGCGAGGAGCGGTCACTAGAGCTTCACAAAGTCTCGCCTCTGGAAGTACCTGTTCCAACGGCAGCTCAGCATCGTACGGTCCGAATCACGTACTCATTGCTTCAAAGTCTCGCTATAGGCAGTGCAGGCTATCTAAGGCTATGTATAGGAGTTGATGAAGGCACTGGCGAGACGGTGCTCGCTCTTATCGGTTCGAGTGAGTCTCCTGCGAAGGTTTCGACGCAATGGTGCATTCCTCTTCCGAAGAAACCAGCCGCGTCCACGCTTATATCAGTCGCCACCAATCTCATCGCGGAACACATCCTGACTCTTACACCCCGAGGAAGCACATTGCTCGTCAATGAGCCTGATTTTGCTCTACAGGCGGCGCTGCAAGCCAAAGCCACTGGCAAGTTTGTGAGACTTGCTTTCACGACAGCCGAGCTACGACAAAATGAAGATGAGACCTCAGTCTTCCTACATCCAAACTTCACTCAGCATGTCATCCAGACCAAACTTCCCTCTACGGTCGCTGTGTTCGTCCACTTCTCGCGTAGCGCCGCGTCAGATGCTATTAAGGATGCGATCATCAAGTGCTTGCCCCCAACGTGCCTAAGGATTAGTGAGGAGGGATTATTAAGTCACGAGGTTAATGCATATGGCAAGCCTGAAGCGGCGACGACATTAGCGCAGATGCTCCAGAAAGCCTTAGACGACTGCCCTCGAATAGCTCCCCTCGAGATCGATTGCATCCATTTGGAGAACGTAATTCATCACGCAGGAAGCAGAGAACCTATTGCCGTGGTGGACTGGACTGCCAGCCCTTCAGTTATGGCCAAAGTCAAGCCGATTGACTCAGGAATGTTGTTTCGAGCCGACAAGACATATCTCTTCGTAGGCATGTCCGGCGAGCTCGGACAGTCTCTTGCGGAATGGATGATCACGCATGGGGCTCGCAACGTGGTCCTCACAAGCCGCACGCCCAAAGTCAACCCAAGGTTCATCGAGGATATGGAGAAGCGGTACGGAGCCGTGGTCAGAGCCATGTCGCTCGATGTCACCACACGTCAGTCTCTCGAGCACGCCCTCAATGCCATCACAGCCACCCTCCCTTGCATCGGTGGTATTATCAACGGTGCCATGGTCCTAGAAGATGAGCTGTTTGCTAACATGACGCTCGAGAGCTTTAATCGTGTCACGGCGCCGAAGGTGCTAGGCACTCGACTGCTTGACCAAGCTTTCCATGACGACGCTTCGCTTGATTTCTTCATCGTCACCTCCAGTATTGCATCCGTCATTGGCTGGACAGGGCAGAGCAATTACTCGGCTGCCAACGAGTATATGAACTCTTTGGTGTGCAACAGACGGGCGCGTGGAGTTCCGGCTTCGACGATGACTATTCCAGCGGTCTTGGGCGTAGGCTACGCGGCACATGCTGTGAAATTCGACTTCAGTTACTTTGAATCGCTGGGTCACATCAACATCTGCGAGGAGGACCTACATACTCTCTTCGCGGAAGCTGTGCTGTCTGGCCGCCCAGGACAAACTCCCGAAGTCCAAGCACAGGTGGGCATGGGCGTTAACTTCATCCCAGCCGACCTCAAAGTGAAGGCCGTGCACAAGCGTGACGTTAAGTTCAGTCACTTTGTCCAACGTGAAGAGAAGCGCGCGGAAGCGCTATCCGTCAAGGCCAGTGTGCGTGTCAAGGTGCAGCTGAACACTGTCAAGAGCCAGAAAGAGGCCTACACCATAACCTGCGATGCATTCTTAGCTCATCTCAAACGACTGCTCCGCATCACGCAAGAGGAGAGCTTGAACGATTCAGTCGGTCTCGCGGATCAAGGTGTGGATTCTCTAGTCGCTGTGGACATACGCGCTTGGTTCCTGAAGGAATTGGGAGTCGATGTGCCAACGCTCAAGATATTGGGAGGCGGTTCCATTGCCGACTTGATCAAGGCCGCGCTCGAAAAGATGCCTGATTTACTCGCCGGAGCTTTGCCGAAGGATGATGAGAGCCGCGGTCCTCAATTACCTACGCCCGGCATTCCCGTTTTAGAGGTCGTTCCTCCCGCGAGTGACGCATCCAGCTCGTCTTCTGGATCTAGAAGCCCTGTCTTTACGCCTGCTCCTTATTCTTGCGGCTCTGTTTCAACCGCGACACTCTCCGAGGAGTATTTGGACAAAAGTGAAATCACGATTGAGACAAAGGCTGTTGCATTTTCGGAGGCTTAGATTGAGTTGGCGTGGTTCGTGATCTGCGGGCAGACTTGTCTGTGATCTTCGTATCACGTTTTACATAAACCAGGAACTTCTTCTTGATGATCGGTCACCATCATGTATACTTGAAATGCGGCGTTTACTTCAGTGACAATGGACGATTGTCTAATTGAATGTGTTGAAGTGGAATTTGTATGGAAGCATAGAGCTCAACTATCTCTACGCGATTAGTCAAGTCTTTCCCTTCAACCCTATATACTAAGCTTGAGCGGTAGAAGAGTACATCAGGCTCTGAGTCTCAGGCAGCCTTTCAAAACGTTAAGCCGGCTCTGGGTTCGCTATCTCATTGGCCGAGATTGATTGAACTCTAGTTCGCGTTTCCCAAAATTGAAGCTCCAAAACATTGGGAGGACATGCTTTGCGATGGCCAGCTCAAGCATTCCAAATCATCGCCCATAAGTGAGCGAAGATCCTAGGCTGTACCAATGGGATTAACAAGCCCAGGTTACTGTGAGAATTGAACAAACAATCAACACTCCTTCATCAAGACTTCCCAGAGCCAGGGTCATGGTGACGT
>JAABUL010006670.1_pt1 | contig 13112 bp, 13 predicted proteins | sample 5559151 | NCBI WGS metagenome assembly JAABUL01 (sample SAMN10711876, study PRJNA513368) | rock metagenome | isolation source: Antarctica rocks | place: Antarctica: Victoria Land, Pudding Butte sud | reverse complement strand
TGGGTCCCTTTGCTAATGACTCTGTGGCAGGGGCAGCGATGGCACAGAGGGCGCTTGCTTGGCATGTATGTATACGCACTACAACGTTTGTCTATGTTGCCTGTAATAATACAAGCATGTGTCACTTTGTTTTCCAAGTACTTATTCTCTTTGGTTTCTAACTACATGCCAAGACTTACGTTGAAGATTTATATAGCTGACGAAAATATGCCAGCACGGAATACTTGAGGTACACAGAATCGAGAGATGGGAAGAAAGTGAGAGGTGGAAGGTGTTAAGTTGAGAACGACACTTTTGTAGCAGTCTTCACTTCAAGAGCTAGCAGAATTGAGAGTGGTGATCGACAGCTACTCTTGAGAGTGATTCCTCTGTGAAGAGGCGATTTACTACTCGAAGAGCGACATATATAATATTCTTATATATGAAGCTTCGCTATCTACTCTCTGATTCTGTAGTGCTCTAAGAGGTCTAAGGCCTAAAAAGATTTGTGATACCCACTCACTCACTCACTCACTCAGCGTTACGCGCGGCGGTATCCTATTTATAAGAGGCGCACTGTCAGGTCGATTTAGTACAGCAGGTCATAAGCTGCGAGACTGTTGCTGATATCCCCCTTCAGGAAGTTGCCCTAAAACGTGAATTCACGGCCTGAAGCTTTTCTCTGCATAATCGAACCTTGATCCCGTAGATTCCTGACTGGTCCCTCCGCTAGGATCGTTCGCTGAAGACATAGCCTCCTTTAGTCTTCCCAACAGCCACTTTGCCTCTTGTACCCGTCTTTCCGTCATATACGTCAAAGTCTGATCTTCGTGCATCTCAGGGCAGACCACTTTGTCCAAGAAATCTGTCTCTACCCACTCGTGTAGTATCTTGAACGCTTGCTCTCTTGTCCTCGCATCACTATGCGGCCCAACAAGATAATTCATGTACCTTGGCTCCATCTCGTCAGGGTAGCACGACAATAGTCGTCGCAACAACTCCTCTGGTGAATAACATAGCTTCAGACTGTCAACCCTCTCCCAGATAGCCCGTGCCATTGCGATGGAGTCGAGCACCAAGTCTTTGCGATCACCAGATGTTCGAGACTCGCTTGGCGCACTGGAGTCGACCTGATCTCGGTTGAACTCGGGGTTCAGGGCTAAGCTTCGATATAATCTGTCTGACAAATGATCTTCTCCTCTGTTCCATTCGTATTCTGAAGTAACATCTTCCGGTTACCTCTTCGCTTCTGTACTTTCCACAAGATATATTCATTTCTGCACGCTGAATATGAAGTCCGGGCACCACAAGTTGCTCTCAGGGGTCCAGCGATTGACGTTGTGTAGAATGTTCTGAATTTCGCGCCAAGGCTCCTCACTCAAACGGGGCTGTACGAGGATGTTCAGGAAGCTGCAATGAACTAAGAATGGGTCTACTGCATGAGAAGTCCCTGCCCCTACCGTGCTGGCTATGTGGGCCCCGTCTGATTCGCAACAGCGGAGCACTGTTATATCATGAAGTACGTGGGGAGGCACCAATGATACCTGTTGACACCTGGCAATGGAGGGCTCTGACAAACAATTCTGTATAATACCAAGCCAATCCCAAAACCTGCACAAGAGCACAGACACATTGTACTGGCACACAGTGAGGTAGATCCCGTAGGGACTCACCACGAAAACGCATAAATAGGGCTGGGCGAGATTTTCCCAGTACATGGAGACATCTGCGTCTTCTATCATGTCAAAAGGAAGCTGCTTGTTGACATCATATGGGCGCTTAAGTTTTTCTATAAAATTTTCGTATCCCTTTTCCCACTGCAACTGAAACCGTTCGTTGAAGACTTTATCAACATACTCGAAGGCGAGAAGGTCCTCAGTACAACAGCGGGGAGGCATGTACTGCGACTCAACAATGGACAGTTGGAAAAGCCAGCGAAGGCAGGCTAGGCACATTCGGTGGCCGCAATGGAGCATGACAATCCTTACTGTAAGAATGTCGGACAGACACCTGACACATCTGATCGACTCATTCCGGACTGGAGAGATGAGTATAGGACGCGGGACGTCCTCGATCGTTTGCCCCGCCCATGATACTTTGCAGCAAGAGACGAAGGGTCTAAGGATGGGTATATCCCCCATTGTCCAGAAGTGGTCACCTTGAACTTCGGGAGTATAATTGATGGATGGCGTGAGATCGATCTCCTTCTTCGAGGGATAGTCAAGGTCGTTAAAATTGACTTCCGAATCTGACGAGGACGTGTGGTAGTAGTACTTAATTGGACTCGACGTTGGACACTCCCCAACCGCTCCGTCTTCCTGAACCGTACCGTAAGATGGAGTTGGTAATGAATCTTCGCCAGCATCAGAGCTATGGTAAGTCTCTTCGTTATCTTCGCCGTAAGTATCATGTTCATCTAGTAGCCCTCGACCAGCAAGTTCTTTGACGTATGCCTTTATCAGATCTTTATGCTCATGGATGGTCGCACTTGAAAAGCCCTCCGACACCAGCTCCCTCCGGGACTCTTTCCAAACAGCTTTGTCGTCGTCCGCATATGCCGTCAGAACTGACCCCTCGCGCTTACTCCCCGCCAGTAGGTGGGCAGTAATGCCATTGACAGCAAGCTTTATCTCTCTTAGGTCTCCTCCTGCCTCTTCCATGCGTTTCTCAACCCTTCCTACGGAACCTATGGAAACCATGTTGAGGAACAGTGACAGAGCTGATGAGTAATCTTCGATTAATTTTGTCAAATCCTGCATTTCGCCATTGCTGAAGCGTATTCGCTGCCATAATTTTCGGCCGCTTCGTTCTTCCTGACCCAGAGCGTTGTATTTGGTCAAGATGTTTCCAGCGTTCTCAGCAATTTCTCACAGCCGACAAGGATAGACTGCAGCTCGTCCTGACATGAGTGGCCAGGCCGATTTAGAAGGCTTTCGGGTTTTTGGGTTTCCGTTTCGAGCCGTTGCAGGACTATGTGTAGGCTAGACACTTCGTGTGAGAGCTCATAGTGAGCACCGCAGGCTTTTCGAGAGTCTCGCACTACTCGCGAGGCTATTTGGATCAGATTGGCAAAGTCGCCGATAGAGAAGCAGAAGGACATGGCTGCTGGATTGATGTGCTGCCGTCAACATCCTCGATACGGAATGAGGTAGATCTCGACCTCTGTATAGTCTCCATGGACGGATTGCTAGCATCGTAGCTCGGAAGGCTAAGTTGTGACGGTCATGCTGTTACACAGCAGATAGGCTGCAGATACCGTAAATACTGGCATTGGCTGATTGAGCGTGCCCTGGAGCAACCCTAGCCTTCCTTCAATCCTTCACCTGCTCATTTGCTCGAATTCTTCATCATCAACGGGGTCACGCGAGGCATGAGATACTTTGTGCTAGTTTTCATGCAATGATCCGCAGCTCTGCAGCCCGAGCACTAAAATGTCTTCAAGCATGCTGAGACAGAACCAGTACGGCGGCATTGATCCTTCAAAGGCATAGTAGTGATGAGGGTCGGCTACGAATTGGTAGGAGACTTTCTTCTTCTCAATCACTGATCAGTGGCGGAACAGTCGCAACGAGGGAGTTACTCCAGTATAAGGCTCAATAATGTCATCTGGTAGCTTTCTGGATCTCGCTTTCGTGCAAAAAGCCTTGATTAGTCTACACTCTATCCGCGAAAACAAGCAAGTCATAAGCTTCCGATATTCGTCTTGAATTTAGACTTGAATACTCGACCTCCTCCGCGCTCGGTTTCCCTTGAACTGTCTTATATGCGGAAAGATTTCTAGAGGCATCTGCCCATTTGTTTACTCATATCTCATATCGATCAGCGAAACCCAAAGAGCATTTGCTTCTTTGAGACGACCGTGCTTTCATTTCCTTGATATCGAACACTATTTAAATCAGAGTATGAGTATAGGACAAGTTCCATTCCTAGTAATCCGGAGTGATGATTGATAGATGAAGCGCCACATGACTTCCAGAGGAATCCAAATACCATCTGTCAAAATTTCCCTGTTACGGATAGGCACGTCACGGCAATGACACACTGAAGGGACCTGAGTCTCCATCTTATGTCCGTGGTGTGGTCGACAAGTGTTGGCCTCCACTTGTTGCTTGAAGTCGTGTTACTTAATACCTTCTCAGTCACCACCTGTGGATTTAGGTGATGAGTCCTAACCCGACATTTCTCGAAGAGTGCATCAATATCCGTTGGTGTTTTTCTATCCTCGATCGTCAGCCTTGGGTCTTGCAATGCAAACCACATGGACGCGGCAGCCGGTGGCGCTCTCTACTCCGCCTCATAGCCGGCAGGCTTCTCACACCTCTGCACCTTCCATTCCACCTCGTCGGCCATCCATGGCTGCTGTCAAGAACGATACTCGCTCATATCAACACGTATCTCAACGTCCTTCCGAATTCACTAGCTTCACGAAATTTTCTGGGCTTTCTGCAACCTTAGAACATTCTGGAGTCGCTAGTGCTTCTGGGATATCCAATCTTAGCGACTCACTTGACTATCTATCTATAGGGAGCTTTATGTCTCAAATGAGGTCTCCTGGCAGCCCCCCTTCCAGGAAAACAAAGCCGAGTATTGTTAGCGGGCTGAGGACCCTCCGCCGAACCTTATCCCCCTTCCCTCATCAGGCCCTGCAAGGTCTGTCGCCCGCGCCAAACAAAGGTCTCTACTCCTTTCCACGGCGCGGTAAACAGCGCCTAAGTAGAGTCCTTCCTCGTCTGCTCCGCCGAAAGCGACCATTGCGGATATCACCACCTTGGTCAAGACTAGGAAAATGGCGGCTAAGGACCACAAATTCTCGACTCCCCAGGCAAGAATGTCGCATTTGCACCGAACAGCAAAGCATACTGCGTTTTCCGCAGAGAACCATCACGGCGGCTTGCACGCATGAAGCAAGCATCTGTCTTGCATGTATCTCGCAGAGTATTACTGCGCAGATGGAGACGTTGATGTGGGACCAGCTTGCCTGCCCGCTTTGTCCTGTGTTATTGACATTTGCGGATATGAAGGCGTGGGCAAAAGGGAAGGATTTCGAGCGGTAAGGAAATTCTCGGTTCCGTCTCTGACAAATGTTTGCTGTGTACGTAGACCGCATGCGCTGACCTTCGTGAGAGACTAGATATGACAAACACCTACTCGCCCAGGCGCTCACGGACGGCCAAGCCCACTTCCAGTATTGTCGCCACAAGAACTGCGGATCAGGGCAGATGTACCATGCAGGCCAGGATAGCTACATTATCTGCCATAACTGCAAAGGCTGGACCTGTGTCTCTTGTGACCGGAGTAAGCCTCGCCCCCCACCCTTTCCCCAATTCCTGCTCTTGACCAGCCAGCTGACGAGTATTGTAGTATACCACCCCTCCCTCACCTGCGCCGAGGCCACCACAGCCAACAGCAAACGCGCAATTGAGAACTCATTGTCTCAGCGCTTCTTGCGTGCCAATTGCAAGAAATGCCCTCGATGCCAGGCCGTTGGGCAAAAAGTGTCCGGTTGCGACCATATCAAATGCCCGCGCTGTAAGCATGAGTATTGCTGGATCTGTCTAGTCGACTACAAGGAGATCCGCAGGGATGGGAACGAGAGACATTTGGACGATTGCCCGTATAGAGGAGGGAATTTGCCGGACCTGGAGGGTGACTGGAGGGATGAGGAGGACCAATCTACTAATGATGAAGACAGTGGGGATGACGAAGACGACGAAGACGAGGATGAGGACAGTGAGGATGAGGATGACGACGAGCACAACGGGGAGCCCAGCGAAGAAGCTAACAGAGGCCTGCGAAGACGTCTCCGGGGATGGCTAGAGGAAAGATGAGGGTAAGCTGGAGAGCTGGAGTGGCCGTGTGATGGTCAATTGGCTTGATCCGGTCGTGACATTGACGATCTGACAAGACCTCAATATCAACAGTGGCACGGTTGGGGGCTTGTTCGCTTTGGCAAGCCCCTGATGGGCACCACTGGATCGCTTGTCTACTTTCTTCCTTACGGTCAATCCATATTGAGTCTGGAGTTTTGCTATTATGGTCGACCTCTTCGGTGATGCTCCGTCTCGGATCGTGCTGTCTATCTGCATGCCATCAGTACGTTTTCTCAAGGGTGTCACGATAGGGGCGCTAGTCCCGAAAGTCGAATTGAGTGATCTATGGGCGCATGAGATGGCTTGAATTGGAGGCACAGAGGTGCGTGGAGTGTGGCAGACGTATCTAAGACACCCGGAAATGGGACTCACACCAGTCGGTGTAAAAGATATCCAAACGAAACGTTTGTTGGGTATGAATAGCCGTTGACAGGATAACATGGCCCAAGATAGACTGCTAGCATATTACAACATATCGTCACCAACGGAGGAATGGTATAACGAGATCATAAAATTTTCATTTCAAATATGAGAGCGAATTGACTGATGCTGTAACCTTCTAGGAACTCTGAATGTTTGAAACGAAAAGTGAAAGAATCGAAAGCTCGATCGGAGAATTCGCTGCTTGGAGCACGTGCGGGTGCTTGTTGTTGGCAAGCTCCTGCATCGAGTATCCTGCAAGGGAAAAGGGAATATCGAGTAACATGTGATGGGAACGAAAACTGAAATTATTGTCTGAAGACGCAAGCTCGGCATAGCCGGTCCCTGAATCTACGGTCTTGGTCCTTGAACGAGGGTGGAATGGTTGGTAGAGAGCCACCGTTTTGTTGAAAACAATAACGACTAAGTGGCATGTCTTGTTGTGACTTTCAAATGGAAGCGATCGCCGGGTATTAAACGAGAAAGGTAAGACGGATACTGACTTGAGCATTGCAGATGATGGCTTCTGTAAGACCCGTTTTTCAACCACGCCTCTTATAACGATTCTCCAGCGGACGAGGATAGCTCTACATATGTTCTGGACATCTTTCCATGTGGCTACTCCCGTGACACTTCCAGCACCATTCATGGTTGCACTTTGGGCCTGTTGGTCGTATTAGACTACCATAATATTTCACCACTGAACAAGGCTCACAGGTGATGTGATCGCATCCTCCAACTTTTTCGGTATGTAGCGAACATCCCGGACAACGATAGCACCTGTTGTAAGATACCGTTCGCTCTCTGCGGCTTCGTTATCTGGAGCAGCTTCCCCGATCTGTGGAGGAGCAGTCGGTCGCTGCTCGTCACATCAATGGCCTGGAAGCCAATGGGTGTCGCATTCCACGCATGTTGTGCCTCCACAATCGTCGCACACAATGTACTCGCGATCGTCTCGGACGCATATTCCGCGATATGTGCAACCGTTATGGCGACATGCGTGAAACTTCTCCGTGGGAGGGAGCGCCTCGTCCAGGTATCGATCGCGTAGGTCTTCGAGGTACCTGGGAAAGACATTATATTGATATTCAGCACGGCATATCCATGGGAGGTTTTGCGCACTTCTCGAAGGTGTCGTGGCCTACAGCTTCTTCGATGTCTTCGTAGCTAAGGCGCTCGTTGCACTTGCAGGATGGGCATTGAATCTGGTCTAGCGACGATTTCGCAATGCGAATATTGATGTATTTTGACAGGCAATCCCGGCAGGTCTCTATGGCATGCTCGCAGTTCGCGGTGAAATTACGCTGCGGTCGGTTGCCATCATCCCATGGACCCTCCAAGGTGAGACACTGCGCTGCGAGACTAGTCATTGGTCTACCTATAGGCGGCCTTGGAATTCGGCTTGTTCTTGCTTTGTTGCCGTTTCCCAACCACCTAGGCGCCAGATTTTCTGTGCACAGGGAACACAGCAGAGCTGCAATGGGTGAACTCTTCTTGAGATTTGGTGGGCTGGTCTGATCTGATGCAGACAGTGTACAAAAGCTCCTTAGAGTGCGCAATCTTGCGAGCAATTGGAACAAGATTTCCAAAGGGCGAAGACATGCCATTACTTTATGCAAATATGCTTGAAAGATGCACAGAGCGTATGTAATGTTGGCGAGCTTGGATAGTACGCGCAAGTTTCGTGCGCATTTCGTTGTCGACCGGCGTTTGCGGTTTGGTTGTTTGTGCTCTGATGTGGCAAAGCCCAACGCATTCTCGCTCATACTGACAGGTCCGGAGGAAGATGTTTATCATCGGCAAGACAAGCTCAAACATCGAAGTTGATGGAAGGATCAAAGATGAGAGTTTGTAAGCCAGCATTTGAGTAAGGACATAGCTGCAAGTTTGCAACAAAGACCCCTGACCACTTCCTGTGGATCAAGAGGTTATTTATCTCGCTTATCCTCGCTGGGCCGATGATCATTGTGTTCCACGTTGCCTGAGCCATCAACATAATTAGGAATTGCGGCTGCTGCTACAGCGAAGCGTTTGATTGTTGCGGCTTGGTTGTGCTGAGAGTGCTACACAGTCCCGACTTTGATAGGCAACATGAATTACTATTCTGAAGTGGTAATTGATTCCGCAAGATGATAACCCTCGAAGCATGGTTTATTCTGCGTCATTTTAAGAGGTTTATCGATGAAATCAGCCGGAGAGAATGGCAGGAAAGAAATAGGGTCAATACATGTATGCAAAGCGTTGAACGTAGAGGAAGGTAACTACAAACCGGAGCTAGAAGAACTCAATGAGAGGCGCTAGCCCCAGTCAGGCGGAAGCGTCGTGAAGTGGAGTTCTTATGCGACAGTCGAGATAGCCTTTGCTCACCGTGACAAGTACTGAAAGCAAAGGTATCAGCTTCGGCTGCTGAGGAACAGACAATGTAACGACACAGCTCGGCAGTCGATCCGTTTCTGGCCGCCTGCACAAGCAACATGAAGGCTGATGCGGGAATCACTCTGCACATCTACCATAATAGTCTAAGCCAGCGCACTAAGCGGGTGCTCTCCTCTGATAAGAAGACGACCTTATACACCTTCGAAGCGAGCAGTTTCTTCCGCATTACCCCTCATGCAACCATCCGCGCTGGCTCTCCGCCAGGAGAACCCAAGAAAGGGAGCATCAATCTCGGCAATGCCTCAATACCCGTGGTAGAAATCGAGGTGCAGGGCTTGCCGAGAATCCAGCTAATGCCAACCAGCTCGATGAGCACGGCAGCGCACGAGTACCGGAGTCCTGCGTTGGACGGGCAGAAGCTGAAATGGAGAGCAGACGGGTTCTTCAATCTGGGTGATCTAGTTTGTGAAGATCAAGATCAGAAGGTCTTCGCAAAGCTAAACAAAACAAACATCTCAATCTCCAAGACTGGCACGTTCGAGGTTACCTCCGAAGTTGCTGACAAAGGCGATAAGGCTGTCGATGAAATCGTAGCGTGTGGGATTGCGCTTCTGGAGCTCCAGAGGAAACTGAAAGGAGAAAGCATTGGGAACGTTGAGGGGGCTTTGCCGGGTAATGGAGAGGATCAACATCGTGGGACAAGCGTACTCAGTCCGTGGAGTCCGGTGCAGCAAACCACGTGGCATACTGCAAGCATGCATGGCTAACAATACGGCTGTTCAAGTCGCGTACCTCGAGTGGGCCCTTGATAAGTAAGGTAATGATGCTGCTGTGACTGTGTTTTTACCTGACATGGTCCCTCACGTGCTGTGGCACGGCGGTCAACGGCCCGCCTTTGGGAGTTTTGCTCAGCCAGATCCGAGATTCAATGATGGATGACCTTGCTCCATTGAGTGTTACGTGCGCTGTGGCGATCAGGTGTTCGTCAGCTTTCCGCTTTTCTTGCTTCCATTCTAGCCGAGATCCCTGACCCGCAGCTACTGCTTGACGATCAACCCCCTTGGCAGTGGTTCTCCTTGGATTGAACAATCTGCGGCCACTTTGTTGATACCTTGTTCGATTACTATCGAAGAGAACTCATGATGAGACACAGGTACCTCGAAGGGCCGTCTTCGCCATCTTCGCGCAAGGTTGATTTGTAGTCTCTAACCAACGACGTCGGCACGATCGCATCCCATAGTTGCATGCAAGATACTGGTGATCACGACGAGTTTAAAAGGCCATCAGCTCGAGCGTCAATTTGTAACGTGGAGGACAATGACGTCAGTGCATAAGAGCCGGATCGGAGCGGTGGATAGTTTCAGTTATCCTCATTCAACAGAAGCTGACTAGCCTGGGCCTTCATGTTCGAACACGCGCTGGCTCGTATCATATCATGAACGATCAAGCTGCAAGCTTCGAGGAACTGTTTTGCTGCCAAGGATCGGCCGCTTTACCCGTTTTAATCTAGTTCAAGATTTTCTGAGGTCGATATTGAGATTGAGAAGTGGCCAGAGGAAATATATGCGCAATTGATCATCTGAAGCGCAGTGATGCGCAGATACTTCTAGCACTTTTCGATACACAATCCTCCCAACAGTCATTACCTTGACCTGAGCAACCCTGCCATATCCTAGATTGGGGTTCAAACACGCCTTCTTCAACCAGCTTGGGCATCAAGAAGCTTCATATTCCTCCCTATCTTCCACTATGCCCGCCAAATCCCGGTTCACCCGCCTCGATGCCTTTACAAAGACCGTAGAAGATGCACGGATACGTACAACATCAGGTGGAATTGTCACCATAGCCTCATTGCTAGTTGTACTCTATCTTGTGTGGGGAGAATGGACCGATTACAGACGGGTGGTCGTAAGCCCCGAACTCATCGTCGACAAGGGACGAGGTATACACTTGCTATTCCCACGTGCAGACGCAGACAAGAGAGGGCGCTGATTGTAGCACTTTACAGGCGAGAAGATGGAGATCCACCTAAATATTTCCTTTCCGCGCATTCCCTGCGAGCTCCTCACCCTCGACATAATGGACGTCTCTGGCGAACAGCAGACCGGCGTCAAGCACGGGATCAACAAAGTACAGCTTGCTCCACGCAACGAAGGGTCGCACCCCATTGCCCTTACCTCCCTTGACCTGCACTCCGAGACGAATGCTGCCGTCCATCTTGACCCAACCTATTGTGGGAATTGCTACGGCGCGCCGGCGCCACCTACTGCGACAAAAGCTGGATGCTGTCAGACTTGCGAAGAGGTGCGCGAAGCTTACGCCACCGTTTCGTGGGCGTTCGGCCGGGGTGAAAATGTGAAACAGTGCGAGGAAGAACACTACAGCGAGAAGTTGGACGCTCAGCGCGAGCAAGGCTGCCGCATCGAAGGCGGGTTCCGTGTCAATAAGGTTATCGGCAATTTCCACATTGCGCCGGGGCGCAGCTTCAGCAATGGACAGATGCATGTGCACGATTTGAACAATTACCTTGATTCACCAGTTCAGGGCGGACACACCTTTACGCATGAAATACACCAATTGCGATTCGGGCCGCAGCTCCCAGAAAGCCTGAGCGGCGCCATCGGGAATGCGGGATGGACGAGCCACCATCTCAACCCTCTGGACGACACGAAGCAGGATACCGACGATCCGGCGTTCAACTACATGTACTTTGTCAAGGTGGTATCAACATCATACCTCCCTCTAGGCTGGGAAACAAAGTCACCACTCAAGAAACTCGGTCGGAGAGCCAATACAGATCTGTCTGCAGATAGCGAACTCATCCCCCTGGGCCTGCACGGGCGCGGTGAGGATGGCAGTGTCGAGACACACCAGTACAGCGTGACGAGTCACAAACGCAGTCTCAGTGGAGGCAGTGACTCGGCAGAGGGCCACAAAGAACGACTACACGCAAGGTAAATATTGTTTCCTGTTCCACGGCACAACCACCTCTATGAGCACTATTTCTGACATGCCTGTGATTCCAGAGGCGGCATCCCAGGCGTCTTCGTATCATATGACATCTCTCCGATGAAAGTCATCAACCGCGAATCGCGCCCCAAGACGCTGTCCGGCTTTTTGACTGGCATTTGTGCGATTATCGGCGGCACACTGACCGTGGCGGCCGCAATAGACCGAGGGGTCTACGAGGGTTCGAGAAGGATAGGGAAGGTGCATCTGCGGTGATTTTGCATACGGTCTACATAGCATGGATGGGCGGAGTTGGGCGGTGTAGTAGGTCAAGATTCTATCATTTCGAAACCTTTCACAATATCTATTTGGGGGGGTGTCCGCTTGGTCATACGGTACTTTAGACGAGATCTAGGTATGCGATCTCGTCTCGTCTCATCTCACTCTCAAGATGCGATTTCTGCACTTTCTTCCTCTGTTCCCCCATCAACCTTGGCGTTCAACTCATAGAGCTAGGGTCTGCGCAATCGAGCTTGGCCAAGAGGTTTGTCATAGCGAGTAGTGCGAGGCGGACGAAGAACACGAAACCATATCAGAACTAGCACAGACGGGCAATTCCATGTCGTCAAACCGCGGTTGTGCATCCAAAGATGGGGCCGGGGATATTTCGGTGCTGATGGTCTTGGCAGAAAAGCGGGGACTGCATTCCGAACCTTTGTTAAAGTATTCGCAGCCAGCAAGCATTCGAGTTTCAAGCGCATCAATCGGGCCTTTTGAAAGCGAGCTCTGTGTGCCTGGCCCGTGGTATACTTTACCCTGCATGCTTTCTCAACTTCCACGCGGGATGTGGAGTCCGCAGCCAATGCGCCGTGAGGGGTACACGGCAAAAGTACCCCAGAGCTCGCAAAAGAGCTGGTCCTTGGCTTGGTTTGCGGGGAAGGGGAAGCTGTAAAGTCAATGTCGAGTGTTCAATGGACGGCTCGGCCAAGTCGACCTTCTAGTCTCTTACAGTATGTACCGATGACGCACACTGGTGTGAATATCTCTGTGTTCGTCCTGTTTACGGCATCTCTTCAAAGTACTTAAGAAGATGGACGGTCTCGTCATGGCGTCAAGACGGCTTTCATCAGCCCAAGCTTCGCGCGTCCGTATTTCATTATGGTGGCACACGCACTCCTGCTGGCGGTTTCAGCCCTGATATCTTGTACACAAGCTCAAAATGCTACGTCTTCCTATGTTGAGCCGTCAGTGCCGACGGGCACGCCCATACCTGGGGACTACACCGGTTCCTTGCGGCCTCAGATCCACTTTAGCCCGCCCAAGGACTTCATGGTAAGTTAGCACAGACGGATCACTCGCCGCGTCAGTCCAGCAGTGCTTGTTAGGCTCAATACTGCGAGCCAGGTTCAATCAGCTTTCACAGACATGAACGAGCTTTTCTAAGACCCTGCTAACCTCAATTACTGTGGCATAGAATGACCCCAATGGCATGTTTCTTGATGCCAACGGAACTTACCA
>JAABUL010006669.1_pt1 | contig 13113 bp, 17 predicted proteins | sample 5559151 | NCBI WGS metagenome assembly JAABUL01 (sample SAMN10711876, study PRJNA513368) | rock metagenome | isolation source: Antarctica rocks | place: Antarctica: Victoria Land, Pudding Butte sud | reverse complement strand
GCGGTTGTCACTGCAATTCCTGCACTGATCTCATCCAAAAATCTGCAAAACATAAAATAGACCATCTGCACATCTGTCAATGCCGCTCGTGACTCAGAACTCCAAAATGGGCAACAAGCACCTGCACGATGCATTTAGTCCATGCACTTAATGCTCATGCAGAACAAAATCAATCATCCTAAAGTACAGATTAGCGAGCACCTCAAGCGCTAAGGTGCTGAGGAGATACCAGCATAAACAACCACAACATTGTTATTCACACCTGTCAAGGCTACAGCGACAGCATGCTAAAGTTGGCATGAAGAGGTGCATTGACAGTAACTTTTCTGTCACAACAGGTAACACACAAGTGAATGACGGAAGATACAGGTACAAGCACAAACTCTTGCAGTGCTACAAACAGAGTTTCTTGGACCCACTTGAGGCGGGAACAGGCAAGCAAAAGATACATGCTGGCATGTTGCATAGTATTGGCAGTCCACAGATGATTGATACAACGGCATTTTAGTTCATGGGCGCTGCAGACAACCAAACACACACACAGGCAGAAAGACAGACAGACAGGCATACAGACAGACATGCAGGACGACCACCTGTAGGTTCCAGCTACATCAGCATGACTCAGGATCAGGCTTTTGCAGTTGCCTGGCTTGATAGGGTAGCGCAGGGGAATGTCCAGATAGAACCCAAGGCGCTCCACTGCAGCTGCCAAATAGCCTAGGGCTGCAGCAGCCCTGCGCATGTCCTGCCGGTCACCTTCCCAATTCATGATCCCATCTAGGGAGCCCTTGCCAAGCAGGGGGTCTAAATCTAGGCTGCCTATTGTCAGGAGCGCTGCTTGCCTGCACACATCACGTATGGTGCTTTCAGGGCACATTGTATGCATGAATCATATTCTGGCTTATTATGCATTCAGTGGAGAGCATGCGCTCATGCCTAGATGACAAAAAACCTGAATGCTCGATGCACCACCAGAGGTCATGCAATGACGCTGATTACCTGAAGCCGTTCTTCGCTGCACCAGCTGATTGCTTGCGTCTTGTGACGATCAAAGCCTTAGGGCTACCGCTGCAACTGGAACCTGCAAGCGTCAGAGACCTTTGACATATGCAAACTTTGGCAGCACAACAATGATATACAATACAGTATGAGTCTGCAGCCTGTTGCCTGCTGTGCTTGCCTCCTGCCTGTTGTCTGCTGTGCTTGCCTGCAGAGTCATCCAAGATTCTTCACAGCAATCGGTACAAAGTCACAATACTTGGGCTGCAAATTTCTGTCTGTCTGGCATGCGACCCCCTACTCATTGATGCACGCAAAACATAGTCATGCGCAAGCACTTCTTATGTAGCAGTTTGATGGCAAGCAGGCAACAATACCTGTTGACACAGCCCCCACTGAAAAAATGGAAGAGTTCTAGGCATGTTCTAGGCAATGACAAAGGTGATTACATGCAAGTCAGCAGACAACATGACAAACATCATGATTGATTGATTCATTGACTGATAAATGGATGCTTTGATGGATCAACAGATAGATTGATTGATCAATCGATTGGTTGACAAAGCAGTAAGGTGCAGTAAGGCAGGGCAGGACCTGCATCAGAGCCCGCCCACCAGCCTCTTTCCATTTGATCCTCCAGAAAGCCCATTGGAGGTGCCTGACACACTGTGACTGCACCATGACACTCAACTTCTTACAAGGAAGCGGAAAAAAAATCTAAATTATGCGCATATGGGTCTTGAGCTTCTGATGCAGGCGACACAGAAGGTATCTGGCGATGCTGTCTAAGATCTACACAGCTGTGACTTCATTGAATGTGCATGCCGTAGTAATGAAGGTCAACAGACTATGCTAGGCTCCAACTTCAAGTTTGTTTGTCTACCTGTTTGGGGTCCAATGGCGTAGACATGACCAAGCATGCTGGCCATTCTGCAGCGGCGTCCCACCAGCTGTGCGTGCAGAGGCCTGTACTTCATGCCTCCTTCCGGACCTTTCATCATCACATCAGCACTGTCCAGCCGCCTTTGAGCTGCCTGCACATTCAGAACAACAATTCAGCTCAGCAAGGATGGATTTCACCAAGTAGTACTTGACATACAGAGCAGGACGGCGGACGGCTAAATCTCTGATGTGTGTCAAGATGTCTTTGTGCTGCTACCTGTAGCACTAAGTCCAGACAATCACCCAGGTGTTTTCATTATTTTCAGTCATATGTGTGAATTTGTTAAGTCATCGTGGTATATTAGGTTGCAAAGGCAGTCAGAGGTCTCCATACAGCAGTGAATACGACAATCTTACTGTGCAGCCAAGAATTTTCCGTACACCAATGAACATAACCACCATACTATGCAGCCAAGGACCTCAAATACAGCGGTGCGTACAACCACTTTACTGCACGGTAAGTGTTCAAGGTAATCACACGAATGCAGATTATCCATGATGACCTTGAGGGCTTGCAAAGCATGCTGCAGGGATTGTAGCTGGGCCCTGAGAATGGTTTGAGCCAGGTCTTTGCTTCTGGCCGACCCTTGTATGGACTCCTGGCAAGCGTCGGCACGCTGCTGGTGCAATTCTCGCCCGTGCCTCAGTGCATCCAGCCTGAGGCGCTGCTGGCGAGCAGTATTGCGATGCTGAAGTGCCTGTCAAGATTGATACAGGGAGCTAGTCAGGAATGTACATACCAAACCCTAGGGGAAGACATGTATTCACTGATTGAAGGAATGTCATCAGTCGACAGATGACAGTGAGAATGGCACATGACAGCAGAGGACGCTGTTCTGCACTGAGTTGCTGCTTAGGGATATTCTGGTTGGCGTGTTGCAATGTGCATGCTCTAGGCAGCGCAGCTTCATGACTTTTCATGCGACAAAAATTGGTGGTAATCTGACCACAACGAATGATGGTGTAGCTAGTCAAGCTGTGTGGTTGCTGTTTCCCAGGAAACTGGCTCACTGCCAGGTGCGTACCCAGATTCACACAACACTAGCTGCAGAAGCGACATCACAACAATGTCACAACAAGATCCCGCAGCCAACATTGTTGCACAGGTGCATGTCATACACAGCACATATGGTGACACCACTAGTTGCCGGAGGAGGCTCTGCTTATGACAACAAAAAGGCGTAGACTCTTCTTTCTGGTTCTTGCTCCACATGGCAGGCAGTGCAAGCATTGACCGAGCAGCTGAACACAGGAGGCACTTCATGATATGGTGTGAAGCTACCTGTGTCAATTGCTGGCAAAGGTCCTCCTGGCGCTGCAAAACAGCTTGCAGGCTGTTCTGCTTGCGATGCAATGCCACCATCTGAGCATCAAGACTTTGCACATCAACCTGCATGTGATCAACAACCACATGTTGTTGGACAACGACGCAGACAAGATCAGATTCATCAGCAGCAGTAACAGCAGTAGCTGCTGGACTACCTTCTGTGCTACTGCAACTTGATGCAGACTCACGACGTCATTAATTGCCATACTTACATCAAGCTTAATGAATGCTGAGCAGATTTATCTTGCATGGCTGCAGGTGCATGCACTTTACCAAATGACACACATATTGACTGCATGCAAAACTTGCAAGTACCTTGGAAGATCTGGATGTTCGACCACTGGTAGAAGTTTGTTGAGAGGATGTGAGGCGAGGATGTTGCTCTGGGGATGCCCCATGAGGGCCGCTCAGGCCAGCCAAATCAGGGCCACTGCTAAACGCAAACCCCAGCTTGGCTTTTACCAGTCCTCTGAGCCTGTCGAAGGCATGAGGAACAAATTATCACGGCAAGGAATGCAATGTGTCAAGGATCATTGCTATGAAGCTGGATGCAAACCACGGCGCATTTGAGTGGCCATCGGTCGTGCGTCATTGGCTTGGTAGAAGTGTGATTGACTTCCACTTTCATGCGCAATTCCAATCAGACAAACGCTCCTGACTCACAAGCTCATGACATGTGCTCATGTCTTGGAAGGATTTGCAAAGCGGAACATGCAAAATGAGACAGCTTGGCTGTAAACTTCGGCATGCACCTGACACGTCAAAATATATGTATGAACTCACCTGCCCACTTCTGGGGTGATGTCAGGAGTGACAGGGGTGGGTGACGGGGATTTTGCCACAGGTCTGTGCAGCAAACTCTCTGCCAGTTGCTGTCTTGCTTTCTGCAGACATGCAACAGTGACACTTGGGGAATTCACGCATTGTGTCTGATGCCTAAGCAGCCTAAGAGCTTGATACCAACTGTGTAGGAATGGGCTGTACATATGTGATGGTTTGTTTGCAACAGCAGCCAATCTGAGACTCATCAGCGTTCAAAAATAAATACACATATGGCGTTAACAATCCAGAAGCAATGGCCAGCACAAAAGGCCTTATTGCCTGGCAGCCAGAGCATTCTTGCTTGCCGAGTCTATCTGCTGCACATGCAGCCTTTGATAGGTGCATGTGCAAGCTTACAAATGCAAAGCCAGACTGCATAGGCACACCTGCTCTGACATTGAGCCTTGCACCGGCATGTTGTCATCTGCTGCTGCTGTTGCTGCTGCTGACTGATGCTGGGGTAGTGAGCTGCCAGGAAGCAACGGCGTGCTTGCTGTTGCTGTATCTGCAAGGGGGCACATATCTGAGGATGCACCAGCCAGATCCAGAGAAGGGAATAGACAAAGGCCTTCTGTTAGCTCGAGCACCAGGGTGTTGGGCGGCAAGCAGACATCAAGGGCTGCCAGATCCTGATGAAAAACATTCAGTTCATCCAGGTTGACCTCAGCTGTCAGGATGAGGGAGCGGTCTGCTATGGGTTGGGAACTGAGCGAGGGTTTTGCATCAGCTGGACTGCCATCCTGCCCAGAGTCTGAGCTGTCGAGTGAGTCCTGCCTGGTAGCTGGCCCAAACTGGTGGTCAGTGTTGACTGCGCTGGGCTGTGACAACTGGGGCTCCTGGTTCAATGCATCACTAGCTGGCTGCTGATTGGCAGACTGTTGCTGGTTTTCAGGCTGAGATGAAATGCTGACCGCTTGCTCCTGATTGCCCTGCTTGCCCTCTAATTGTGCGACAAGGTGCTGATCATGATCAGCTCCAGCCAAAGATCTGGCTCCCTCTACACTTGCACTGCTGTTATGTGAGAGGACATGACCTGGGATTGCACGCCTGGCTTGGGTCTTATGATTGGCGTAGACTTGCAAAGTAACAGTGTTGAGGGTGCGCAGCTGTCCCCTTGCCTTGTCAGGCCAATCAATACGAGCCCAGTCAGGATTGCAGGTGCCTTGCACCTGCAGGTAACGACTTGTGAGAATTGGCTCAACAGGATCATCAAAGGCTAAGGCAAGGAAGTGGTACCTGCTCACTGGCATAAAGCTTTTGCTGGGCTTGTTGTGTTGCTGCTGGCTCTTGACTCACGAGTAAATCAAACGTGTACGCGGTACTATCGAGATTGGCGTCAGACAGCAACAGGTTGCGGCCACGAATACTGCGAAGATGGTCTAAGAGCCTCACTGGTCTCTGCAGATCACACCGGTAGTCAGATCAAGGCCAGTTGTTCAACAGTGCACTGACGCGATAGATAATGCTGTTTACGCCAGCCTACAAGCTGGCTACCAAAGGTGACTTAAGCGAGACTATCGAAACCGAGTTTTGCTCGGCAATCAAAGCAAAAGCGCAAGCAGGCTTCTGGGCAGGACGAGGCTTACCCACTTAGCTCCGTGATCTGACGCCATTGTGCTTATTCATGATGTTTGCGAGTCATGCATGCGTCGCCGCATACACCTCTGCAGTGCTTTGCGCGCTGTGGCATGCATGTGTCACGGGGGACGGTCACCCGTGGAGCTTGTGATCTCGCTTTACTTGGCTACTGCCTCTTCGCACGGGCCAATGCTGTGAGCGCGCGTACTCAGAGCTTTGTCACCACGGCCGAAACCGCTATTGATTGCCAGCTCGCCGAGCTCGGCCCAGCGAAGAAGAGGATGGGGTGTCTCAAGGGAACAAGTCAACTGGCAAAGTTTTGTTTCAGACTCCGAAGCTGTTGGACGTTGGGGCACAGCAAGGTACAAGTGTACGAACGGTATGTGGATGGTAGATATGGCGGCCTGACGCTTTCCAAAGCAGTAAGGTCCGTTCCAAAGCAGTAAGGTCCGTGCAAGCCGCTCTGCCGCAAAGTTGGCTCGGCATCTGTTTAGACTTCACCGGAAGTCGAGTAACGTGTTGCCTGCAGGTGGCAATCAGACACAGCGGTAGAACTGCTGTAGATACACCCAACCATGGTGCCGAATTTCATACATCCGGGTAGCCGAGGTGGTCCCTTAAGACCAAGTGGTTCCTCCACTGTACCTACGAATGTCAGGCCATACCGTGTTGGCAGTGGCACCCTGCGGGTTGTGGTGAGCATGGGCTGCTGTCGTAAAGACTACGCAGCGTCTGTGATTGCAGCGCTGGTCATGTTGGTGCAGTCTGTGTCAGATTGACCACTTCTATTCACGACTTACAATTTTGCCGCAGGGCGCTCTGATGTGTATTCTGGGAACAATGATTGCAGCGGTCTTGCCCGTTCTGGCATACATCTTTGTAAGTCCGGCTGGCAAGGCCTCTTATTGCTACGAAATATGGACCTTAGTTGCCTTTTTACAGCATTGAAGTGAAGCGCCTTGATGTTATTGTCTTGTGATGCAGGTCTGGCATGCTGATGACAGGGCTCGTATTGAGGCATACACACACTGGGGCATTATTGGCTTTGCGGGCCTGCTTGTAAGAAAAAACACTTCTCTCCTGCATGCTTGGCTGGCACTGTCACTCAGTCTCAGGATGCATATGCGCATCCAAGGCTACTCACACCTGCTGCCAGATTTCCAGACTCACACTTTGTCTCACATCTCACAGACAGACTAGATGCTGAACATTGCTGTTGCTCTGCAGGGGCTGATCGCGCTGTTGAGCAATTCTGCTTTCATGCTGGCGCTGCATGTCATCCTAGGGGCAATGCTGGGAGCGGCTCTGTCTGCTCACAATGAGAACATCTTTCTGCAGCAGCAATTCAAGTATGACAGCTGGCTCGCCTTCCAGCATTTGCATGCAAATTACCACCGCAGGCCTTGCACCGCTCTCTGTTCATACTGTTCTCAGCATTGCTTTTTGCTGCAATGTTTGGCAGAATGATGTTGTCGTCATCATCACCAAAAGCATGATTCTGCCTGAGCAACTCCACAAACGCTTCAGAGGACAATGAAATGTTTTCTTTTCACACATGATGCCACTGCTCAGTGCATTGGCAAAGGTCATGTTGTCTGCCAGCTTCATGTTGAAGTCAAGTGCGTGTCATGTTTAGCACTCGCCCCAAGGCCTACTTTGCTTCTCAGTATACAAGGTGCATGCATCAAGCTGCTGAACACCATCTTGCTGTGTGCTTGCAGGTGCAGCCAGCTGCAGGCAGCTTCTGCAGGATGTGGAAACGACTGCGGAAACTGCGCTCTTCTAAACACCTGCACGGCTGCTGTCATTGCTACTTCCTGCCCAACCTGCCAGGCTTACCCTGCCGAGTTCTGCAACAACCTTGCCAGCAACCGCATCATCATTGGCATCATTGTAAGTTGCCTCGTCCCAGCAGCAGTTAATGACTTGGTGGATGGTGCCTGCTCTGCTTTCCATCTCTCTTGTGCACCTGATCTGTTGTGTACCTGATGTAACCTGATGCTGGTGGTTGCAAGATGTATAACGCAAATCTTGGTGCTTGGTCCTGGCCCAGCATGAGTGTCAATGCAAGCAACGTCGCACCTGTCACCAAGCATGACTGCAAGGACAGCGGTGTGTGATGCCTGCATGACAATTTCAGCAGCCAAGCTTCTGGCCACTGAGCCTGGTACTGGTGTTGCAGGGTGCTGTGACCCTGTTCGCTCTGGCAGTGCCGTCAGTGCTGAGCCTGCTGGTGCTGCTGCGCAATGAGGCAGCCAGAGGCATTGAGGGCAGCAAGCTGGAGTGGGTACGCGCTCGTGTGGAGGAGCAGTGCAAGCTGCTGGAGGACGGCCTCCCCCTCACCTTCCCCCTTGACGCCCTCCTGGTAATCTCCTGACCTCTGGCCTGAGATTTCCCACCCTTTTTCACCTCTCTTCCTTGCCCTTTAGTCATCAAGATATTACTCAGCACATGCACAAGCTCTTGAAAAATTGGATCACCCTTGCCTCTCCCCTTGACGCCCTGCATGCACCCCCTGTGCCGCCTTCGTGACTGACTTCTGGTTCTGTCATATTGGCTGTGCACTGTGCAAGCTTCTGAAGGACGGCTTTGCCCTCAATGTCCCCATTTGACACCCTCCTTACACTGCTCATTTCACACATGAGAAGGCTTTGCCCTGTAAACTGCCAACTGCCATGAACCTGAGTCGCATGATGTGCTCAAGATGTCATGCAGCATTGTACATCTCGTGGCATTTCCTTGTCCCCCATCTCACAATCTGTTGGTCAGCTGAGGCATGAAACGCGATCTTGTACAGGAACCAGTTGAACTCGGCAAACACGCTTCAGCATGTGCATGCTGCAGTTGTCAAGAAGCTGAGTCCAGCACAAGAGTCTCAGCTGTACACCGTTGCCACCATCTCAAGCATTGAATTGTGTGCAATGTGTCCTGCAGCAGCTGAAATATAGTCCAGCAGCTGCTCCCTGTGCAATTCTGCACCGGGCAGAACAGTGTGTAGCAATTGCAGGTGTCAAAACAGTAGCCCAGTTCAACACAAGCTATGTTTTCATTCTGCACAACACTGTCATCTACTTCTGTCAACATCATACCAGAAACAAATCCAGTCCACCTTTGGGCCTGTCATCACTGCTAGGCACCACAATCTTATCCTCTCTTTAAAGCAATTTTGGTTGCAGCATCAACACAGTTCGCACAGGCTGTAATCATCTGATACTGGCTTGGCTCATCATCCTGATGCCATATTCCCACACAGCCCCTGTTCAGAGAGGTGATGTTGCAATGTGCAGGGCAGTGTGCAGAGGCTGGAGTCATCAGGGGAGGAGTCCAACCAGGCCCTGGCCAACCGCTGCAAGCTGGACCTGGCCAAGGCCGGCTTCAACGTGCCCGCAGCCCCCGGCACTGATGAGATCAAGGCTGGACAGTGAGCCCCTTGCCCAAGATGCCACTTGTGTTGGCCTATTGCATGCATGACTGCACCCAGCATTTGCAAGCACATTGCGATGTGACTGCCGCTGTAATAGGGTGCACGGTGTGAAGGTCACTGCAAAACACTGTTGACTGGGTCATGTGGATACACACCATACACAGTCAGGTGATGGCTGAGTGTGATTCCTGGATGATAAGGACAGCATTTTGGCTGAAGCAATGAGTCACACGCTGAAGCGTTGGCAAAGTGACCAAAACTGGCCCTTCTGCAACATGCTCAGATGGCTTTGGTACAACTGCATCAGGTTTGACATTTGTGGCTCAGCCTGACGGGCAGCTGATGTGGTTGCAGGGCGTTCATTGGTGCTGAGAGGGCAACTCTGCCTGATGCCAATGATGCTGGGGCAGTGCCTTTGGTGGCCTGGACCAACCAGAATGGCCCTCAGAAGGTCAGCCCTCCAATCACCCACTGATTGACAAAGCAGCTCCTGCTTACATGAGGACCACTTTGTTATTGTTACATGGCATCATGTGGTACCACATGTAGTGAGGATGTCAAATGGCATGCCAGCTGCCTCAAAGGCCACCACACCCAGTGGATGCAGGTTTGCTCATTGATCTGCATAAAAACAGAATTAACCGTTGTAGTAATGCATTTCACAGAACATGACGTCAACTGCTGCTGCACCTGTGTCATACAATCTGAGATGAGCTGATATGACTGCAAACAGCCCTAAATCCTGAAAATCACACCGTCAACGCCTGCCTGTCTGCAGAGCTAAGTGATCAGTCAACTCTTCACCTCATACAACAGCAACCTCATACTGCATTCTCATGAGCTGCCATGACTGTAGGCAGTGATCACCCCCAACCGCAGCAGTACCCCCACCAACGTCGTCTACCCTGTGGTCGAGCCCGGCTACACCCCTCCCCCCATTGAGACCAGCTCTACCCCCCTCTTGGGTGGCCCTGGCACCGTCTTCACCTCTGCTGCGGTTGCCAGCAGGACCATTGTGAGTGAGCGCAGCATTCCTGAGGCCAGTGTTGAGGGCGAGGACGAGAGCCCCTCCAAGGTGATGCTTGCCCCAATACTCATGCTTTGCACCATTCCTGCTGTTCCTTGCTTGCCCACTTGCTACATCACTCCCTCCCTCACTCCTCTCTCTCACCCGTTCACTTGCTTGCCCACTTGCTACATCACTCCCTCCCTCACTCTCCTCTCTCACCCATTCACTTGCTTGCCCACTTGCTACATCACTCCCTGCCTCACTCCTCTCTCTCACCCCTTCACTTGCTCGCTTGCTCGCTGCGTCCTTCAGTTGCTTGCTGGCGCACGCGCATGCATTGCTGTGCACTCCCTGATCGTGAATGACTGCAAAGCCGTGCAGAACTATGTTAGGGCAAGGGCCAGGCACAACTCTCTTCCATTCTTGTCGTATCTTGGTACTCCTGATACACTGCCACACCTTTATCAGCGGCTTCACTGTTTTCAGAAATATGGCATGGGCAAGGAGTGACAGTGATTGCTCAGCAGTTGCTTTCAGTGCTGTAGTATTGCTTGCCAGTCAATGCCATCTCTTCCTCTCACCCACCAACATCAAGCTCTTCAACACTCCTATCCAAACTCCAACTGCTTGCCCTGCCACATCTCAGGTCAAGCAAACAACCGTCCAGCCTCATTCACTAGCGCAAACTGTATACTGCAGCTCAGGCATGGCCCTGACCTGATCACAGGTCTTCCTAGCAGGTGTTCTTTAGTCACCATGATCAACGGCATTGTGAGGCCAGCACCAGCACCGTGTGATGGGCCTGCCTTGCCAGGATACTTACCAGGTTGCCAATTGCATTGTATGGAGTCAAGCCCTCTATACAGCTATGCACGTCAGTGTCCCCTTGAAGGTGTGACTGTGTATTCAATGCTCCAGCGGGTTGCTGACTGTGCTTGTTTGGCGGCACAGGAGCGCAAGCACAGGCACAAGCACCACAAGCACCGGGAGGCATCTGAAGAAGCTGGGGGAGAGGGTGAGGGTGGGGACTCTGGTGAGAAGAAGAGAAGGCACAGGAAGAAGCGTGAGGAGGAGGGCGCTGATGCTGTCTAGATTGGCAACACAATGATAGTACAGGCTGTGAATGTACCGGTGACTGTGCTGCGCCAAGATTCAATATTTCAAGCCAAGAGCATGCAGTCTGCTAACACAAATGTTTGTGCTGACATTTGACAGTTTGTTGTGGATGTTCAACAACTGCAAGTACGGCCCTTTTAGAGTTGTCTTGACACATATGGTTGCTGTATCAACTGTTGACTTGTATTGCTTTTGCTTGACAGTGTCTGTCTGATGAGGTTGTACATAAGGGCAGGCAGCTAACAAGCTTGTTGACATTCGGCCATGATGCATTCAAGAGCAAAACCAGGATATGATTTTGATCTGCATGCATGCATTGTATCAGATCTAGTTTATGAGAAACTACAGCAGTGCGCCCTTGCAATTGCAATACAGTCACACTGACATGTACCGATGTGGCCATGGGGGTGCTAAGCCACGAGTCTACAACCTGCCATGCAGTGTGCCGCTCACGGCTGGTAAACGGCACGTGCAAGCAAGCATGCTTACTGTTGCAAAATGCCACATGACACTGTTGCGAAATGCATGACAACATCGGACAAAGTAACCAGCACGCTGCACCACCGCATTGACAAAGTGTGCAGGTTAAAGGCGATATTCAAAGCGAACATGGCCCCTTTGTCGAAAGTAGCAGTGGTGATTGGAGTAGGACCAGGTGCGATGCATGCCTCAGCACTGTTTGTCGTGAGTTCTTGTGTAGCTATCGCTGGCAAGCAAGTATGTCTTCACTCAAGTCTGCATTGTTTCGTAAGGAATCGGAGCGGCATCGGCCAAAAAGTTTGCATCCAAGGGCTACTCTGTGGCTCTGCTGTCAAGATCCATCGACAAACTTACGCCGGTCGAGTCAGAGATCAGCAAAGCTGGTGGCAAAGCGCTTTCTTTGCCCACAGATGTTGGTAAGTCTCGGGGTAGTGACATCCCAGCTTGCTAGTCAGCGTGCGTTTCCTCAGCAGCCTGCAAGCTTGAAAAGTCTATCTCGGATAACAAGGCTGCAGTGCCCCTGCTGGTCGCTGCTTGGGCTGAGGGTATGGCCAAACAGCCGTGTCTGAACGCAGGCAAGCCTGCAGAAGTCATTGCAGCATTCGACACAATCAAGGAGCAGCTAGGGCACCCAGAGGTTCTCATTTATAACGCAGGACCTGGAGGAGTGACGTTTCCACCACCAAGTAATGTTTCCTTGGGTCTGGTACCCAACTGCGCTGCATTGTTAACAACACACTGTGCAAATGGTAGCAGCAGCTCACAAAGGAGCTCGTCATATCTTCACAACTAACATGGCAAATGCAGGTGCACTTGACCTGAAACCTGAGGTGTTTGAAGGAGCATTTTCATCTGGCGTGGTTGGTGCCCTCACAGCATCACAGCAAGTAACGCTTCTGTCCAGTGCACTTACCTTTACCATGTCATGCAGACAACCCAACACCATTGTCCCCTGTCTTTCTGTTTGGAAGCCCCACTCTAGGAGGACAGTATGGACACCTAGCCACTCTTGTCATTTGCCACGCTGCGCATGCTGCAGTACCCACAATGTACTCAATTTTTCACCGTGCCCCACGCTGCAGTGTAACAGCAGTGCAGGACTACCAGTACAGCTTAGATCGCAGCTTGCTTTGTGCTGCAGGTGTTGCCTGGCTTCATTGAAAACCAACATGGCACCATCATATTTACAGGTGCTCACCTTGCTCCTCTGACACGTCTGCCCATGTTTTGGCACAAAGTTTTTGATCAGTCCCACCGCAGCATGCGCATGTCAGGCAGTGCTCTGCCTTCTTGCACATAGTGCATTGAGCGTGCTCTGTTTACAGCAGCAGCTGATCAGAGCAATTCGTGGGCAATCTTTAATGTCTTCACCACCAGGTGCAACAGGAACTTTGCTTAGTGTCCTAGTGAGACCAT
>JAABUL010006668.1_pt1 | contig 13120 bp, 21 predicted proteins | sample 5559151 | NCBI WGS metagenome assembly JAABUL01 (sample SAMN10711876, study PRJNA513368) | rock metagenome | isolation source: Antarctica rocks | place: Antarctica: Victoria Land, Pudding Butte sud | reverse complement strand
GGAAGGTTAATAACCGAACATATGTTATTAATAAGCAAGTTCTGAACATTGTCCATGTTATTAAGTGTTATTAACGTGTTATTAACATAGGGTGTTACTAACCACTTAGTTACTCTGCCCACGCTGAATCACTCCATCTCACATCACGTCAGCAGCCTCTTCACGTGCTCTGCCTGACAAGCCCGGAAAGCAGAAGTGCACGAGGGCACCACAAATGCATTCAGCCTTCGACTGGTTGATTGAGGTGCACAACCGATTCCAAGTTGTCTGCTGTTGAGTTTGAGCCTCGCTCGATAGTTGCACGTGCAGATCTTGATTTGCTCCGATCCGATGCCGAGTACCAACTGAGTTCGCTTGCGCCGACATATTACGCTTGCCATACTACATTCAGCTTTCGGCACCCAGACCATTCATCAAAACGCCTGTCTTGCGGCCTGTCCGGGCATGAAGCGGCAACTCAGCGCCGAGCAGGCCCCGATCCTTCCCATCCGCAGCCTGAATCACGTCTCTCGGGTCTGCCGCGATGTACAGTCCAGCGTCGACTTCTACGCTCACGTCCTGGGCTTCATTTCCATCCAGAGGCCCTCCTTCCAGTTCGATGGCGCCTGGTGAGTCGGCGTACCGGCATCTTGCTGCGCGCGCTGAGTGCCACCTGCTGACAAGGCGCATCTGGCAAGCGCGAGCAAACCGGTCCCCACTCGCAGCGTGTATATGTGGTACTAGATGCTGCCTGTTGCTGCAGAGACGAATCCTGGCCCTTTTTGATTGCCCGATGTCGTGCAGAGTATCTGAAAATTCCGGAACCACTTGCTGCGTTGCGAAGAGCAACAGGACTTGCAGCTCTGCAAAATTTCATCTGCATTCTTTCGTTACTCAATGCTGTGCTTTCTCTCAAACATGCTGAAGTTTGTCGTGGGCGGCGCAGGCTGTTCAACTACGGCATCGGCATCCACTTGATCGCGGGCCATCCGGCGCCGCGACCCAGCCAGATCAACCCCAAGGCAGACCACCTGTCTTTCCAGGTACGCTGCTAGATGGATGACATGCCGCCTGCATGTTTCTGCCCCGTCGCATTTTCGCCGTCGCTGCCGCCACACTACTTGCGGCACCCACTATGATGGCTGCTGCTCATATGTAGTGCTACTTGTGCGCAGTCGGACTCGCTGAGGCTGGTGGAGGAAAGGCTCAACGCGCGCGGCATCCCCTTCGTGAAGGAGGCCGTCGTGGAGCACGGGCTGCGGGTCACTCAGGTGAGAAAAGTGGAGAAACCTGCAATGGAAATTTAGTGTTAGGCTCGACTTGACATTTCCAAGAGCTGACCGGTAAGGCGTACATGATGCAGATATTCCTGCACGACCCGGACAACAACATGATAGAGGTGAGCGTGCGCTGCGACCGTCTGCCGTGCTTTCGTGGATTGTTGATGCGCGCCATGCTGGGTGCATCGATGTGGTATGATGTCACGTTCGCACTGACGACTGCGTTGCTCCACTGTCTGCGCAGATCTGCAACTGCGACTGCCTGCCCATCCGGCCACTGGCGGCGTGCAGCACCGTGCTGCAGGGCGCGCAGGCCATCGAATGTCCAGCAACACCACCTGCCGAGGAAGCCGGCTTTGCAAACAAGCGGCCAGTCTTTGCCAACACAGCGGCATGATCGCGGCATCGCTTATGTGGCCACGGACGCCCACTGACGGGAACAGTGCCAAGCGGCATCGGCGCAGCATCGTCGCAGCACCAGCCATTCTCTGAGTAGCTGACCGACCGGTCTTCAAACAATCTGCGCGGTTGCGCCTGCACGGGTGACATGATAGCAGACAGCACTGCAGCTCAGAACAATGGGGCTCAGTAGGTTCGTCAGCGTCATCTATGGGTTGAGATCCAGGGACTGGGGCGGGACGTAGAGGTAGTTGCAAAGAGGGTAGAGTGTGTTTGATTTGGGGCATGCATGGCCCGGCCTACTTGGCTCATGTACATGCTGCTGGCTATGGACAAACATGCCATGATTGCAGCTTGTTGGTTTCGAACTTACTGCGGCACAGAGGGAGGTTTGTTGTTTCGAGGACGTGTGCGACTCAATGCTTGCAACAACGAGAGACATTAATCACATTGCGGCTGTAAGGAAGGCATTGTGTTTGTACGCCCCGCCTCAACCTTCCCTCATCGCGTCACTGTGAGATGTGGCTCTGAGTAGCCTGGCACTCGTATGCATGCCCACCAGCCATGTTATAGCACTTATGATCTGTGGAAAACGTTCTGAGCGCCGCTTGCTGAATGGCAACAGCCCCGTGTTTACCCCTCCTCCATAGCCGTTGCGCTCCCCCCATTCTCGTTCGCCTCCACCTGTGCGACCCAACATAAATACTCGTTTGCGGCAGCGCTCGCCAGGTGCCTGCGGCCGGCGCTGGCATCTTGTCAACTGTCGCGCATCAGCATGCAGGACTTGTCGACAGCAGGCGCATGCAGCAGCAACAAGTACTGGGTGGCGAAGCCCGCAAATGGGTGGCCTACAAGCCACGCTGGCAGCATTTTTGCTCACCAGCACTTCGGACGGCACGTTCCCCGATTTGAGCGCCGCCTCCAACCGCTGCACCTCCGCCAGCGTCTGTGCGTTTGCGATGGCGGCCTGCAATCAGACAGCACAGTCTCGTGGTCAAGGACCTGAGGGACTCTCGGCAGGGCGCCGTCCGCACACACCATCAGCACACCCAGACATCGCCGTAACAACACAACGTGATCTGCAAATGGGATTCTGTCTCATTTTGGCGCAACACAGAACGCTGCCGCGGCGACATGAAGCCAACATGAAGCAAAGTTGGCTGTCAGCAGTGCGCCGGCATCGTGCATTCACAGCGCCGCTACCAGCTCCCCCACCTCGGGCTGTTCGATATCCGCTAGCGGCGATCAGTTCAGAATCAAGGCATGGGCGCTTTGATGGCCGTCGGCTGCGCCAGCGTAGGAGTCTTTGTCGGCGCCGCCGCTGGCGCCTCTACCTCGAATCGGTGAGGTTCAGGAGAGAAGCCAATTCTCCAACCCTTCCAGACTTACAGCTGTCACGGGTCACCTTGATGGCCGTCAGCTGCGCCGGAGTGGGGCCCTTCTTCGGCGCCGCCGCAACCGGCTCCTCCTCCGCGACGACGCCGGCGGCCTCTTTCGCCTCCGCCAGGCTCTCATCCGGGTCGAAGGTCGCCGCTGGCGCCGGCTGCGCCGCATTGGCGCCGTGCACCCGCGTCGCCTCCTGCCGCTCCTGCGCGGTGTCGAACCGACGGCGCTTACCTTGTGGTTTGCTTCGTGTGTAATTTCTAATTATAATCGTGGGGCGCTCAGCCAGAACATACACCACCCTGGCCCGTGCGGTTGGAGTATTACCTGCTGCGAGCGAGAACTGACAGTGCATGGCACTGTAGTGCAGGCGCCCCGCTGCGTCTTGACATTGTGAAAGTGCACACATGCGAGTGGCTCCGTGTGTCAGGTACTGTGAGGGACTGTCAGACTCAAGCAGACCGCCAGGCGCAGGCGCTCACCTGGAGCTTGACCTTTTTGAAGTCCAGCACCTTGAGCTTTTTGCATCTGTGGATGACATACAGCCTGCAGTGGCAGCGCAGCGGAGTCAGCTTGCTGCACAGAGCGCATTGGACTGAAACCGTCACATTGAACAGAGCCTTCCGCAGTGCAACAAGCACGAAGCAGCAGACGGACGCTTGGCGCTTGATGCACGTGCTCCGGTTGCCAGTGCTCACCTGTACCCCTGCTCCTTGGACACCGGGTTGTCCAGCAGGCTGAGGTGCGTCAGTCGCGGCAGTGTCCACAGCGCGTCCAGGTCCTGCAGCAGCCGCGCCACCGAGCCAGGTTGAATCCAGGGGAGTGTGGCGTGTCTCTTGAAATCGGCATTCTGCCCAGGCAGCCTTTTATCTGTTCCAGCTCCAGCGCTGGTGAAACTACACACACAAACAGAGGTGCCCACCTGCAGCTTTGTGAGCCTGTTGTTTGTGAGCACCAGGCACTCCAGGTTGGGAATGTTCTCTGCAATTGCAACACGACAAGTGAGTGACCCGAGCTTCCAGCCATAAGCGCGGCACTGTGTGTAAGATTTTACACGCTGGAGCAGGCATCTGCCAAAGTACGTGTGTGCATGTGTGCAAGACGTGTGGCGCACACACATCAGGAAGCAGCCAGGCTGCCAGCGGTCTCACCCTCCAGGGCCGGCGCGATCCGCACAATGCGGTTGTTGCTCAGCAGCAGCATCTTTAGCCGGTGCAGCTTTGGAAAGCCGTCCAGCTTGACGATCGCATTGTCTGTCAGGTCTATGCTGTCGAATTGATTCTGCGGCAGGGGGCAGGAGGACAAATGTCAGCTAGCCACTCGTCATTCAGGTGCAAGGACAGGCACGCTGCTTGCACACGGCTGCAGCACAGCGCACCTCTGTCGAGCCCAGGTTCTCGATGGCCGATATCTTATTGCCTGCATCGCGACTTGCATTGTGTCAGTGACCAGTGTTGCACTGCCCCAGTCCTGCCGCGCATGCATGCGGTGTGTGGCGCTGCCTGTAATGGCTGAGCCTCAAGCATGCAGGTGGTGCTGCGAACTCGTTCCTCATCGCTGGTTTGGCACCGCCATATCATGCCATAACGGCACGTCCAGCGAGCTGCTGCCAGCCGCTGAGGCATCCAGCCGTGCGCACCTCGAAGATCGATTTCGTAGAGTTTTATGCACGACATGTACTGGGGCGAGCGCAGCACGAGCTCAGCCGTCAGCCTGCCGGCCAGGCGTGGTCCCAGCGCGCCCGCACCCGCCGCTGACCGGGCCTCCATTTTTGCCCACAGTCAGCAGCCTCCAGCAATTCCGGTTTGTCGGCGACCCCGCAGTGCTAGTCCGACTTTGAAATCGCTTCGGAATAGGATGTATCAGCACGATCGATGACGTATCCTGGACAACGCGGACGGCGCGCTGAGACTAGCAAGCACGGTATGCACTTGTGTGATTGCCAATCAGCCGATGCGAGCGGGTGCAGCAGCTGTTTGGCGCCACGGACAGGAAACGTAAGCACAGCTCGCGAGTGTGAGGGGCGATCTGGTCTCTGTCGAGGATGTCTGGCGCAACTTGTTGCCGACGCCTGCAAACTTCAAGCAGCTGGGTTCAGGTTTTAGTGAGCACTAGAACAGGCACAGAGCGCGCTGCACGGCCAACACAACTGCACCTTGCACCATTCTCGCTGAGTCCACCATTCAACCGCAGCTGTCTGCCCATCGCTGCGTCATTCTGAGCCCGTGGATCAGATTACACGCCGCTGTAGGCGCGCACACGTGGCAAGAGCGAATAAATCACCAGGGACAAGCACCGTCGTCAGCTAGCAGCAGTTGATAGAGCTTGCGATCCTGGGGCTGCTTTCACACACTCGAGGCCTGCCGGTCATGGCAACGCACTTGTGTCTCCGGCGCACAGCTGCTTGCGGCACCGCCGCCGTGCCATCATGCAGCAGCAACACCTCTTGTCGCGCCAGCCGCGAGCAGCCTTTAGCCATGAGGCCTTCTCCAAGTATTCCCAGTGCCGCATGCGCATTGCCGCGGCGCCGCTGTCAGATTGTCGCCGCCGCCGCGCCGCGCTGGAACCCGCAGAACGTTGACAACCCGCTGGTGAGTCTTGCAGACAGCCAGCGCCTCAGTTCTCATCGTGCAACGGTCCTTGCAACGCAAACTGAATGCCACTTCCCACGCAGACAGACAATTCCCAGCCCGGAGATTAGTGCAGAGGAGACTGTGGCAGTGCAGCTCAACGCGCTGCAAAACAATGACGAGCCGTGGTGAGTGCGTCTGGCATGACCGAGACACGATGCAGGTGCTCTTGCTCTTGTGAGTCCTGTACCTAATGCACACATTTGCGTGCATGCCTGCACCACCGTCACCATCGCATGTGCGGCTCGCCGTGTGCGCTGCAGGGGCAACCACGGGGTACAAACAGCATACGAATTCGGAGAGGGCATCGGCGGCTTGGAACCCTGCTGGTGCGTTGGCAAGGGTTTAAGAATGAGACATGCCACTTGTGGACGCGATGGCTGTACTCATGATGGCTCCCTGACGTTCATCATTGATGCATCCAACAGGTACTTTGGATACCGCAAAGACCTGTACCACATGGACCACTTTGGCGGTAGGTGCATCCGCTCGCACTAGGAATGCAAGTTATGTGGCGCCTGGGCAGGCGGCAAGCTGAGCGGCGGACACGTCCAGGTCTTGCCAGGGCACTGGCCAGCAGGGAGCCATTCAGCTGCCTTGTAATCGTGCAGGCCAATTCGCAAACGAGTTCCCGCAGCTCATCAACGCGCAGTCGTTCGAGGTCACGGCTGTCCGCGAGCTGGACGACAGCCACACAATGGTGGAGGCGGCGGTGGTGCCGCGGGGCGGCAAGGGCGACGCCCTCAGCGTCGTGTTCGCGCTGCGGAAGAAGACGCTTGGCAGCAGGAAGGGGGCATGGCTCACAAAGATGCTGCTGAAGGGCACGATGGACGAGGCACTAGAATTCATTCGCGACATGATGTCGCAGTGACGCCTGTTCTCTGGGCATCGAACTGACTTGTCAGCTTCATGTAAACCTCTATCTGGGCAGGCTCAGCTCTAGGACAAAGAGCTGCCGTCATTGTCTCAGTTTCTGATCGTGTGTGTTTCCTGGGGCGCAAACCAAAACCAAATGACAAGTCCCGTGAACCAAATGCGCACAACCCCAACAGCGGTCAGCATTGCATGTACCGGTCCTGCTGCACTCCAGCATCGTGCTGAAAGTACCGGCCAGCGGTTTTCCTAAACTTTGATGGTCGCGCATGCCCACATGAGCAGGATATTCGCACCCACGACCTCGATGAACCCGGGCGCGTGCGTTCGGAAGCGCGGCTTCGGCCGCGGCGCCCGGTCCTTGTCGCTCTCCTTCATCGGCCCCGCCGACCGCGCTTGCAGCGCGGCCATCATGTGCGGCTGCAGCCACACGCGCCGGTGGCCGCCCTCCGCTTGCACGCTGCGCATGTTTCGCCATGGCAGCTTCAGCGGAGTTCCGAGCTCGCCATGGGGATGCGTAAATGTTGGTGCGCACGTCCGTCTTGGTTGAAGCCCGGTGCACTCTGCATCTCATGTGCACTGCAGCTTTCTGGCGCGTCCAAGTGCCACCGCACCTCTTTGTGTATGGCAGCTTGCTGCCGACGCTATTCTCCGGCAGACCTGCAGGCGGGTAGGTATCCGTGAGAACATGTACATGGGAACATACTGAGGCATCATCATCTTGTCATCATCATGATGCGCACGCCCGAGGCGCCAAATTGCAGGGGCGCATGCCAACCCATATCACTCACCGAGTCGGCGGAACAGGCGATAAGCCTCCTGTGTGTTGTGCACCGCAAGGAGCAGGAAGTGCTGCAGACGGCTGCCCCGGTCATAGCGCAGCAGCGAAACCTGCACCGCCGAGCCGCTGCCCGGGTTGCGCGTGATGCCCGACACTAGCAGGTCCTGCTCCTTCGCGCCACTGCCAGAGCTGCTGTCGCCGGAGCGGCTGTCGATCATCGCCTTGCGATTGATCATGCTATGAGCTCTCCATGAGCATGTCAGAACTCACAGAATCCTCGGCTCACATTTTCAGCTGTGCTGATGCCCCAGTGCCAGATGGCACTACCATCATGTGTGAAACCGCGCGTGGACTTCAATCGCTGCGGAAGAGCTATTTTTGCATGTTCAGTTCGTTGCTTGATGTTGGGTTCGAGGGGGTTGTGCACCTCCCGCCAAGATTTGAGATGAAAATCGGCGGCAGGGAAACGATCGACGAAAGGATACTAAAGGCAAACTTATGTCGTTTCCCGTATCGGTCCGTTTTCGGCCAGCCACACCTTTCGGAGACAGGTCGCGCTCAGTAGCATTTTCGATCACAGTAGCAACGACCGCCGCCTTGCTGAGCAACCTTTGTCTAGACTCCACAGAGTCACTCGAAACTGTTTTCGGCCGGCAGATACACAAAGCTTGCATTTGCTGACTCAGTGTCGGGCCTTGGGCCTTGGGCCTCCTCTTGTTGCAACGCAGCCAGCAGCAGCATTCAGCGCCGAGCAAACCTCATCAACGATCAGATAATTGACTCGCAACGGGCGCATGATGAAGCATGCAGCGGGGGGATGTCTCCATTGCGGGATCGAAACATCAGTCTGCTGGCGGCGTGGGCCTGTGGATAAACCACACCTATGTAATCGGTGTGGAGTGCGCTTTCTGGTAAACAACTTGACAGACTTTTACACGTCAACGCCTCGAGTGCAAAATTTGCCCCAAATTTTGCCCGATGACTGTTGCGTGCTGGAGCTCGCGACCCTGATTGATCAGTGCGGGCCTGCATGCCTGTTGCTGATGCTGAGAGGTCCTCATGATTGAATCTCTAACACTGCAGGTGAAGAAGAGCCTGCAGAACTATTGGGTGAGTGAACACTACTGCAATCTACGTCCGTTATTTCTCGCTGACGGGGAGATGGTCTGCTCTGAGCAGGGCCGCGGGCGCAAGATATCCGCGAGAGGAATCGTCATTTTGTTGTCTCTGTCATCAGACGTGCCACTGCCTGCACCGTGTCATCTGTGTTTGCTCACTGCCGTGCAGCCGGGAGAGCCGACTCCTAAGACGTCAGCCAGCTTTGCAGCAAAGTCGCGTTCGAAGCCGCGGAAGCCGAGGTCCATGGCCGCCTCGGTTTCGTTCCAAGACCAGGGCTCGAGCGTGAAGCGGCGGGAAAGCGTCGCTAAGGGATCCAAGACATCAACTCTGAGGTGTGAGGGTCGCCCATGCTTACGGCTGGGGCCATATAAGAACATGCGCGGCCCCTTATCATCACAACTGCTCTTGTCCGGAATAACCTGATCATTCCACACCACGCGACTTGCTACAGTACGTGTGTTGGGTGCTTGCGATTCAAACCATCTGCGCTATGGAGAACTTGCCAGACCTGGCCCCGAACCATCTGCAGTTGCTCACTTGAGTGTACGAATGGATCTTGTATCCACTTGCGACGGTGCCGACTGAGTTGCGCCCGAATGTGTGCCCGCCGGGCTGGCTGCACCTTTCCGGCCGTGTGCCAGCTAGACATCGTTTTGCGAAGGTCCACCTCTGTTATGAGCAGCCTTCAACCTGCGGCCGAGCCTAGGGACGCCCCCAGTGGTAAATGCACACACATCGTAAGTAATCGAATCTGTCGCGCAGCCTCGCAGTGACAAGAGCATCTTGTGCTGGCCTTTGCACCGTTGCCTCTTATCTGACGCTGTCCTGCGATGCAGCCCAGCAGCCCAGGCGGCGTACGCGCAGCTCGCAATCCTGACGAAGCTGGAACAGCACGGCATGTGTCTGGCGGCCGCGGCGCAGCCGCCCCTGTTTCTGGCATCCAGTGTCAGTGGTGATGTGAAGCCGGTCCACTGGATGGCAGCGTCGCAGCGGGATGCGCAGTCAGAACCCCTCTCCTCGACGCAGCTGCTGGTGGCTCTCCCCGGCGCCAGCATTCAGGTGCTTTTACAATTCGCTGCACTTTGCCGCAAGAGCCAAGGGGCCACAGGGGCGCACAGTCAGCACTGTACTTCCTGCAGAAACGGAACTAAAGTTAGTGTCAAAAAACGCAAGGCAACTACTCCCTTGCAACGCATGCAGGTGAAGGAAGCGGCCAAGCCCAAGCTGTCGCTGTTCAGCAATGCCGGCGCCTCTCTGCGGCGGCGCGCCCGCAAGCAGGCGCACGTCACCCGGGCGGCCACCTGAGCTGGCGCAGCCGACGATATCCTTTATCTGCCTCCACCATCGCCTGTGGGACCGGCGCCGGCCGCCGTCCGATGCCGCGGTATTGGACGGCGGCCGGCAGCGCGTTCTCGCGCAAGCGTGTACACTACAGCGTCTTCCTAACATCGTCCTACTCAGAGAACTGCAGCGCACACCCAGCCAGTCGATCAGTGGCGACAGTGCAGCCCGGCAGCAGTAAGCGTGCGTGCGCCAGCCGCACCGACATCTGTGCGCGGCGGCGACGGCTGCGCCACAGGCTTGTACGAAGTTTTAATAATGACCCGACACATTGTGCAGCGTATTGAGCTGCCCACACCAAGACGAAGTGCCGGGTGCGGCTGCCAAACGTTGGCGGCCGCTCGCTATCGACCTGATGAGTGCGCGGTGCAGAGGTCCGCGCAAAGGACCTCCACCCGACCGGGGGTGGACCTTTCCATGACCATGACAAGACACGTCCAATTTTGAGGGATATATTCCTTTGACTGAAGTGTATGCCGGCAGCGGCACCGGAGTGAGATGTGAGACCAATGCCAGTGGGCCTGGCAGTTGCCTGGGCTTTTACAATGACTGGCACCAACCGTGTCTGCTATTCAGGTTTTGGCATTAATTGCTTCACAGCGTCTCCTCATAGCGCTGGAATGTTTCTTTGTTGGCAGTTACCAGTCTCGGTGGGCTGCTGTGATCATCCGTGTTTGCCTCCTGACCCACCTGCAACCGTTCGACAAGTCAACAATGCTTTCAACCAAACCCAAGAAGTGGACCGGGTCAGCAACAGCACGTGCGCTGCTGCGCATGCTGCCCATGTTCAGCCACTGCTTCAATGTACTCAGCAGGTCCTCCCTCCTTCCAGAGATACAGCGATTCGACAGCAGTCCCTGGAGGTAGGACAAGTAAGTTTCGTTTCGTCTGGGCGGGTCTAAAATTGCGGCGCTCAACAGCCAACAGCCGCTGCTCAAGGTCGCCTGTCGGCGCAAACGCCGCAGCGTCGCTCAACGATGAGTCCAGCGTGGAACCCCAGGCCTGGTGCCGGGCGCAGATGCTAAAAACTCTCAGTCCACGGCGCGGATGCCGTTCTCCATGCCCGCGAGCATCGGGCGGCTGGACGTGCGGGTCACGCCGCTGACCCTGGCCCTCGGCGAGCGCACGAGCCACGGCGCAAACACCGCACGCAGCCCCTCCGCGCGGATGATGGGCAGGATGATGGCCGCGGCGCCCCACAGCAGCAGCACGCCCTGCCACAGCCCCTTCAGCGTGGGCCGCGGCAGCAGCAGCCGCCCCACGCCAAAAATGGCCACCTGCGAAACATTCACAGCCTCGCAATCGTGCATTGTGTCGATCACTTCCGACCATAGGTTGCAAGTGCTCTGTGTGAGCCTGAAACGCTCTGAACCTGCGACCAGCCTGCGCTGGAGGCATGGATGTGGGTTGCATAGACTACATTGAAGCGCCCTGAACCATTTGGCGGCAGGCAGTCCGGAAATTTGTGCCCGTGCAGAAGCGGTACCGGGCCTGGCAGGCCGAAGATTGGTGCCGGTGCGGATGCGGTATCGGGGCTGGTGAGCCGTCCCGCCTCAAGCGCAAGTTCGAACGATGAGTGCATGCTGGTGCTCGTGACCTGGTGGATCAGTGCGGGCCCGCATGCCTGGTGGCTGGCACTCAGGGGGTCCCGCCCCCCAGATCGACAGGACCATGCCACTGCATGATGACACTGCTGTGCAACTCGATCGATCGTATATGGCATGGTGTGTAGGGAAACGCACCATGAAGAAGTGCATGACCAGCACGGAGGGTCGGGGGTTGAGGCCGGACAGCAGAGAGACAGGCCCCGAGGAGTACATCCCGCCGAGGCGCAGGTAGTCGAAGCACGCACCCCGCATCTCCTCATGCGCTTGGTCCCCCGTGTAGCAGAACACCTGCGCCAGCACCGGCGTCGGTGGCTGCTTCTGGGGCAGCAGCCCAGCTGAAGCTGGGGCTGACACACGGCATTACTCTGGTACCACAGGCTTACTGGTTTGGCCAGAATAAAGGCGCGCAAAAGGTAGATGGCAGGAGCAGCAGCCGGGCTACTTTGCACCCTCTGCATCCTGCGTTGGCAGGCCCTGCTCTGCGCACACGTTGTCGCGGCGGAATTTGAGGCTCTGCGACATGCGCACCCGGTACAGCGCGTTGGCGAGGGTGTTGATGGTGGCGGACAGCGGCTTGCGGCGGGTGTAGAAGGCGGCGGTGGTGCGCGCCGTCAGCAGTGCGTCGCTGAAATCGGGCAGCGGGCGCAGCATGTCGCACAGCAGCTGCGTGTCGGACAGCGCCACCGTCATGCCGCCGCCCGTCAGCGGGTGCCGCATGTTGAACGCGTCGCCTGCGCCCAGCGAGGTGCTCGTCAGGGACTTCCAGCCCCAACCCACATCGGCACACTACCCGCATGCTGCTGCGCTTGGGCATGGAGGAGGCTGCTGCCCAACGAGTGGATCGCGGCGCTCGCTATGCTTGACGGGTTGTTGAACAGGGCTGGTCTAGGTCACTGAGTGTAGGTGACGCTCGCCTAGAAGCAGGGCGCCGGGGCGGTGCAGCGGCGCGGCCGGCATGCTCTTGTTCTGCATGCTGCGGATGCGGCCCTCGTCCACCGCCTGCAGGAACGCTGGCCGCAGCTGCTCCGGCACCTGCGCATCGGCCGCCAGTCACGTCGGCACAATGTGAAGGATCGCTAGGGTTGCAGATCAAAATAAGGCCACCAGGTGTGGGAGATGGTCCGTTGGAGTCGTCTCCGAGCTGGCTGGCAGGCACTGTACGATAGACATGTACGATGGGATGTTGGTTGTACTACATGTGCCGAGTCACGCAGGTGCAGGAATTCGCGCAGCTTCGCCAGGCGACACGGCGGCAGCCAGCACTGACCCTTCCGACAACGCTCGCTTGTAGCGAACTGAGAGCCAGTCTGACACCATACCTATGCGCGATAGACAGCTGCGGCGCGGGGCAGCGCCGCAAATCGAGGCTATGGCCCGGCCTTGCACAAGGACTTAATCTATAATAGGTTAAGAAAATTGCACTGATACCTCAAGAAGCAGCCCAGGAATGCGTAAAGGGACATACCAAAGTAACACACCTGGGGGCCGACCTGGCTGCGTAGGTACTCCTGCAGCGCGCCGGACGCTGCGCTCGGCAGCTTCTCGCCCGGCACATCCACCAGGGTCCGCACCTGCAGTAACACAAGGAGACATCCGTCATGCAGTGTCCCTTGTGGCAGTTGATGGCCAGGCGCACAGGTCGCTTCAGCGCCGTATGATGCTGCATATCCCAGGTATCTCAGGAGGACAGCGCGCTAACGTTCCAGCACATACAGCATACGCAACTTA
>JAABUL010006667.1_pt1 | contig 13122 bp, 21 predicted proteins | sample 5559151 | NCBI WGS metagenome assembly JAABUL01 (sample SAMN10711876, study PRJNA513368) | rock metagenome | isolation source: Antarctica rocks | place: Antarctica: Victoria Land, Pudding Butte sud | reverse complement strand
AACTCACAATCAACAGAGCTGCGGCACAGATGTCGACACACCTTACGCAGGCGAATGGACCATGCTGGCAGGCATGGTCCCGGCATTTCGATTTGATTGGTCTAGGAGACGATGGGGGCAGCCATTCAGTCTGAGAGCAGGCTGAAACGGCTGCTTAGTGCTTACAGTGCCTCGATCTCGCGTCCGCCATTTTTGGCGCTTCTCCAATCTCGAATACGATCTCGATGCAACAAAGCCATCTCAGCCTTATGAGCGACCAGACTTGAACACAGATCCTATATTCCTCCCATCGCACTCGAGTATGCAGCTTATATACAACCCAGGAGCTCCTCCTGTTCTTCACTACATTGCTTCTCAGTCCCGGTATATAGTCAGAAACTTTGATTGTGTCTACGACCAGTCTCCAACGAACATCTCTCTCTGCTCCAATCATCTACGATGGATATGCCAACGACCAACCCCTCGCTTCGCCGTCTCATTGTATACGGACCCGACGCAAATTGCACGCTGAAAGCAGGACCCTACTACTGCGACCCCAAATATGGCGTGTACCAATACCGACCCTCAATAGCAGCCAACGCGACTTTCATTGCGCTCTACTTTGTTGCCCTGTTTATCCACTCCCTGATAGGAATCAAACATAGAACCTGGTTCTTTACGTCGACCATCTGCGCAGGTATCATTTCCGAGTTGGTCGGATATGGCGGACGGATTATGCTCTATGAGAATCCCTTCAGCTTCACCGGGTTTTTGATCCAAATCATCTGCATCACTCTTGGACCAACATGGTTTACCGCTGCCATATATCTCACCCTTTCGAGAATGTAAGTAAAGGGGAAGCTCAGATTACTCGCGGTAGAGCTTTGCTGCTGACAAGAATCGCCCATAGTGTCATCTACCTCGGTCCCCAATACTCCCGCTTCTCCCCCAGATTCTACCTTTGGATATTTATCCCCTGCGACATCTTCTCACTCTGCCTGCAAGCTGTCGGTGGTGCCCTCTCTAGCGATTCATCTGGTAAATCCAGAGTCGCCGTCGACGTCGCCATCGCCGGTCTCGCCTTTCAGGTGTTCACGCTATGCGTCTTCATTGCATTGGTCATCGAATACGCAGCGCGATATATAAAGGCCCGAAAAGCCTCCAATATTCCGACCCTCATTTCGGGTCGATTCAAGATCTTCTGCGCCTTCTTGGCCTTGTCGAATTTGCTCATCTTAATACGGTGCGCGTATCGTATTGATGAGCTTAGTGATGGATACTCTGGGCCCCTGATACATGATGAAACGACGTTCATTGTGTTGGAGGGAGTGTGAGTATCTTTGAATTCGACGTTGGAAGCGTGGATACTGACACCCTTTGATAGCATGGTGATCACCGCACTCTATTGCCTTATGATCGCGCACTCAGGACCCATATTTACAGAGGCGCCTGGCGCTCAGGCGATCGAGGATCAGGCTTCGGAACCCATTTCGGGATCGACTCCACACGAGTATGAGAGAGACTTACTGAAGCGTGAAGAATAGCATCAGCAGAATCATTGATCTGGGGTAAGATGGTGAAACCAAACGATACCATATGCCAATAATCCCCCACGACGTGAGCGGGCCCGGCCCGTTTTTGCACTCGGCTCTGCTGGGCCTTAGCGAATACCCTTAAATGAGTACCTTGCCAGGACATGGGATATTCCTTTGTCTTGCCAACACAACGTCGACCCTTTCGCTCACAGCGAAACTTTATCGCTCAAGGTCTAGAGGCCAAATCCTGAATCTGTACCGTCCAAGCGAGATCGTACCACTTTTCCCAACTAATCTAACTTGATCACTATCGCTCAGCCTGCAAATCCCTTGCTCAATTATCATATACTTTGTCCTCGATACTTTCTTCCCGACCGGGATCCTTTGCTTTCTCTTTACCAGTACAACAGTATAACGTCAAATCTATCCCTCGATTTTTCCCTTTCGAGTAGAATCTTCTTATTTCTCTCATAGTAATACTAACAGCGCTCTCTCTCTCCCCTTCGCCTAGGGACTATCCTATATCCTTCCTAGCAGGGCACTCGTTGCTAGGGTTTCTACCGTCATGTCCTGGCAACTTGGGCACTTGTCTCGGCTACGTCTCAACATAGTATAAGGTAGGAAACACCGAAAGGAGTACTTAAACAGGACATATGATAAACCGGGTCCTTAAATCCTCTCCTCCAACGCGAACCCATCTTCCTCAACCCAAAACAGTCACGGTCCCCAACCTACCAAGACATCAACCCTACCTCACACTCAAACCCTAGAGCTCGCCTATGGAGCTCCCTCGCTCACATCCTCCCCCCTTCATCCCATCTAAACCCCCAATCCCCATCCCATACAAATCCAACCCCCACTCCCACTCATCCATACATATCCATCCCCCACCCCACCCCACCACCACATCTACCCCCTACACACGTCGCCTTGACAAGTCCTATATCTCCCTACCCCCTCCCCCAAAACTCCTCCTCTTCCCCTTCCTACTCCTAATAACCTACCCCCTTCTAATTCACTCCACTCCCACTACCGCTACTACCATCTACCCCTACCCCTTCATCTCTATTTCCGGTGGAAGCGCATCTATCTACCCTAATCCCCCTCTCCACTACCTCTCTATTAACCACCCCACCCGCCTTCTCTATCAACCCTTCAACCCCTCCTATTACCTCCCCCTATCACCTCCCCTATACTACTACTACTACTACTACTACTACTACTACTACACTACCACCATCCAGTCCTCTGATCCCTACTACTATCCCTTCATATCTCTACGTTACGTTGGACTATTGGATGTATATGTATTATTCCATATCTATAGGTGAGTGTGAGTGTGAGTGCGAGTAGGTATGGTAGTGGTATTGGATTTTATGTATACTGTGGTGGATTAGTGGAGAGGTGATGGGGGTGTGGGTGTGGGTATAGATGGGGGAGGGATGGGATGGGATGGATAGGGTTTGGAGGGAGAGTAGAGTAGAGTTAATGGGGGGTTTTGGGGACGGTTTGGGAATGAGGGGTGGAGTGGCGTTGTTGGTGGATGGGGGGGTTTAATGGCTTGGGCTGGGTTGATATCATGGGGTGTCGGGGAGGTGATGTACGAGGTATGATGTATGGGTGGGTATGTTTGATGAGCTGGGGTGTGAGGGAGGTGATGCATGTGGTTAATAGGTGGCGATAAGTATATCTCGCATGTATTCAAGCGGTCTTTCATTCTTCATCTGTAGGTTTGGGTGAGGAGAATCTTATAAAAAGAGGTTGGCACGACTTAAATTGGACATGCCGCACAATATACCATAGCCTTACTATAATAAACTATTAATATGAATATAAATAGGAGATAGAGAGCGCTAGACTGTGGCTGGGCATGGAATAACTATTGGAAGCAGATGGTCTTTCGGTCTATGTTAGTGGTTTTAGGCGAGGAGAGTGTTACAAGAAGGGCATGGTAGGACTTGGATTGGATATACACGGAGTTCTACTTCATCGTATTATCTATAATCATACACGAAGTATGTTTCCCCCAGTTCTTTGCCTATCTTCCTAGAACCTTCTGACATCCTTCCTTCAAAACCCACAAGACATCTTTTCCGACAACACCGCAACTTGAGATATCATCACCACCCCGGCAACCCCGATTTCCGCCAATTCATCCTGTGTTCGATCTCCCCCGGCGTCTGATACTGATAAGGCCCAACATGCCTCTTCCTCGCCTCCTCCTCCTCCATCAAGCACTCGTATTGCCCCTTGGCCCCTCTCTTAATCTCCATTCCCCTAATACAACGCCTCCCCTGCTTCTTAATCTCCATTCCTGTATCATAACGCCGCACCTCCCTCTTGACCTCCACCGTCACATTACAACGACTCACCTCCTTTCTAACCTCCACCTTCGCTTCACAACCCCTCCCCTCAACCGGGCACCGCCTCATCTCAGACGCCCTATCCCGGAGAAATCTGCAGATCCTGCGTCTCTCTTCGTCGTTGGCTTCAAGCAGGTGCAGGTGGGTGAGGAGCCGTTTGATTTTTCGCTCCGAGGGGGATTGGGAGGGTTTGTATAGGAGCAGTGCTTTTGGTTTTAGGGGTTCGGTGTGGGAGGGTTGGGGACGGAAAGGGAGGAGGGGCTGTTTTGTGAGGGCGTCGAGTTCGGAGGGGGTGAAGGCGAGGTTGCTGATGTGTCTGATGATGCTGTTGATTCTTTGTTCGGAGGTGTATTGTGAGGGTGGCATTTGTGGAGGAGACATCTTGGGAATTTGTTGTAGCAGGTGGGTGGTGTTGCGTTTGTAGGTGGGTTGAGGGGACTGTTCGAGAAGGGTTTTCTGCAGTTGAAAAAGCCTGCATTGTCATACTTGTCCTCTATTCTTTAGAGTTCGAAAGAATGGGTCCCTTGGCAACGTCCGCCGCTCGGTGGGGTATTGTGGGGCGGCCTCTATCTCGTATGGACGAGGGCTAGAGATTCTAAGGTCCATGGCGAGAAGACATTGTCATTGGTGCAAATCGCATTTGGCTCGCTGACGGGGTGACCAATGAGCCAATCGTCGCTCCAAACCCCACGGGCCCCAGCCTTTTCATAATTTCCTGTGTGCTCTCAAGACCTCAATGATCCGCACTTTCAGAAGCAAATCCTCCTTCAACGTCTGTGGCCAAGGTGCAGCAGCTCGACAATGTTCATTTTCGCGATAGTAATAGATCATATTTACTACATCAGTTGCTTGGACTCCTTGCAGCGGTCCACATCTGGGGTAGCGACCCTTTAAAACCAGGATCATTTGGTCGTCCGTCTTCTCCATCAGGCGCATGAGTTCTGCGTCTCTAAGCGCGCCATATGGGATTTTGTTGATGTCGAAAGGTACTGCAGGGAATGGTGGACCTCGTGTCAAATGGGGATAGGTGCTGATACCTCCGTACTTATGGTCGTTGCATTTTCGTAACTCTAGTAGAGATGTCCTTGGATCAGGAGGAACGTTGTGCCCGCTTTTTGGACATACAAGAGGATTATTTATGCAGGTGGTCAGGTGCATAATGCTGAACTCTGATAAGTGATAGCTTCGCGCTGGCCTCCACCGTGGCATCTGATGCTGATACGGACACGAGATCGCAGTGGCATTGGCTCGTACACGAGCTGTGGGGGTTCCATAGTTCTTTTGCATTCTTTCGAATGATGGGGGCCTGGCGAAGTAGGAGGTTTGGTGGGACATGCTGTCGTAAAGTAGCATCTGGTGAGTCGTACAGACACTTCGTTTGAGGTTACTCACAAAGACTTCTAGGCGCCTGCTTCTGTATATTCAGCATCTAGCACAAGATCATCCACAATCTCGCCCTCAGATCTGGACTCGATGATGTTATGTCTTCCGAAGACAAGAGTTGCCAGAAGATTGAAGGGTATACTAGGCCGGCTGTTGCGAGGTCGTCATCTTGCCCTACGGCTGATTGGACCTCGTGCGCCCCCAAATATAGGAAACCCGGAAAAATCATACGTGCGAAAGGAACTCCCCACTCAGCGTCTCCGAGTCCCAGCCATCAAGATCGAGCTTCTAGAAGTATTTTGAGAGAAGGTTTCACGATCTCTGCGGCGATGATCAGGCGGTGCGCATGGCTACCCGCATAAGCTGACTGCCAGACAGCTGCAAGAAGCCTCTGCACAGAGCCGATGCCGGTCTGACACCGCCTGATACCGGCATCTGACTGAGAAATTTAAAGCGACGACGTTCCACAGCTGTTGCTTTGAAACGATTCTGCTGATGTATGCAAGTTAGCTATCAAGAAGGCCCGTTAATAGAGCAACAACCCCAAGCTCCGAAACGTTCTGGAAGGCATTTAGTCGCGTTGAATAGTATATTTCTCATGGATTGTAATTGCGTAGACCTCGAGCAGCTTCAGGAGGGTAACTGAATTGGAATAGCCCTGCTGGTGGAAGCTGTGATGGGCAATACTGTCAGGAGCCATCGCCGTCCAGCCACCAGCCTTCGCGATCATTTATGGATGAGAGAAATGACCACTGGGTAGTGATGACCTCCTCGTCGAAGATGCGCAAAGACCCTAGCGCACCGTTGATTAGTTTAGTCCACTCGGAAAAGTCTCCTACGCCAAGGAACGGCCACCGAAAGTCTCCGTTCTTTTGCGACACGCATCTTCATCGGCACCTTACAATATATTGCAGGACCACACATCCAATCTCCAAGCACCGCAGCTTTACTGCAGACCTACCTGCGGATCTCACTTGATCTCGACAACGGCCCTCAAACCACATTCAGACCTTTCAAACATATACCAAAACCAAACACAACCACCAGCACATTGTCGACGACCCCGATCGGACATAATGGATCAATGTATATCGCTTTGTCGTCATATTTCGAAGAAACATGCACCATCCGGAATCCCAAAGATTGAAAGCCGCAACGCAAAGACCCAAGCCAACGAGACCAGCGGGAGGCGGCGATCAGCCAACAGGAAAAGGACGGCTAAGCGAATGGCCCAGCCAAGTGAGCAAATTGCAAAGCAAAATGCAAACTTGATGTTTGCTGTCGTGCAACGTTCACTCATGGAGCACCCCATGGCGCCAAGGATATACTGAGCGATAGATTGTAGAAGGGTCATCTAGTAGTCAGGAAAATTGCCGTGAGACACGTATACGAGAATCCGGCGAATACACATGCAATCGACCTCTGCTGCTATCTCAAGTGCAGGCCACAAAATTTTACCACTCTCTTCATCATATCAAGCACGTGTTTCCTCTCCTTGAACAAGTGTGGTTCCTTGGGGTATGCAACAAACTCGCACGGTACACCGTATCGCAGGCATCCACGATGGAATGCCACCGCCTGGCTGATTGGCACTCGAAGGTCGTTTTCTCCATGGAGTATCAGTATCGGTGTGTTTACATTCTTCATGCTCCATAGTGGACTGCCATGCCTGGCGCTGGTATCGGAGGCATCTGTTTCCCACGGAGTGCTGCCAGCAAGCTCACCTTCAAACCATGGAGCATCGGAGGACATAGTCATCATATCCCAGTCAGTAACGCCGGCGCCGCAGATGGCTGCTTTGAAATGGAAGTCTTGTCTGGTCACCGCGAGGTAGGAAAGGAAGCCGCCCTGAATGTGAACTTTGGAGTCAGCAATCTCATGTACCCGGATATAAATTTGCGGACAAAGCTACAGACTGAATGAGAAATGCAGATGAATCGCCGCTCTCGGATTAAGCCTTACGAGTCAAGGTACTGCCAACTTTGGGAGGGAAGTCTCCAAATTAAATACCTGTGACCAGCCGCCAATGGCTACTCGGGTTTCGTCGACGAGACCTTCTGAAATGCAGTGTTTGACGAGTGAGACGACATCATCATATTCGCCTGTACCCATTTGCCCTCGTGCCTTGCGAGCGTAGTCCTCTCCATGAGAGCTACCGCCGCGGTAACTGGGGCATAGAACAGCATAGCCAGCAGACACCAGATACGGCACCCAGTAGTACCTGCTCACATTTGTCAATATGCTTGATCATCGTGCCAATCAAAGCCAAGGAACATTGTTGCAGACTGAGAATGGCTCAAGAGAAGGAATTGCTCTTGAAACACAAAGCAATGACTGGATATATATAGGTAAAGACTGGCCGAACAAGGAGGCCTGCTCTCAAAACATCGCTTAGCAAAAGAAGCTGCTGGCAAGCTCCTTATTTTAGAGCCGGTCGAACAATTGATGAGCTAGAAAGGCTGAAGCGAAGGGCTCGTGGCTAGAGGGTGGATTGTTGGAAAATCTGACTTACCATTCAATGTTGAATGCGATAGTGGTTCGAGAGTAGGGCCCTCCGTGCACGAGTACCAATGTTGGCATTGGCTTTGGATCTTCGAGGGAGCGAGTTGGGCGGACGAAGATCCCATCACAGTCCATATCATCACTCGCCTTGCAAAAAATTGGTTGTGCACTCCCAATCTTGTATCTTGCGATAACAGACCCATGTTGGGATAATTGGCAAGGCGGATCATTCCCTACTTTGGAATATATCTCGGTAGGCGAGGAAGAGTCGCTCTTCGCGTAGGCCTGAATGGGATCTTCTTGGGCGAAATTTCCATCCCTACGCACATTCCTGAGTCAGCACTCGTTCCTCGACGATTCAAAAACGTACGGGAGAGGAAAACAGAGTTCAATGGTGCGGTTTGCTGCCGGCTCACCAGTCCAATCAAACTCGGCGACATGTCGGAAAGTGCTCGGAAGGTGGGAATACTCCGAAGACACGTCTCGGGACTCAAAGGCAAACAAAATAGAAACGTGTATCACCAGGTGTGTATTTCCCCTAAGCATTTACTCATCCGGACGTACCCGTTGCAGAGAAAGTCGAAGGCGTATATTTCATCGTGAAGACCGGATTGTACCCGAACGGTCAGCCTGCCTGTGCTCTGGCGTAGCTCCATCGCACAATCTATCTCGCCGAATTCAAAGCTCGACCAAGTCCCGTCGTCCGCGGACATTCTATAGACACAGGTCGAGGTACAAATTCTATTTGGCGTGAAACCGGCTAAAAACCAGAAGTATTCATCGAAATGGTATACCCTGCGCACATCTCGAACTCAGCACTGCGTAATGAAGACATCAAAAAGAGCGATGAATGATCGCTGGGGAGCCAAATTTGGCCTAAGAGAAAGAATGGCTCTGTAAGCGCGAAGCAACAACCAGATCTTGTTGACATTAGCAAAATGACAATGGCGATAAGCTAGAATGGCTAATTCAAGGAGCTTACTACCGAGAATCGTCTCGTAATTCAAGGTCAAAATAAATCAAAGAAGGGCCTTACAGATTTCGTGCCGGACCTGGAAATTTCTCCTTGCTAACAATCACTTGTTTACCCTGGGCAACGCTCACTCTCCGAAAGGTAGTACCATGATATCCTGCTGAATTGATATCGGGGGTTTCTTGCGTGATACAAGCAATCTCAATAGAATCACCCTTCCACGCAAAATCTGTCACATGAAATTTCTCCTCCAGCAGAGTCACTACCTCTCTCGTAGCAAGGTGCACGCATCGTAATCGATTATATTCCCAGTTTTCACCGTAAACTTTCGCCTCGCCGGTCGCTTCCTCTCGAGCCTCTTGGTCTTTGGTCTTCTCATCGGGGCTGATGAACGCGATGAACTGCTGATTGGGACTCCACTTGAATCCCTCAATTCGCTTCTTGTTGTCCACTTTAGTCAAAGGGTGAGGCTCACCGCCGCGTCCTGGCGATATAGAGTATAAAGCAGAACTCTCCCCAGGTTTGGCTCTGTCTGATATGAAGACGATTTCTCCCTCATTCGGGGGTCCGGGAGACCACTGTGGCGATTCATCATTGAAGAGGCCAGATGTTAGTTGACCTGCTGAATATTCTTTACCAACGTCAGCGAGCCACAAAGCTGAAGTGGCGTGCTCGCCAGATTTCGATGTTGTGCAGACAGAGTAGACGACCTTGGAGCCGTCGGGCGAGATGCGGACGTCGTGGGGAACGGGGATGTCCAATAGAGCTTCAGCTGTTATTTCTTGTTTCTCCATGTTGGCGAAATGTATCTCAGTAGCAGCTGGAAGATAAGGGTTCGATATATACATGGTATGCTAGAAGAGACTGAAAAGGCAGCAATGCGTGCGCAACTACCTCGACAAGCACCTGCCCAAAGAAGTGAAGCTTACCCCGCCCAACACTCGGTCCAGATACTACTGTATGTAGGCTGCGGCAAACTCGGGAAGTCTTGCAGGTACCACAATGGCTGAGACTATCCAAGGCGTGAGCCATGCTCTGACATGACTGTTGTCATGAATGAGACGCTTGACAGGCAGACGTACCAAGCCAGGCAAGGCGTCTGCTAGGCCCTTTCGAGTTAGCTATTACTGACTGCCCTGGGCTGATCAGTGGCTTGGCAATCTGGTAGAATTTGAAACGCAGGTCATAATCTTCACACATTCGGCTTCTATCTAGAGTAACGTACTTTCACGGCGCGCTTGAGCTAGGGTGTATATAAGCCTTTCAATCCAAGCATGATCCGTCATAGGCTAAGTCGGAAGGCCTCGGTTTCTCGCTAGCCCACTGTCCTCGTTGCCGTCGTTGCTACTGCCCTCGGTGCCATCCTCGTTGCTGAGCATGTCGATAACCTTGTCGACAATATTGTCGAAAGCTCGGTCTGCGACTTCGTTACTGTCGTCGTAGTCATCGGAGGTGTCGCTGCTGGATGATGATCCTCTGAGGGACGAGGAGGCGTCACCGGCAGTAAGGGCGAGCTTTCAGTCGACAAGCCACTTCCCTCAGATAAAGAGCTTTCCTCGGAATCTGAGCTTTCATCAGACGAAGATCTTTCCTCAGATAGAAAGCTGTCTTCTAGTGAAGAGCTCTCAGTCGGCGGAGGAGGCGGTGGGCGTCCGTCAAACGAGGAATTGTCAGCATCGAATCGAGGAAAGAGACTTCCGTCTCCGATAGCGCCGAAAGGGTAGTTGTAACTGCAGTTGTGGCACGAAATCTGGGTGTTGTCTTGTGTGCTGAAGTCTTCCAGGCACACGAAGCAGATCGCCTGTCGCCAGGCGCTCGCATTGTAGGCGGAGGTGGAAGCCCAGATGTTGTGCTGGTTCCAGTTGGAAGGGGCGGTCCATAAGTTGTGCTGATTCCATGCCATGGTAGATGAGTTGACGATTCAGATGTTTCGTTGATCGTACGTTGGTGCAAAAGGTGAGGATATTTCTACTACTATGCGTGTGCTTTCGCGATTGTTGATCGATTTGTAAGGCCGTCTAAGATGTTTGAGCTGTAGGAGAAGAACACACTGAGAAGTCGAAGTCGGCTTTACATGCATCATGGTAGCCTATAGTGGAGACGGTGAGATATTCCGATTTATTTGTTGTCAGAATTATGGAGAAGATCAAACAGTTCACTATATATCGCAATATATATTCTTAAATAATCGCATCCGCCAAAGTTACCAAGATTGCTAAAAGCATATTCGAGTGACACAGGTACCGGGCTTGATGTCTCCACTTTGCGACCGACTGAATGAAAGAGAAGGCGAGAGCACGAAAGGCGAATATGGTCTCTCCGAACACCAACAAAGGGGTGAAGTATAGGCCACATTCATGGATGGAAAACCTTAGTTACTATGAACAACGCTGCCGGCTCTGAAGCAACTCAGTCTCCAGTCCCACCTGCCTTTCCTCCCTATACACGCTCCTCCACACGCTCAAACGTCAGATGAACCACCAGACTCAACCAATCCTCCAAATCAAGAAACTCACCTTCCTCCCTCAAATCGCCCTTATCATCAACAACATCCCCCAAACCAACATCCTCACTATCGCTGCTGGAACTCTCAGAGCCCTCCTCTTCACTCCTCACATATCCCGAGTCCCCCCCAGCAGACTCAAGACTCCTCATTCCCCGCTTATCCAGGACCAGACCAGCACCTTCCCCTCTACCATTCAACCTCATACACACCGAACACCGATCCAATTCAGCGCCAGATAGACCACTACCTGGAGTCTGCGTCTCAGACCCAGATCCAGCATCTTCCCTACCATTACACAAAAGGCTAAGCCTTGGTATGGCTTTTCCCATTTTCGTCTCAGCATCCTTCTTACTCGCACCAAAACCTTTCCAATCGACACCCCAATCAAATCTGGTATACGGCTGTGCTTTTCTATTAGTATCCGCGCTGAGAACGGACACAGGCGAGACAAGGTTGGGACGGCCGTCGCCAACCGCGCCAAAGGGGCTGCCGTGCCGATAGTAGTTTGGATCGTCTAGGGGGTCGAGGATACGTGCCTTGTTTAAGCCGGTGCGGGAGCGGAAGTGTGTCCAGGCTGGCAACTTGTTTTGCTGGAATGCCATTGTGCGAGTGTGTTTTGTGGTTGCTGACTAGGGTATTTTGAGATGGGTTATGGAGTCCAGATATGATAGTGGTGTTGGTAGATGAGGGAAATGAGGAAGGGGAGGGGAGGATTATATGCTTCATCGTTCGTGGCTTATAGTGGAGTTTTTTGTATATTCCGAATTATTCTGGGGTTTATTCTGTATTTTTGTATAAGTGGGGCTGATGTGGGTTCTTGGCTAGGATGCACTTATCACACTGCGGTCTCTGAGGATCTTGGGGTCAAAAGCGAAGATGGAATGGAAAGGTCAGATAGCAAATAAATGATGGACTGGAGAGAAGATGCTCAGATTAATCTCAAGCACAAATCCAGCTACGGGACTGCTCATCCCCACTTCGACTACACATGCATTTAATCTTTCCCACGCAACCTCCTGAATCTGATCTATTCTCATGTACATCCTCCCTATCCTCTCATCAGGTTGGGTAATATATAGTGTATTAAAGAAATCTGCGTGAAAGAACAGAAGTAATGAAAAGCAGAATGAAGTACAGCCTTCTCTGCAACCTTAATCGGAGTCTCATGCTATCCAAAGAAGATTCATTATATTTGATATATTCACAACCCAAGGAAATCAATGCCAAACAGAATAAAGACTCAAACCATGACATACTCTTCAAAACACCGTACGACCCCGCTGAGCGAGCGTAATGTAGCTTCAATACAGATAAAATTGCACAAAAAAGATATGCATGAACGTAAATAATAGGAGGGATAATTACTTAATATCAGATCTTGGACGGAAGCTCACCAGGAGAATTGTCGACTGCCTGACCTGATATCTAGCATCGAAGCCAAATTTTCCTTGTTTTACATGCATCTTGACCATAGTACCGAAGGCCAGAGTCGACATTCACCACCACCAGCAGAGAATCGATGCTGTAGGTCCCCAGCCAGCCGTGTGCGATTTTCTCACAACCTTGTCGAAATCTCACGTATACAACCTACTCTGTATCCACTAGCGTCGTCCGTGAGGCTAGGTATCCACTGCTACCGGTAGGCGTAAGATCTTTCCAGAGACCCAAGATACCTCAGTCCTGGGCTGCGTGTACAGAGGATAGTCTCCGTAGCGTCTCCATCCATAATCACTTCTGGCGTCGTTCTCACATCGAGTCATCTCATATCGCCAGTATAGTGTTTTCAAACACCCTCTCCATTGAAAAGTCGTCCATTCAAGGCGGCGGTACTGCCTCCTCAACATCCCCCTCTTCCCCCTCAACCTCACCTTCACCCTCCCT
>JAABUL010006661.1_pt1 | contig 13129 bp, 13 predicted proteins | sample 5559151 | NCBI WGS metagenome assembly JAABUL01 (sample SAMN10711876, study PRJNA513368) | rock metagenome | isolation source: Antarctica rocks | place: Antarctica: Victoria Land, Pudding Butte sud | reverse complement strand
CGAACCATGTAGCAACATGATGACAACACCCTGAAGACAACAAGGTGAAGGAGTCTGAGCGAATGCTTCAAGCAAACATGCTAAGAAAGTGAGTGGCCAAGAGACCGTGTTAATGAACAGGTTTACAGATAATCAGAAAAGAAACGATTTGCATGATACGAGTATTCCGTAGGGCGTATGTAAACGATGTTGAACTGCGTATCCCTGCTGCCTGCACGTGCCCTGGTGGTATCGCTGCCATGGGAAGTAAAGTACGCTAAAAGCGGCATGCAGGGAAGACCGTTTAGACCCGACTCAATGTCCTCACGCTTGGCCTCGGATGTCGGCATCTGCGGCGACGGCGATATTCAACGTCTTTGTCTAGTAGTTTGTTTAGAGATTAAGCAGTAAGTGACCAGCATGGAGCTGTCACGTCAAGAGTATCCCGCGCTGCTGGTAAGTAATCCCTACCGTGATGGGTTCATATACTGAACGTTTGTAGAATGGCCTTCAGCCCAGCCAAGCTGTTGCCATCCTCGAAGAGCGTGTTAAGCTGATTGGGAAAGTCAATTCTGACATAGCAGACTACCTTTCGGCAAGCTTTCGCAACCCGATCTTCTCGATATGTGAACTCATAGTCTAAGTAGGAGCGACGGCGCGTTGAGGAAGCTTATGTGCAGGGCCTAAAAAAGATTATTGCCAGACAGCCGCAAAATACATCTTCTGAACTTGGGTACGAAGTTAAGTGCTACTGATAATCTGAATCAAAGTCTAAATCCAATCAGGATCTTCAAAGCACCATGGCAGAGCATTGTCAGATCCACGGAAACTCTCGCCCAATCCCACAGTACTTTCGCGCAAAGACTGGAAGCAGACGTAGAACGGCCATTGCGAGATTATCAGAGCAAGAGCAGGGAAATGCAGGCTATGAGTACTATACAAGGCAATTTAGCTGCGGTGTCGAGGGAAGTCGAGGCGGCACAGAAGCGAGCGGACAAAGTCCATGGTGGTAAATCAGGAGCGAATAAAGCCACCAATGCAAGCCTTGATCTCGAAAACGCAAACCAACAATGGGCGACTCAGGCACCCTATGTTTTTGAGCAGCTGCAGGCTCTAGACGAAAGCCGGGTCAATCATCTACGTGACGTGCTTACTCAGTTCGAGACCCACGAGGTCGACCGGATTGAGAGAAATCGGATTGCCGCCGAAACTTGCTTGAACGTGATACTAAATCTGAATACCGCTGATGAGATATCCACATTTGTTGCGCGGTCATCTTCTGGTGCGCCAATTGTACCTGCGAGGCAGACAAGCAGAATCACATCGGGAAATACATTAGTAGCTCCTTCGCCTTCTAGAGGTGGAGATGATGGCGCAAGTGAAAGGTCAGCAAGTTCAGGAGGCGCTCTGAGATTAGGGTCTGGGTCTGGGTCTGGTATGTGATCCTTTCACATAAGTAATCAACCAAACTTACATCCAGTAGCTCAAGAGAAGCGTACCGGGTTTGGAGGGCTGCGACGATTGGGCACTGTCATGGGTCGAAGACAGAAAGATCCGAAGCCGACACAACCCGCGGCATCCCCAGAGAAGAGAAATCGACCTAGTCGCAACCCCCTACGACGGGGCCCTAGCTCAAGAGACATGCAAACCATTCCTTCGCCAGAAGATTCAACAATACATCTACCCTCGCCGCCGCTGCGTCAGGAACCAGCAATGCCACGTCCTACTACAGCACCACCTGTAGAGCGCCCTCAGCCACCTCCGGAACCACAACGCGCCAACGAGCGGTCCAATGGAGATACGATTTTGCCTCCACCATTGACGCCTTCAGCCTTACCTCAGACGAATGGAGTCCGGGCGAGTGGTGATGGGATTCCACGACAGCCTGAGCAACCCTTACCTCCCCCACCAATCCCGGCCGAGGTCAGTACTGTGAGAATCAACTGCCCTTTTTTACATTACTCATTGGTTTGTAGCGAGACAATGATGGTTTTAGCGTACCAGCAGCTGCTACCGATGAGATATCCCGCGCCCAGCAAGAAGCCGCAGCAGTGTAAGCAAGTTCTGTTTTCACTTTGTGGGATAGAAGCCCCCACTGATATTTATAGTGATGCTGAATCGCCTGCTATTAAACTGGATATTCGGGACGAACCTATTCAAGAAGAGGATGGCGATGCCCAATCAGCATTGTCAAGTGTCGCCAGTAGATTGAGAGCAGTTCGTTCTCCCAGCGGTCTTTACCGCGAAGTAATATTGACGTTGTCATAGCAAGCACAGCAGGTGGCTACACCACGTAAGCCAACCGCAAATCGGGGTCGCAGAGATGTAAGGAACACGATTTTCGTACCCACGCCCCAAACGACAGAACCGCCTATCACGGCAGATCCTCTGGCTCAGCCTGCGTCTTCTCTCAGTATTGCCAGATCGCCACCTCTGCCGTCGGAGGCTCATCGTGGTTCGGATGCGCAGTCTATTCGGTCCCAGAACTCCCTTAGCAGTATGGCGAATAGTACTCCTATAAGGCATCCAGAAATGTACCAGCCTGGTTTGAACGCCTCGGTTGTTGAAACCGTCAGTGCATGGTTCGCACAAGGCCGAGTATCCAAAGCCATAGTCATAGGCGAACTTGCACTCTCGTATACCGCAAGCGAGACCTCCACCCACGCTTCACAGAGCATAAGACTAGAGAATTTCCCCGTCCTCGAGAAAGTGGCACCAAACCCTAATTTCATCACTCAGATCCCTTCCAAAGCTGGGGAATACTCTATCAACATATCGTTGATTCCTCGCACTACTGTGGCGTTCAAGTATCAAGTCCATGTCGACGAAGGCAACTTGGCCGCGCACGCACCGATGGTGCTCACACCAACCTGGAAGGTCGAGTCGGCGCAGACATCAGTAATGTTAAATTATGCATTCAATCCCGCCTTCGCTTCTCCGACCGGCAGAAGCGTATTGTTGAAGAATGTCGTAATCTTGATCACCCTCGAGAACTCCAAAGCTTCGGCCTGCCAGTCGAGACCAGTCGGTACATTCTCGAAGGAAAAGTCTATGATCTACTGGAAGGTCGGCGACATCACTCTTGACGGATACGCCGAAGCACCTCATAAGCTACTTGCGCGCTTCAGTACCGAATCCGAGGCAAAACCGGGTAATGTGGAGGTGAGATGGGAGATCAGCGGGGACAGCGCGGCAGGTCTTGGAAGCGGATTGGGCCTCAGTCAGGTGGCCGCTGCTAAAGAGGAAGGAGGCTCTGATCCTTTTGCTGATGAAGGTACGATGACAACTCCTGCCGGAGCTTGGAAAGAGGTGCCGCTGTTGCGGAAGGTGGTAAGTGGGAAGTATATTGCAAATTGAGCGTTTTGATGTGATTTAGCTTGTCAATACTGTCGACCGTTGTATTTCCGGCTATGCATGGCTTTTTTACTGTCTATATGGGACATTTCGATGGTGGTTCTTGAGGGCGGGGGGAAATACTTCGTGTCTAGGACGCTAGGTTACGAAGATTACAGCATTTCACATGCATATGCAGAAACAAATACGCATCAAGACTCTTCAGGACGATGAAGGGGATGTTTGACTGTCTTTCTGCCAAGCTGAGCGGCGGACTTCCCCGGCCACGCTACGACCATATGGGTTCACTCCGCATAGATACCCCAGTTGAAGAAGCCCATGATCGATAGAATACTTCTGTTATGCTTCTCGGCTCTATCCTTAAACGGGTGCCATCTGACGAGATCACTGTCGTAGGTACGGAGTAGATACTTTATCCCAACCTCCTCTAGGTAACGACTGCCCTAATTAGCGTCACCACTAGCGCCTGCTTCGGACTTTTACCCCGACCTCTTTATCATTGCGGAGGTTGGAGGTTGGAGTTGCACAGATTCGATAACTGTGATGAACATATATAACAATGAGAGAGCAACCAACACAATGACACTATCAACAGGTGTCGTGATCAAAACCTGCATACTTCCAACGTCATTACATCGGATGTCATCAACATACTTCTCTACCTCCACGCAGAAGTACAATAGACCGTTGCTTCTGGGAGACTGTGGAGTACAGCTGAATGCCATGTAACCCGTCTTGTCAATCATCAGCCATCCACACAATGCTCCTCAGGACTGGCACCCTTGTAGCATCAGCGCCGACGCAAGTTCAAACAACTTTGCACATCCATCTCTGTTCGACTTTGGACCTACAAGTTGTGGGTAGGTGCTTTCTTACTCGACGGATTTTCCTTTCTGGGCCCGACTTGTGTTACTTTTCGTACCCGCATTGGGTCATACTATGCATTGGGTCAACCCACGGTACATGGCTGTTACGAATTTCATTGCTACGGGAATCTGTGATGCTTGTGCATTTGGAACTGCAGCTGCAGGAGCAGAAGCAGAAGCAGAAGCAGAAGCAGTACAAATGCAGAAGTGGAAGCAGAGTATCTACGTTCAAGAGCACAAATGAATTATGCCGGCTTTTTAACGCGACTTCGGGTCGTGGGACTGCTTCGTTTTTCTTTTTGTACGGCCTCGAAGTATAAAGAAGCTCAGCTACTCTATTTCTTTCTCAAAAAATCAAATTACTCTCATCAAGCCGGAGATATTCATTCGTGTTAGATCATCCCAAGAATCTTTGATAGGCTTCTTCCCGTTCACTACTAGAAACATAAATACCCCTAACCCGCAGAGTCAGCCATACGTGGATGGTCCTTACACTCCTCAAAAGAATCGTGGGCCAGTCCGGCGGTGCGGACTTCTTGAACTGTAAAGCTGGAGAGGGTAAAATGGTCAAAACCTTGACAATATATGCCGACAGTGAACGTGTCAAATCCATTAAGCTGACCTATTCTGACAATACAACATCTTCGACGCACAGTTACCAATCCGGGACTATTCACGAAATCCGTTTTGAGCCGGGCGAGAGAGTTACTTGGGTAACCTTGTGGACTGATGACAGATACAAGGACCTGGCCCAGATCCAACTATCAACAACTTACAACAAGCATATTGATGGCGGCGGCTATTGGAAAGGATATACCCCATACTTCATCGACGTAAGATCTGGCTATCTCGTAGGTGCTACCGGTAATGCACAGTCCGCTTACGTCAAAGCCCTCGGGCTTATATTTCTCATCGAGGTCACCAAGACTACTATCTCAAACGTTGTCTATGATCCTCCACAAGCCAATCTAATTAGCAGAACCACCCTGGATTCTGCGACTTTTGATAAGCGGGGAAGCACAAGCGTCCTTAACTGGGAATTCACAGATTCTCAAGAGCGAACCAACTCGACCAGGTTCACCTCGTCAACCCCCCAAACATTCACAGCTAATGTGAGCGTTGAGACCAGCATTCCTGAGATCGCTAAGGCCGACGAAAGCTATCAGTGGCAAACTGGTAAAACCCAGACAATGGAAACAGTCGAAACACATACAGCCACCTTGAGTTGGAGTCTCTCAGGCTCTCTAGATCCAGGATTAAAGCACCGATGCAATTCCTATTGTCAACAGGGACAGGCGGACATTAACTACACCGCAGACGTCAAAATCGACTTCCAGAGTGGAGAGTCATTACGCTATAAGGACAAAGGGGATCTTATCCAGTACTCAGTTTGCCTACGCCAATGCTTACGGAGAAAAGATGTAACGGATATCGCAGACAGTGAAGACGAATCGGATGACGAAATCCCGGACAAGGAGACACAGAAAGGGAAGGAGATTATCTACTATACGTAGAACCACTCCGTCCCATCTGGCGCCGCTTCCTGGTGTGTGGTTCGGTTTAGGGGGAACATGGACTCTTCGGAGGGGTTTTGCTGGTATGGACAAGGAGCGTTATGACGACCAAAGGAATCAACCGTACATCACAGACTACGTTCATTAGTGCCACGCTCTTATATTGATATCATCACCCTTGAACTTATGGGTTACAATGATTAAAGTAACCATTTAAACCAATCCAAAGATAACTACATCCCTGCGGCCCACGCTCAAGCCCTTAATTGATTCAGTGTTTTTTGGCTTTGAGTATCTCATGCTTGCTTCCATGTTTTCCCACGCGTGCGCTCCTGCGAAGTTGCTTTTGTAAACGACCGCTACCAGATCTCGCAACCAGGAGTAAAAAACAAAAGCTTCTTCAGCCCTGGCATAGCAAGACTGAAAAGGCAACGTTTATGTGATCGTAGGGATATCGTTACCGCTATCCAAAGCAAAGATGGAACTACAATGCATGGAGGGAAAGGGAAAACGTTCTTTTTCATAGAAAGCCATTCGTATCTTTTGCTCACGCTGGCTTGGAGGACGCACCTGGGAATACTGATGCCAGCGGAGTGGTGCACCTGAGCTAGCTGAGGGTTTGGTGTCTAGAAGGCTAGATCAAAGCATCCTGCATGCATAGGCAGGAAGAGAGATTTGTATGAAGATCCTTTAGGGTTGATGTGGGATGTTTGAACTATTTGGCAGTATCTGCAAGCTGAGCAATAAGAATTTTCTCGGTCGCGAAACGGCGATAAGGGGGTTGTTTCTGCGTTGTTGATTGAACATTGTTGCCGATGTTTCTGTTGTAGGTTTCTTGGTCGGGTCATTGGGGGAATATGTCGTCGTGGGCGCTGCGCAACGTCGGATCACTATATTAATTATCACAGATGTGCGAATATGTACTTGTTTGACAGAAACGACGTGGGAAGGCAGTCTTCTCGAAGGTACGGGAGGCGTGTGACGTTTACTAGATAGTTCTGTAGTTCTGATAGTGATTTATTCTTCGATGCTGATATCAAAGGATTCGAGAGTGCATGATGAATTCGGTTGTTGTCGACAACATTACAAGGCTGCCCTGAAACCCTAGTGTCGGGTGTTTGTTGATTGGTTGATTTTGATTGGATTGTTGAAATTGATTTGCTTGCTTGGCGCGGCGGGAAATTGCACAACGAAATTAACGAAATTAATTGCGCCGTTCCAGGTACCCGCTGCTCCGCACCACCACATCTCTCTCCCTTCTTTTCACCCTCGTCCTCACCTTCTCTTCGACCCTCTCACCACTTTTGCCTCCTCCATACGCTTTATGCTCTGTCGCTCTTTACCTTAGCATACCTTATCGTCGCGGACCTGCTGTGCTCGTCGCCCTTCTTTTATCGACGACCCAGCAGACGCGCCCATTTGCTTCAAAACTAATCCTTCCTTCCAGTACACACCTTCGTGACGTGAAACAACGGGCAATTTGAACCCCAATAGCCACAGGATCTTAATTCACCATAATACCGCTTCAATCCACCTCGGATACCTCGCGTCACTAAGAACGCCGAGCTTCATAATAAACCCATTCGGCGACCATTGCGCCAGCAACTCGCTGTTTGCATAGCTCAAAATGCATCAACACCATGCGAAGCACCATGTTCATGAGAGGGCCGCGATTCTCGAGGCTCGGAACCCAGATGCTACTGTTGTACAAGTAGTCTACGAGACGGCGGCGAAGACATTCGACGGTCCAGTTGGGGGGTACAGCACTTTCAATGCACCGCCTGCTGCTCCAACCACGCATTCCAGCAAGCATGTGCAACCCGCTCCGTTAACTCAAGATACACCATCGCCAACGCCTGTGCAGCCTTCGACATCTGCGCAAATCCAGCCTTCAACGTCTGCACCACCCCAGCCCAGCACGAGTGTTGACTCGACGCCAACGCCAATCGCTCAAACCACCCCCACCCAGCAAACTTCGAGTCAGCAGCCGACAACACAATCTCCTAGTCCTTTGACAAGTGCACAGTCTGAGTCTTCCTCCGCGGCGAGTTCTTCCACACCGAGTCCATCGACGCAAAGCAAGTCTAGTGCATCCGGCCAATCATTAAGTGAATCTATCGTGCCAACACCACCCTCGAGCTCGGTACTTTCAACATCGAATACTCCTACGCCGACTTCCTCTTTTATCGCGCAATCGGCAACAAGTTCTGCATCGAGTACACCAACTGCAGCTGCAACGACACAGTCCAATGGCATGTCTGGTGGAGCAAAGGCAGGATTAGCCATTGGCATACTCCTTGGTATTGGTGCTTTACTAGCGTTGGTTTTCTTCTGCTACCGCCGCAAGAAGCAGAACGGCGATAGGGCCTACGAGAAGCATGATGATGAAAAGGCCCAGAGTTCATTTACCAACGAGGGTGGTGTCGTCGGGGTTAACCGCACCCCCAGCGCTCGGTCAGCCAGAGGAACCTCGACCGCTCCACAATTGAGCTTGCGTCCTCTGACGGAATTTTCTCCAGACCTTGCAGCGCAGAAGGCAAGAATCAACGCATTAGCTGCAGCTGGTGGTCCGGCCCGAAACCAGGTTAACAACCCGGCTAATCCATTCGGAAACCACGCAGAGATGTCCGAGAAGTCTGCTCCTATGACCCAACCCACAAGCCTGACAAACCCGTTCGGTAACCACGCAGAGACGGAGGCGACCGCGGCCAATGGGCCAATGACACCCTCAGCTCAGGTCCCTGCACCCCTACGTGTCAGAACTCCTACTCCTGAAGGTGCCGCTGCCGTTCTTGGTGGTGCTGCTGGTGCCGGACTCGCCGCTGCTGGTGCTGGAACGGGGCGTCCAAATGCTCCTAAGCCGCTCAATCTCAATCCGAGTCGCCCTACAACTAATGGTTCAGAACGGCCTATACCAAGTCCTGCCGGTACTGAGTTCAGCATGACATCTGTTACGCCATCAGGCGTCGCCAATGGCCCCCCTCCTAGCAATGTCCACCGCATCCAGCTCGACTTCAAACCATCTATGGAAGACGAGTTAGAACTCCGCGCTGGTTTACTTGTCCGGCTCTTGCACGAATACGACGATGGATGGGTAAGCATCGCCTTTGCATTTTTGGTCTGTATAGTTGCTAATCGGTTCAATAGGCGCTTTGCATACGTCTCGACCGCTCTCAGCAAGGTGTCGCGCCCCGCACTTGCCTCTCCGCTCGACCTGTCAAGCCTCGTCCCCCACCTGGTGCACGCGGACCTGCTCAAGGACCCAGAGGACCATCCCCAGGAATGATGGGCCCAGGACAGCAACGACCGTCCTCACCAGCCGGCGGTCGCGGCCCACCAAGCCCTTACAATCGAGCCCCTAGATCAGCTTCCCCAGGTCCAGCTCAACAGCAGCGATCCATGTCACCTGGACCTTACGGCGGTGGGCCTCAGCGTCCCGCCATTCCAGTTCCTGGACAAAAGAGACGTAGCAACTCGGCCAGCGATGTCCGAGAGCGAAGAAACAGCCCTCCTGGACCGAGTCCCATGAACCCAAATGCCAACATCATTCCCCAGACTAGTCCAAAAGTCCCGATGCAAATTCAAGCAGTCTCGCCACCGGAATCTTTGCGCACGGCGACACCTCCTCAGCGTAAACCGGTTCCCGGACAGGCAATGTGACCGGCTCACTTGGCTGTACATATTTGTCGGACAATAACCAACGCTCTATCCAGACCAGTCTCAATGGAGCGACGAAGTGCTAGGATGATGCCAGTTCCTCTAATGTCATCTCAGTTTTTTCCAATTCTAACATCGACGGGTCCCTTTGGTGTGGGCCCTGATTTTTTTAATTTCTACGAGGAGGAGATTTGATTTCCCAGGACGGGGTTTTCATAGATATCAGCTTTTTTCTGTGCCTTGGAGATAGGGCTTGCTGGTGTTCTGCCCATTGAGGCAATCTGTGTCCTTTTTAGATGAGGATGTATGTACGCTAGCTAGGTAGGTATTCATACAAATGACATTGGCACTGGTGCCCTAGAAAGTGGGATCTGTCAAAACGACGATTTCTGTGAGGTTAAGAAGTGCTTGCTTGCTTCCTTGCGCGCGCTTCAACCTCCTCCATCGTTCCTAAAGTCCCCGCTCCTTTCCCCCCTTCAACAGCAGAAGCGGAACACGCAATACTATTGACTCAGTACCTAAACAAACGACGAAGACCAAAACCCCCCCCCCCCCACCAGAGCACCCTTCCCCTGCCTGCCCCACAGCACAGCGCTCCCATCTGGATCCAGCCCTTGTCGATTACAGCCCGTGCGTCTCAAATTCAACCTGTCGGTGGCTGTTTCAAACCTCCGCCGAGTAGTACTTCGACTCGAAACGTGCGGGATCGATGCTTTTCTTTTTGGTATGGTTTGTGTAAGTAAACAGTGATCACGTGATGTATAACCGAATTTTAGATTTGGAGCCTTCCCACATCCGGACGAACTGAGTATCAGGGCACCATCTTGTCGCGTCGATTGTGCAGCATGAGCTCTCCCATGCGTCAGGCCCGACGGCGCAGTCAATTCGAAGAAGAGGCATCGCGTGCCCTCGGCACAAGTATCTGCGATACGCCATCAGCAACATCAATGGCAAACTCGAGGGTGGGTAACAATCCGAGCTTCCTCGTCTGAAGTCTTGCTGATTTGCCATAGATTGCTGCCGGCAGGATAGCCAATACACAACCTACGTATGACTTTCTGACTGGCGCTTCCAGTCCTCCGCGTACCCGGCCATTGCAGCAAAGTCTACGACAGTCACAGGCGGAACTACGACAGTCACAAGCATCCAAATCTGGTCAGTAGAGAGCTCACATACGAAATGCCGCCTGGGCTAATTGGCAGCAGATATTGGCAATGAAGATCTTCGCGCCCTGATCAAGACTCTTCAATACGAGTTAGAGTCGTTCAAGCAAGAGCGGGAGTTTACCAATTTAAGGCATGAGAAAGAGCTTCGCGATGCGCAAGTCCAAGCAGAGGCGGACTTTAGAAAGGCACAGGTGCGTTGCGAGTACTGCCATCTGGGCCTCAACGGCTGACAGAGTTGCCTCAGGCTTCGGAGAGCAGCAAGCACGTCGCAAGTCACAAGTACGAGGCTCTTAGCAAAGAACTCAAGGTGGTCCAGGATCAGGCGACCAACCAGCAGCACGATCTTGAGAAGAAGGTACGAGCATTACAGGAGGAGAATAGGTCTTTGAAGGAAGATGTCGAGGAAGCACAGGCGGAACTCTCTACCCTTGATCGTCAGCATCAACATCAGCTGCAAGAGATAGACTCAAAACATGCTACATTAAAAAAGACGCTGAGCGATCTACGGGGCGATCTTGATGCCAAGACCAGTGTGCTTGCCGTTACGCAGCGGAAGTTGGCTGAAAGGGAGGCAGATGCCGGACATCTCGAAAGCGAAGTTTTGAGGCTGAAAGCGCAAACCGGTGATGTGGAGACTCTTGCAGTGATCAAGAGGGAACTTTCGGAACAAGTGGCGCATATCAGAAAGCTTGAGACAGCGAACCGGGAGCAAATTGCAGAGCTCAAGCAATATCGGCGCAATCATAAAGCCGTAGAAGTAGTAGAGGAAGAGAAAAGAGCACTTGAAAGCAAGGTCAATTTAATGGAGGATCTACGGAAGGAGCTTAGGGAAGCTCAGCTCCAGCGCCAGATACTCGAGGACGAAAGGCAGTCGTGGACTTCATACCTGCAAAACGAGGCTGGGCCAGACGGGAACGTTGAATTTAGTTCTCCAGAAGACCTGGCGAGGGCTCTAGTAAAGGAGCGCTTGGAAAGTGCTTCTCTTCTTGAAAGACTCGGGGCGATACACCCAGAGTTGCTAGAAAAGGAGGAGATCATTAAAAGCCTAGAGGAAGACAGAAATAAGATCCATTCCGAACTCGATAGACTACGAACAAGCGGCGGAGGCGGCGACTATCGTGTCAAGGCACGTCTCGAGCGGCAAAGAGCACTTGCGGTCAAAGAGGTCGAGTATCTCCGGGAACAGCTGCGCACTTTTGACAGCGAAGAAACCACCTTCCATTCCGAAAACCAATTCGACTTGCAAAAAACCAAGCGAATCCAAGACCTCGAGTCCATCGTCGACCAATACCGCCTCGAGCTTCAGACCCTCTCCGACGAACTCTCCCAACGCGAAGACAACACTCCCAGCGCGATTCCCTTAGAAACGCTCAAACGTCCTCGCGAAGACGAAACCGACGACCGCCTCGGCCAGCTCTCCCGCAAAAACCGCAAACTTCAAGACACCCTATCCACCCTGCAACACGACCATGCTCTCCTCCAATCCGACCTCTCCGCTACAAAATCCCAGCTTTCCTCCCTCCAGAAATCCTCTCAAACCCGCATCCTAGCTCTTCGCTCAAACCCCACCTCCGACGCCGAAGCCATCAAACTCAGCACGCTAACCTCCCTGCGCGACGAGAACAAAGCCCTCCTCGCCCAGCTCGAGTCCCCCCAAAACACATCCCCCGCCCCCTTCGTCCCCCTCGCCACCCTCGCCAACGCACGCGCCGAAATCCTCGCCCTCGAAGCCTCGGTCGCCAGCAAAGAAAAAATGCTCCTCCGCCTCAAAGAATCCTTCTCCCGCAAAGCGCTCGAGTTCCGCGAAGCCGTCTCTTCCCTGCTCGGCTGGCAGATGAACTTCCTCCCCAACGGCCGCGTCCGCATGACGTCCATTTTCTACCCGCCCAATGACGACGACGACGAGGGGGGAAATAGTCTCGTCTTTGATGGCGAGAGCGGCAGCATGCAGATCAGTGGGGGGCCGAAGAGCGAGTTCGGAAGGGAGGTGAGGGGACTGATTGCGTTTTGGGTGGATCAGCGGAAGGAGGTTCCAGGGTTTTTGGCGGCCGCGACGTTGGAGTTTTATGAGCGGACGACGAGGGCGGCAAGGGCGTGAGAGGGGGGCTTGTAGGGGCGTGCTGGATAAGGCAAGGGTGGGGTTTGACCGGGCATTGCGGGGCGTTTTCGTCGAGGGAGAATTTGCGAGCGGGTTTTCGGAACGTGTTCCTGTCCTCGCGGCTGGGTAATTCGTGCAGCAGACGCACTTAACCATTCCTAATGCAAAGCCATCGCACATCTCATCCACCCCCTCATGCAGTCCCGCCCAGTCCCTTTTGCGCCCCTACCTCAACCCCATCACCCCCCTACCACTCTCCCCGTCTTCGCCCCTTTATTTCGTTCTCCCTGATCCACAACCACACCCCTCGCCCTTCTCCCCCTTATCCACAACCCCACCCACACATCTATCCCCCTTCCCCCTTCCCCCTTCCCCCTTCCCTATCCCCCACCCCACCCCACCCCACACCTATCCCCCTACCACCCCCCCACCCCACTCCACTCCACCCCTCTCCCACTTCCCCACACCCCTCCCCCCCTTCCCTATCACACTCCA
>JAABUL010006660.1_pt1 | contig 13130 bp, 16 predicted proteins | sample 5559151 | NCBI WGS metagenome assembly JAABUL01 (sample SAMN10711876, study PRJNA513368) | rock metagenome | isolation source: Antarctica rocks | place: Antarctica: Victoria Land, Pudding Butte sud | reverse complement strand
TTCGATACATAGAGTCAGAAAATCGAAGCTTTGATTTCAGAAAAATGATATAGAGATCATGAAGTGATCTTCGTACAGTCTCGATTTGAACTCAATCGAAAATCTCTGAGCTCTACTAAAGAAGAAGATCTACAAAGTTTATTCGAATCTGAATTCGCTGAAGGATAAAGAGAATGAAGCTGAAACTCAGTTGTTTCAGATTTTACAGAAGGTCTGAGCGAATCTACGAGAGAAGGTAATGAAGGGGCTAATATTCAGTATGCCATGCAGATGTGCAGCTGTCATTAAAGCGAAGGGCTGGCATACCAAATATTGATTGGGGAATTATAAATCACATACTACTAAATAAATAGCCCAAATGTTGAAGTTCCCCAGCTTGATTTGAGGGTTTAATGTTTGAATGCAGGTGGGGGGTGGTTTGTTGGGGGAGCGCAGCCGAAGACTTAGAAGGGTTCACCTAGCACTCGGCTAAACCTAGCAGTCGGACAGCCCTATAGGGCTGAAAATACATTTCATTTTTTATTGCTTCAAACGATGAACTACGTAGCTAATATGACCTCTTTGAGGCCCTTCTGATACGCATGCCTCGCTCTGATTGACCAGTTGTAGATATTACGTTATTCCTTTGCTTCTGCTTCTGCTTCTGCTTCAGCTGCCTGACCCGTAGCTTAACTATCAGCTGCTTCTTCTTCTTTTGTCTAGAGCTTGCTGTCATTCAAGACTCTTTCATTCATAGATATACACTCAATCAATGAGACTCACTCTTGATTGTCACATTGAGCCATAGTATGAGTCTTCTTTTCATACTTGAAAATCATGATCCGAAGCTTAGCAATAACTCTCTGCATAAACCTCTTTTCATTCATGTTGTAGATATCTTCTATCTCTATTTCATGCTCTTCTTTTAAACTCTGAAAAAGATTGAACCAGTCAGCTAAAATATTGAGATTCTGAGTCATAGCACGCTCTTTGTCAAGCGAAGAAACATATGCTGTTTTGATTTGCGGATGACGTTTTAGGATTTAGGAACTTCTGAGGCCAATTGATTTCGACTGACTTATCGTCGCTCTTTCTTATTAGTAGTTCTTTAGCTATTGAACGTACTTGCTTCACACGAAGAGGTCAGCCCCAAGCCTGAAGACGTAGGATTCAGTCACATATAGCTTCTTCTTCTTCGAGGCTAAGTCTTTGAAATTGCTGATTGCGTGCAGCAGCAGTCTTTCGACCATTGATCCGATCCCAAAGAGTACTACTTGGTATTCCATATTGACGAGCGAGTTTTGCTTGGGAAGGATTTTCGTTGGCTGCTGAAGCCTCGTTCCAACGGGCGTAAGCAAGCGTTATGCGCTCTTCCTGTGAAAGTTCTATATCTTCAGAAGGTACGAAGAACATAGGGGGGGTGGGGGGGGTGGCTGCCATCGTTTCGCTGATATGTTGAAGAATTATACCAATAGAATATGAAATGTAGATTTTCAGCCCTATAGGGCTGTCCGACTGCTAGGTTTAGCCGAGTGCTAGGTGGACCCTTCTAGTGCGGGGTACTGTAGGCGTGGTGGGTACGGGAGGTGAGCTCGCCCGGCGGCCTCCACTTTTCCGCCTTATCCTTTAATATTCCCTCTGGAAACAAGTTAGGATTGGAGTCGCAAGCGACCCCCAACGCCAAAAGGAATGTTCGCTAATTGCGTAGCAGATCCTAGCACATGGCTACCATCTTTCCGGAGAGCCGCTGACAAGCCATGCCCCAATAGTCGTCTGTTGGAACCGGGACACGCTGTCTAAGCGGAAATGGCACAGTGGTACGGGTCTATGGATGACACGAGGTATGTGCTGTTCAGGTCCCGCTCCATGTGGGCGGCTGTCGCTATGACACTTTCAGATTCCCTTCCACTTCACTTCGCTTGCTATTATTATAGTCCATCGGACTGGCTTTGAATAAGTAAGAGGACTAATATCCGTTGGCCTTCCATAGTCTGAAGCTCCTCGCACCAGCTCGCCGTTCGAACAACCGGAAACAAAAGACAAAGATGACGATATACTTCGCCACGACGTTCTCGCTTCTACTCAGTTTTGGATATGCATTAAACGTATTTGGCGGGATCCGTACGTCCAGCGGTACCATTCAGGGCCACAAAGCTCCAAACAGACCCGCTGTCGTCGAGTATCTGGGAATCCCATTCGCAAAGTCTCCTGTGGGTGACCTACGGTTTGCGGCCCCTCAAGCTTACACAGGAACTGGGATTTTCCAAGCTTCAAAATTTGTAGGGTCTTCATCGCTTGCGCGTCATGCATGAAACTGATTCATTGTGTCACTGTAGGCGGTGTAAGTGACAGCCTCCCAACTTCTTGGCATGATCCTTAGCGATTGAGAGCAGTATTCAGTAACCTACTACAGTGACTGTCCAGCCAACGTCGCGAAGTCCTCTATCGCGGACAGCAAAGTCTCGATTGTTGGTCCAAGTGCTGCAAAATTCGTGGATGCTACGCAAATGTTTGGTGCGACCGTTGGCGAGGACTGCTTAAAACTAAACATCTGGAATAAACATGGTGGAGAAAAGGCCAAGGCAGTCTTGTTCTGGCTTTACGGAGGAGGTCTGCCAACCTCTTCGCAGCCTTATATTTGGGCGAGACTGATTGTTTAGGGTTTACGAAGGGAACGACCAACTCATTTTGGTACGACGGAGAGTTTCTTGCGGATACCCAAGACGTCATTGTAGTTTCGGCTAAGTAAGTGCTGTCTTCAATAGATTTCCATGAAGAACATCGAAGTCCTAAACATCGATCTTACTGCTTGTGTACTGATATTTGGATAGTTATCGTGTGAATTTGTTTGGATTCCCTGGTCTTCCTGGTATGGATCAGAACGTTGGTCTGTTAGACCAGCGTCTTGCTATCGAATGGGTGAGAGACAATATTGCAGCTTTTGGCGGCGACCCCAACCGCATAACACTATTTGGCCAATCAGCTGGGGCTGCCTCAATTGACTACTACAGCTACGCCTGGACATCAGATCCCATTGTGAATGGATTTATATCCGAGTCCGGAGTGGCATCAAGCTTTTTCAGTCCTGCTCCGGCTGACAACACCGCCGCCTGGTATGCTCTTACGCAAGGGCTTGGATGCGGGGGCGCTTCTGCAGGAGTGCCTGCCACAGTAGCCTGTATGCGAAAAAAGACCATGGTCGAAATTTTGGCCGCATCAGCAACTGCAGGGACGTTTGGGCCAACCGCAGATGGCAAACTCGTACTTTCAGATTACTCAGGCCCCGGTACTCAGGGCAAGTTTATCAAGAAGCCAATGCTATTGGGTAACAATGACTATGAAGCTGGCATCATCAAAGTTATCTTTGGTGCGTCAGGAAAGACCCTCTCACTGACCCAGTGGGCTATCCTCAACCTCCAAACCTTCACCTGCCCCGTTGGTAGCGCTGCTCAGTACCGAGCATCGAACAACATTCCCGTCTGGCGCTACCGCTATTTTGGGGAATTCCCCAACCTTCGGCTTACCCAAAATCCCAGCAGTGGTGCTTGGCATGGCTCCGAGATCGCCACTGTGTTCGGAACGGCAGAACTAGCTGGCTTGCCAAACACCCACGAGGAGGCGCAGATCTCCGAATATATAATGAGCGCGTGGGCAGCATTTGCGAAGAACCCTGCCACCGCCCTCTCGCAAGCGCCTTATGCATGGCCGGTATATGATCCCAAAGGTAGGCGAAGACCAAACTCCGATTCCTGAGGTACCATGGGAAAGGCTAATGAGGCAAACAGCAAATACACTCGTTCGACTCGCGTACAATAATCAAACAACGCCTGACTTCATTCCTCCCGTAACTTATGATTTTGCGTGTCCCTTAGTTCTGGCGCCAGGAGGGCCAGACATGGCAGGTCTGCAGAAGGTCAAAAATCTCACAGAGCTTGGAGGGGGCTCTGAGATTGGCTATTGATCGAAACTTTTCTCAATTTCTGAACAAGATATTTGAACAGTTCGTAACAGACAGTATTCAACGATGTTCAGCTCGGACTGTGAGCCGTGCCGATTTATGCGTTTGTCGTGACTGTATGATGCAGCCTTTGAGGATCTTCCAACGTAAGACAGATAGTTCAAAAAGTCACTCATTCAATCGAGCACGTCGAAATTTCAAGGATGGAATAGTGCAGATTCGGCTTAGAGGTGTCGAATAAACGAAATTTGACGTCCGAATAGCAGAAATTTCCAAGTTTTGGTTAGGCACCTGAGACACCAGCAAGTGCCACAATCGATGTTTTCTCCAGCAGAGATGATTGAGACTCTTCCATTCCCAGTTCATTGTCAAGCAGACCATCTCCACGTCCGAACATAGGCGCGAAAATGTTATCATGCGTGGACCACATCACCGACACTACACATCTAACCAGCCATACGACTATGAATGGAGCATTTCCATCCTTCTGGATAGTTCCGTTCACGAGTTTCTCCATGAGACTCATGATGGGCCCCCAAATGGCTGCAAAGATCATGGCACCAAGCCGTTGTCGTTCTTTATCAGGTCTGTGATAGATGGGTATATCACTTAGGTAGCGTTGGTAATCTTCTGGTAGTCTTGCCTCGGCAGCTCCGACGTTGAGGAGATCCTACATCAAGGCATAAATTTTCAGATTCTTCATCACAACCACCAACGACAACGTTCGAAAATATACGCACAGGATGATAGTATGCCCACATCAGATGGAAGCAAGACAAGACTTACCATATAGCGTTTGCTCGGACGTGCGGGAGGTTGTCGTGACATCGCGGTGCCAAGCGTTCGAACTCGAGGATGAGGGCCCAATCTGACGGCATCTTCGCTCGCGACAGGCTTTGCGTCAATGGATATATCATCATAAGCTATTCCACCGCCCTCAGAAGCAATGACCTTTTTATATTGACTGTCAGTAATCAAGTACGCGACGCCGATCACCTCAGGTAGACCGAGCTCGATCGAGCCATTGGCGGCTCGTACTGAGCTAAACGCTGGCTCTGAATATGGCACTCCAGGAATTTCCATCGTCAATCTCCAACCAGGCAGCGATACACGGGCAGCATCCAACGGCTGGATTCCCCGGCTTCCGATGAATTTGGCTGTGCTCATGTTTGAGCCATATGCGAAATACCAAAGCTTCTTACCTTGAGGGCTTGATGTGAGGTCCATTGCAATTGTTTAAAGAGAGGCCTGATAGCTACAACAGGGTGTGGCGTGTTATTCCAGGTCTCACACTTCGATTGTACTTATCTTTTTAGTATCGGCTACCGAGAGTTACAACGATAGCGCCGAGCTAACCCTAATGTTTCCTGAAAGCTCAAGCCCATACACAGTCCTTCGCTCAGCTATGCTAATCAAAGTGACCAAGAATGATTTCTGGGTACTCTCCAGCGACTTCGGCTAGAAATATGGCCCGTGTGGCCACACACGTACTCCTTTACCCACCCATTCCAAGGTTCATGATGATTTAAAAATAAGATATACTTCCATGCTCCATAAGCCTCATATTTTCTATCACCGTTTCTGCCACGTTGACAAAGATGTCGTCGTTTCCGTGGCAAATGATGCCCAAGATGGGGGAGAAAATACTCATGGAGCTTTCCCTTCTCTTGGGTATTCCTCTCTCTAGCATCGATCTTAATGCCAGCTTCCTTCAAGCTGGCGGCAACTCACTGTCTGCCATGGCGCTTGCTGCGGCCTGCAAACTGGAGGGTATCCATCTAAATGTTGAACGGGTTCTCTTGAGTCCCACGATTGCAGACCTACTTAGATTTGGTATTCAAATTAGGGTGTCTGGAAATGCTGGGCATTGTCTTCTCTCAAATACTGGGCCCCAGCCTTTGCTTGATATTCTAGATGGGATGTCTACCGTTACTGAGCTAAGCGCCAACCCAAAAGCGACCACATGTAAGGATCCCTATACAAGCCGAACAACCTCAACTTTGATACCATCTCTTACCGATGAGAGCTTTCCTATCACGGAGATGCAGCTATCACTTATCCATGGCAACCAGAAAGATCCAGGTACCAACATCATCGAATACTATGAGACGTATCGACCATGGGACATTCCAACCATGATGGCAGCATGGAAGATAGTCATAGAATCGGAGCCAATCTTTAGAACGGAGTTTGCATTGCATAAGAATAAGGGACGACTTATTGAGCGGGGAGTGGCGCCCTTCTCCTGGACGGAAATTACCGTCTCGAGTCAGCATGATTTCGATGCTCAAAGACAACAGAAATGTTTGGAGACAAGCGTTGGCGTTTCATTTAAAGTGATCACTCTCCGCAGTCATCGGCAGGATGAAAGCAGGAGCACGATCATCTGGCGCATTCACCATGCTCTTGTCGATGGATACTCGAGCTCTTTACTCATCAGAAAAGTTCAATTGGCGGTTGCCGGCATGCCGATATACCCAGGACCCTCTTTTGCAAGGTTCTCTGGAGAGCTAGATGCTCTTCATCGGCGTTCAACACAGGCGGCGAGACAGTTTTGGGAGCGGGAACAACAAAAGTATGGATCAGCTGTTGGCGAACTTCTCCTTCCTGCTCCAATATCAAGCAATGGTGGCAACAGTAAAATAACTGACACCATTATTTTAAACCTTCAACTGGGGAACATCTCAGAATATTGTAGGCGGATAGGTGTTACTACCGCGTCTTTTTACTACACCGCATGGGCACTCGCGCTTTCCATGTTTGTGGACTCAGAAACCGTTGTCTTTGGTGCAGTACTGTCTGGTCGTACACTTCCATTAGCTGAAGTCGAGAGCGTGATCGGACCAGTTATTAATATGCTACCATTCAATGTCTCCTTGGACAAAGGATCAACAGCCGTGGGCTCCCTTCGCCATATATTTTCTCACCTGGTAGAACTCACGTCTTTTCAATGCTCGCGCCCAGAAGACGGATTCAACAGAAAGTTCTGTTCTGCTCTGGCTGTTCAATATGAAGCTCCAAAATCCGAAGGTGCATGCACAACCCTCTTAGAAAAGCCTTTTAGTAGAGTTACTTCAGATGTACCTCTCTATGTACTTGTCGAGGCTGACGGTGTCGTTTCGCTCAACTACCATTCTGACTTGTACAGGAAAAGTCACATTGAATATCTTGGAGAAACTTTCTTGAACGCAATCTTTTCTTTGCTGGAACCTCATCAAACAATATCAACGTGCCTGGAAAAGCTCCTATCATCTCAGGTTCGATGTGATCTTCAGAGATTTGGGAACTGCTCGTCCCGCTCGACAACTACAGCTTCAAGCAAAGCGGACCTAGTCACTTTGTTTCAGCAAGCTGCCATCAGCTTTCCAAATGCCATCGCCCTCGAGAAAGGAACTACGTCTGTATCGTATTCGGACCTGAACGACACGACTACTTGGGCTGCCTCCCAGATATCTTCTTTGATCACGCCTGGCGAGGTTGTTTGCGTGCATGCCGATGGATCAATCAATTGGATTGTGGCACTATACAGCGTGCTTAAGGCTGGTGGGGTCTATTGTCCATTCGACGAAACCTTGCCAGTCGAAGCTCGCGAGTTGAATTTCAGAGCAGCTAAAAGTAAACTCTTTTTAGTTCCAGACGTTGCCAGTAAAGTATTTCAACCGGGCAACTGTGATTTGTGTATCTCGATGGAAGAGCTAATCAAGCCTGACTCAACACAACCTCTAGAGGGTTTGGCAGAACAGCGGTTCGCTATGCCTGGGGCAAACGCTTATCTTTGCTTCACATCTGGCTCTACGGGTCGACCAAAAGGTGTCATCTGCCGACATGATAGTGTCGTCGCTTTTCAAAGCGACCTGACTGTCCGCCTTTTCGCTGGTCCTGGCCGGAGAATCGCTCAGATCATGTCACCAGCTTTTGATGGAAGTATCCACGAGATATTCTCTGCACTGAGCTACGGAGCTACCCTTGTTCTCCGAAACTCCGTGAACCGTTTCGAAAATCTTCGAAAGGCTGATTCCGCTGTGCTTACGCCCTCTGTTGCCAACGTACTTGATCCGGTGGATTACCCAAAGCTTACTGCTGTCCGTTCCATCTTATGTACCATAGCATCTCTCCGTCTTGCTGACCCTTTGTAGGTCTACCTGGTGGGGGAACCTGTTCCTCAGAACGTGAATGACCGATGGGCCGCTCACAAGATGATGTATAACATGTACGGTCCAACGGAGGCGACTTGTGGTGCTACTATCAAGCGATTACTTCCCAATCAGCCGGTTACCATTGGTATCCCAAACCCATCTACGCGTATTTGTATCCTGAATAAGAGGCAAAGATTGGTTCCTCCTGGCGTGATTGGCGAGATCTGTCTGGCTGGAATCCAAATTTCCGAGGGCTATGTTGGCATGCCTGCAGAAACGGCAAAATCTTTCATTGCAGACCCGATCTATAACGAGCTAGGTGAGCGCATGTACAGGACAGGTGATTACGGGTACTGGAATCAAGATGGGGAATTGGTTTGTATGGGCAGATTTGACCGTCAGATCAAGCTCCGTGGCTTTCGCATTGATTTGAACGATCTGGAAATCCAGATGCGTAGGGCTGCTCCGATTGTCGATTCATTGGCCGTGGTCCATAGAAAGAACTTTTTGGTCGCAGTGGTACAGCCAAGCTCAGTAGACGTTGCAGCATTCAGGTCCAGGATAGCCAAGTGTCTCCCTGTACATGCAGTGCCGAGATACGTGACAGCCGTCGACTCATTGCCATTGACTACGGCTGGTAAGGTGGATTATGAAAAGGTGGCCAGGATTGGTCTATCAAGTACCACGCAGAGCGCAATGGTTTCAGATTCTTCTACTGTGCAAGAAATGGTTAGCATATGGCGTAACATCTTGGATCTCGCTCCTGAAGTTCCCATTGATGCGGTGTCGGATTTTATTGATCTAGGAGGCAACTCGATCCAACAGATGCTGCTATCAAGTAGACTCTCTGCCAGTACCGGACATTCAATACCTCTGCGTCTCGTTGTGGGGTTTCCAATTCTTGGCGAACTTGTCAGGGCCATAGAGGATCTGGACTGTCTGACCTATTCAAACCGGCCAGAGCAGGCTCATCAAGAGCATGAGCTCTCACCTATCGAGAAGGATTGGTGGCAAAAGTATGAAATGAATCTGGGCTCTTCGGCATTTAACGTTAGCTTTGTGTGTAAGCTGGGAGACGGTATTGATTTATCAAGGCTTACTCTCGCTTGGGATACAATTCTCGCTCGTCATCGCATCTTATCCTGTCGATATAATGTACACAGGCGGTCTGGCGTCACAAAAACGTATTCTGAAAATCCGCCTCGGGTGCAACGCGTCGCTTTTGTTGACATCTGGCAAGAAATCAACCGCCCCTTTGACCTTAGACGTGAAAATCCAATTGGCGTCAGCATCTCAGGAACTTGCATGGTCGCCAGGATCAGCCACATCATCTGTGACCTGACCACGCTTCGGACCCTCCTCAACGAAGTAGCATCAGTGTATCATGGATCGTGTCTTGTGCCAATAAAGAACATTTACCCCGGTCGTCTAGTCAAAAACACTGCCATCACTCCCAGTGACCTCGACTTTTGGACCAGGTACCTCGCAAACGCGCCAAGCCCGCAGCAGTGTGCCATATCCCGACTACAGGACCGTACGAGTTACTCCGGCACCAGCAAAATATGCACGCTCCCTGCAGACCTAGTTCGCGACATGATCGACTTTGCAGCGGTGCAAAAAGTCACATTTTCTCAAATGTCCCTCGCTGCCGTGGCGATGGCGTTGCAGCATGGCACTGACAGCCTCGACATTGTCCTTGGTTCTCCATACCTCAACCGCACATCCGACCACGAGATGGATACGATTGGGCTTTTCCTCGAACCTCTTCCCACCCGCATCCGGTACCCCCCAGCACCGCATAGCAGCACCAACGACACCCCCGACAGCGGCATACCTTCCGACGCCAGCCCTGCTCCCCAGTCCTTCATTCACTACGTTCAAAAATCGAGCCAAGCGGCCCTCTCCCACGCAGTCCCCTGGACGCAGCTCCTCGAGCACCTCAACATCACCCCCGACTTCCCCAACCACCCCCTCTTCGACGTCATGGTCACCTTCCACGATGATCGCCAAGAGCTCCACTTGCCAATTCCTGGCTGCGTGCCGCTGTACACCTGGACTCAGGGCGCGAAGTTCAAGCTCATGACCGAGTTTGTGGCTGTGAAGGGAGATAGGGTATTGTTGCGGTTTGAATATGATACGTCGGGTTTTGGGAAGGGGGATGTGGAGGTGCTGCAGGAGCGGGTTGTTGCTGCGCTGAGGGAGTTGGTGAGTGGGGAGAGCTGGGAGGGGATGAGGAAGAGGGTTGGGGATGTGGGGGATGGAGCAATGTGCGAGGAGGAAGTGGAGAGGAAGCATGGGGAAAGATTCTTTGGGATGGAGGTGGGCGAAGTCTGATTTTGGACTGTCGATGCGAGGTTTGGTGGAGTTGGGATCGATTGTTGTAGAGGCGCTTGGATATATCGCTTGAGCTGAATAAACCGCTGTTACTTTCGTCTTCGCCCGCAATACTGACCAGCGCTCCAGGAACATCTATCAAGCGCCGTCCAAAAAGTCTCCCCGCATCCCGGCGTTTTACGCCCAAATATAAGGATCATCTCCATTTCTCTCCCTCCCACTCACACACACATTTCGCTTTGTCTCCTTGCAGCGATGCACGCGTTTACAACGCTCATGTGTCTCGAAACTCACATCCCGCACCTCGTGATCTCGACCGCTGCCTCGCAACACTATATCACCCTCAATCTAACAACCTTTCCATTGTACAGCTCATATCGAAGCCAAACCCGCTCTACTACCAAGATCCTCAGATCTATCATCGAGGCATAGACGCACACACAACACCGTTCTCAAGTCCTCAGTCTTCCGGATATTAAAATCAGCTCACGGCTCATATCTTTTATCGTTCTCGTCTGTATTTAATCAGGTGCCAACAACGAGAATGCAAGCTCTTTTTCACCTTCGCTTATGTGTCTTACTCCTGAGTCGTCTCCACATCCGCGATCAGAGAAAGCGAACACGACAGACCATGGAAAACCCTTTACCAACGAGCCACACAATGGCGTTCCTCAAGTTTCTCCTAGTTTCCCTTTCATCGAATGTTATACCAACGAAAACCATGTTCTCCCTCGCCATCGCTCCTCTACATCACAAATGCCAAACTGAAACGAAAGAACTCTCTCCTCCTCCATAGTGTGAAAATAGCTGCAATTCTTCGACTTAGGCACCCCCCTGCAGAATAGAATACGTCTCAAATGTTCACGTCGTCAACAAAATTCTCGGATGCCATGTATATCATCAAACGAGATACCACGAGAATTGCACGTATTACACTCCTCTACCTCATCATCACTGTTCTACGGTAACTCACTTAGGATCAACATAGAATCATCATGGAGTTCAAATTCTTCATTTACTACCAGCACACCTATATATATATATCATCGCGCCCCTCAAACTACTACCGCAACTCCTAGATCCTGCACAACATCATCCCTTCACCGCCTCGCTCTCACATACCATCTCATCCCTATGCACCCAAAGCCAGAAACCGTAGCTAGAACCAGGTTGTAAAACAACCATATCGTTCCCTCCGTCCTTCGGTCTCAAAGGAGCGTGGAAACATATATATATGCATGCATGAGAATCGACTAAGAACCATGAGATGAATATCATACGAGTCTTATATCAGCAATCAAGCGGAGCAACAAGAAAACATAGACATCGAGAAATTGTATTAAAGCAACAGTATGAGACAAAACAGAACAATCTACAGAACCTTGCTTTAGATTCAATGAAGTGATCTTCAAAGCCTAGAGCAAACCTATCTTTTATGAGTCTCTAATGTCATAGAAAAAAAGTCGTTCCGAATATGTATTAAATGATTGAAAGATCATTTATCTATCACGCGCTGGAAACCCATGCTTAAACCGCTCTTATTCAGTCAGAAAAAAATGTATAATCTGTTATAAATAGATTATCTTTCTCTGAATTCTACATCTTCACATGCCTCCCCAACCACCAATATAAATACAAATATTCACCCCCTTAATTTACGTCCAGACCAATCAATCCCAGCACCCAAGAATCATAGTCCTGGAAATGTACATGAAAACTCAAAAAACAGCCATGAGCGCTCATGGATCTGTTTACATGGATCCCGGCTCCGTCTTCGCGGACGATTTTTTCTAAAGTATGTGGAAGACGCGAGGATGGATTGGAAGAGGTAGTGATGGTGCATCTTCTTATCTTCCCCCATCTCCCTTCCCCCTCTCTCCCAATCGAACATATCATCCATCCCCATCATCCTCCACTCCATCCTCCACAACCCCCCTTCCACCTCCCAGAGCCAAAATCGTCCACATTCCCCCCCGCGTTCCTTTATTCCCGATTTCTTTTCTGGAAGAACATATCGAGTGGCGAGGACGAGGACGAGAAGGGAATCGAAACGAGTATCAGGGTAGTGGGATGCTTGAGGGGGGATGCGGGCTGTATGGTTATGCATTTTTGATTTGATAAAAGGGAAAGGAGGAAGAAATGAAAGGGAAAAGGCTCGGTGGAATGAGGGGGAGGGAACGAAGAAGCGAGGAGAGCGGAATGAAATGTGTCAGAGAGGGCGCAAATGTGTAAGAAGACCTGAATTATATCAAATGTTCATCGTTCCCTCTCAAAGGAATACAATATATGCAGAGACCCATAAGAAAGCCATCACTTAAACCCTTCGGTTTTCCTTCAGCGTATCACACGAACACAAGATAGTTTCATTTCATTATCAAAGGGGATGAGAAAGAAGGTTTTTGATGAGAGGAGACGGTGATGTGATGGTGATGTGCTGCGAATCTCGGAAACGTGTAGAACCCAGTAGGTTTAATACCCCAAACCCCATACTCAACCCACCCTTCTTTCCCCAATCCATCCATCGATCCATTGATTCATACACCTCGTCCCCCAATCTGCTTCTTCTCCACCCCCGCCCCCACTATCTCCATCTCCAACTCTTCAGCGTTCTCGCCGGTCACCATCTACGTTTTCCCCAGTCCAAACAAGTTGGCCCCCGGGGCGGCCTCTCAGAAGCACTGCCCCCGCCCCCCCCCGCCCCCCACCCCAAAAACCTCCAGCTC
>JAABUL010006658.1_pt1 | contig 13134 bp, 14 predicted proteins | sample 5559151 | NCBI WGS metagenome assembly JAABUL01 (sample SAMN10711876, study PRJNA513368) | rock metagenome | isolation source: Antarctica rocks | place: Antarctica: Victoria Land, Pudding Butte sud | reverse complement strand
TGCAGCTGATCTGGTACATGAAGACATGTAAATTCAGATTCCTCCGAGTCCTGAATCAGTATCAGTGTACAGTAGCACGGCTTGACAGCAGCCTGCCGGCTGCATGTACCAAATCAATGATATCCGCGGCGGATGTCGGACTGCTACAAGAACTGGATGCAGGCATGACTGTGCTTGCACACCAACTGTCACTCCACCGTTTGCAACAATGTTTCTGGATGTACCACAAAGTGAGCTGCACAAATTTGTGCCAGATTTGGACTCTTTGTCTTGGTGTTTATGTGTGTCTGGATTGCATGTTCACTCATGCGCAACGTGTGACTCATAAATTGCTTTGAATTCTTACATGTGATGCACGGCCAAGGAAGTTCTCAAGTGGTGTGCAAGTGTGTGTGGTAGATTACGACTTCAGATTGCTACATCTGAGAAACTTCACAGTAGTCTGGCCTACACAGACACCAATAAAGGCTTGTGCAGAAGCAAGTTTTGTCTCGCAAGAGATATTGCATGTGCTCAAAAAACATTCATCAATCACACATCTGTCATCAATGCCTTAGACGTAGTATGCTAGTAGCAGCAACATCGAGCACTGTCAAAGCAGGATCCCATCACCACGCTGAAACAGCAACGTGCAAAGACTGGTGTTGTAGCAACTGTTGTGCAAGTCTAGCAGTACTGAAAAGTAAGGACGCTACACAAGGAGTCTATGTAAGAAAACTATGTCATAATCATGTCTTCCCCATCCATTGCCTCAGGCAGAGTGCCACAGTCCGTTTGCATGTCCTCTGGCCCAGCAAGTGCATCATGGGATCTTGCCAACAGGTCTTGAACATCTTGGCCAAGTTCTGACTCAAGAGTTTGGATCCTTTGCTTGAGAGCTACAAGCTGATGCCCAGGTTGAGCTCCAGGATGCACAGCCATTGCAGCAACTCTGAAACTGTGATGCAGGCTCTGCAGTTGCCGAAGTTTGTACATCATATACTGCAGCTCCTCAGGTGTGCGAGCATAAGGTTGAGAAATGTCAGCAGTGGACTGTGAATGCTGAGACTGCTGATGCTCTCCTGAGGCCTGCAACACTTGCTGTGAGCTTGCAATTAAGGACTGACACGCACTTCCTGATGGCAGCTGAATCTGCAACTGCTGTTTCAGTGGCTCTGCCTGTTGATGCCCTTGCTGCTGTCCCTGCTGCTGCTGCCGCACAACATCTTGTGACTGCTGCTGCTGCTGATGCTGCTGCTGTGCGCCGGGTATTGGCAGGAGTGGATAGTTGCGTCCTTCAGGAGTGACATGAAGAATGGTACCAGAGTGAACTGCATGCGTGGGACTTGATGACATCCTGTTAGCTGATGACCCTGATACCGCACGCTGACTCAAGACTTCTGAAAGTTGCGATTGACCGTGGTGGACGCAGTCACCATTGCCAATGCCACCTGCATTGCAAGCAATTATTGGGGTTTCGTCCATGCATGCTTCAAAATCAGGAAGCTGTCATATGCAGAATCACTGATGCATTCAATTGCATACAACAAGGGTGACACAACAAGGCTGTCAAGGTCACAATGATGTTGTCAGTCATCATACCTGGCAGCCCACGAAGCTCATCATGCATGGCACTGGACTCCTGCTGGATGACAGGGTGTGACCTAGGCTTTGCCAAAGCACTGTTAGCAACCTCTGTTGAGACACCCGCCGGACTTGGCATGTTGTTGCCTGGCTGGTTTGCCTGGTTGTGAAACCTGTCAGCTGAAACCCTGTCTGAGCTGCAGGCTTGCCCACCAAAGGGCTGCAAGGCATTATTGCCAGACGGAGCTGTGTCCTGCCTGTTGCTGGCACTTGCAGGCTTTGGGCTGAGCTGAGTGCAGGGCAAATCAGCAACAGCAGATGAACCTGCCACAGATAGCCCTGTCTGTGATCCTGTCACTGCAGTACTTTGCGCTTGAGTGCCTGCTGATCTGGACGCTGCAAAGGGCTTTGCAGGGGACGCTGGTACATTGGTGGGCGAACGCACAGCAGCTGCATACGAGGCAACTCCAGATGGTTCTGCCGCTTGACCACATGGTCTACCAGCAGATGTGGGCGGTTGCAAAACAGCTTTGGCTCTTGATGGTGCGGCTGTTGTACTGACTGACCCTGCCATGCGGCTGTTTGCTGCCCGTGCATCCTGCTTTGCAGAGGTCTGACCTGTTGGCTGCTGCCTTGTCTGTGACAGGGGTTGCCCAGTGGCACCAGAACCAGCAGGCTGCCTGCTGCAAGCTGATGATGCAGACCTGTGCTGTGGTGCTGGTTTGTTTCTGGTCCCACTCTGCTTTGTGGAGCTTGTTGCAAGGTGCCCTGTGAATGCACTGCACAGATTCCTTGCAATACTAATGAGTGCAGACCCCCGGCTTGAAGATGCATCAGGACGCTGATGATGGTGAGCTGACTGGGTTGGCTGCTGCAGGCGCCGCTCAGTCTGCTGATGCTGAGGGGATTGCTGCTGGAACGACTGCTGCACTGGATGCTGTACTGGCATCTCAGGTGGCAGTGGTGAGTAATCGGCTTGCATACTGTCATTCCCACGCTGCCGCCAGTTGGGTGTGTACACATCACCCTGGTTGTAGCGGATCTCAACCTCACTGCGCCTATGCTTGCGCTCAACACCAGGCTCGCCGGGCAGCACAACTGAGAATGGATGTTTGGTCACCTTGAACTGCTTGGATAGCAAGTCACCAGGGTGACCTGCAGACCTGGCCCCGTCCACCCTAGCCTTTGCAAGGTCTGTAACTCCACCCTCCCTGACTCTACCTGCTTCTTTGGCATGTACAACCCTGTGGGAAGGTTGTTGGGCTACAAGGTCGGCAAGTGCAGCAAGGGGCTGCTGCAGACGTAAGTGTGGCATCTGTCTGACCAGCTGCTCTTGTTTGTTGGTAAGCAGCCTGGTAATTCTCTGCATGCATACAACAATTTAGTATCCAATAGCTGAGCATCACAATAAATACATGACACATGATAACCCAGAGCCAGCGTAAATGGGCTTGTATGCGGCAACTGGCTTGTGTGCCATAGCTCAGTCAAGCATTGGCCAAGCTTACACACAAGACATAGCACAAAGATATAGAACACTCAATGGCCGCCAAGCTGCATTGAATTGTTGCTGAGCAAGACTATGCCTGACTTGTAGACAAGCAGCTAGTTACTTTGCAAGCAGCTTTCAGTCATGCCAAGTGCATAGATAGTCAGTATCATGGCGTCTGAGAGCCAAAAGCATACCAGCGCTGTTGCAGCAGATCCTGGGCTTGCAAGCTGCCCACATGTGTCCTGAATCACACCAAGCTGCTGTTCACTGAACAACTGGTCACATGTCTGTGGAAGAGGTTGGCTGCATGCCAGTATGATGACCTGGCAGATGTTCAGCATGGCTTTGGCTGCAAGGGGACCATAGTCCACAGGCGTTGGACTGACTGCACACTCATACAGCACTTCAACAAGGCTTAAATTTGGGCCAGAAGGCTTTGTGCATGATTTGTCACCGAGGTAGTTATCCAGCAGGCATGACAGATCAGCTGCTTTATGTGGTCTGCGCGCATACACTCTCTGACTGACACGCAGCAGCTGAAGGACTACGTCAAGCCAGTCACCCTGGACTGCAACTGCGAGCCTACTTGACTGGACCTGATATGCTGGATGTTGTTTGATATGTCTTTGACACAAACAGCATTGGATGCTTGCAGACCTGCAGGCAACCAGCACATGTCACCGAAAGAACCGTCATTGCAATACCAGAATGGAAAGTGTATACAACTCTTGATTGTACGCGTTACTGTATGACTTACATGTCCAGAAGCTGCAGCAAGCATGGATACCGGTAGTCCTCAAGCGGCTTGCACCGCAATTCTGCACCCAGAAGGATCACATAGAGCCTGGGTACAGCTGAGAGGTTCATGTGGTTCATCAAAGTTTGATGTGCCTCTGATGTGAGCAATGCTGCACTGCCAACTGCTTGGTGATACAATCCCTTCCTGCACAGAGCCAAACAATTCTGTTTAGGTACCAATTAGTGTGGGGAGCCAAATGATTGGCAGCAAAAATGGGCAATTTTTGAAAACAGCGTCTCTTACCCAAACTCGTCAAGCTCTTCACAATTTAGCAGCCCATCATACTTTGCAAAGACAGCATCGAAGGCCACAGTCAAAATCTCAGCTATGGCCTTCACGCAGGCTTCTGTAGCTGGTGAAGTCTGTGGTGATTGCTGTACAAGCTGCAGGTTTGCATGCTCAAGCAGCTTCAATAGCAAGGTGACCGAAGATGACCTGACCAATGCCAGCAAAGCTGCATGCACCACCGGATTTGAGACGTGAGGCAAGAGGCTTTGCGCGATATAGGTCGTGCTTTCGTCGCTGTCAGCGATTCCTGACCAATATCTCTGCACCAGCAACAGCAGAATCCATGGTAACTCTTTGGCAGACCAACAGGCAAGACCCTGGCAGTTCCGAAGACCTCTATTCAGCTTAGTGTCTATGACTGACCTTGATCTCTGGAGAGATCGGACAAGGTCCTCTGCCTAAGGGACAAGCGAGAGTCGTAGCCTCTCGCGGTTCTTTGCCTCGATACGCCAGGTCTAAGGCTAGAGCACCTGCAGCCTCAGTTCCACAACCAGAAAACATTCTCGGGGTTAAGATGCAGAAGATCTGACTCAACAGCAAACGACGGCGGGCCAACGACGTAGCTACGTGCTGTTGTTCAGCTTCTTGGCATAACGTCGACAGCACAACGAGTTTGCACAAGCTTGTGGCTTCTCGACGTACATAGCGACGCGAAGGCCTCGAAGTCATGTCATTGTTCAGCTGTGCACACGTGCACGTGAGCCACCTGGCGTATCGTTGACAGGTGTCCTGCAAGTCACAGATACTCTGATTCCACCGTTCAAGTCAGGTAATCTAAGCCTGCCTCTTAGAGGCGTTTTCGAGTCTGCAGCTTGTGTGACAAAGGGTCTTAGCAGCAGATGTCGTTGTTCACCGTCAAATCTTTTTTGTGAGCCCATATGGGATCCAGTGCATTTGCATGTCATGTTATACTAGCTAGTGTTGTATCAGAATGACTTTGCAAAGACAAGCTGCCGGCTTTCATTGCATTGGCTCCATCGGCAGAACAACATCAAGACAGGACACAACGGTTGAGAACTGCTTGTTGCTTGCAAGGCCCTGGCGTGCCTCTAGATCAGCCAAGCTGACAGACGCTGTGTGACTGCACTGAGTGGTAGAGTGTACAACCAAAATGTTGCTTCTTGCCATCCATTGCTGGTCTGGGGTTGTAATGATACTGGCCCAGACACAGGTTCTCTGAAGCAGATTGGTGCTGTTCACCAAGTATGCAGCCTAAGCACACATTCATCAACCTCACTCAGTGTGTATGACATAGAGAGATATTTGTAGGTCATGACCACAAGCAACTTTTGAATTGCTTGCTGACCCTCCTGGAGTATGTATTGCAAAGTCTAATGACAGTCGCACCACTTCCAAGGTAAGAGTGCATACATCACATGCTGCTCTGTCAAAATCAGCAAATGGTGCAATTCATGTTGGTGAGCTGCTGCTGCAGCAATAATATTCATTTCACTTGCAGTGGAGATTACCTGCAAGTGGTGTGAGCCATGGCAACATCATGCCATCTGTGGGCATCTGTCAGTCAAGACTGTCAGATGCCCACACAGAGCAGAGCACTAGAAACAGAAAGACCCTGAGCAAGGTGATGGCTTCTAGGCTTGTAGCTTCCTGTTCTGTTCTGGAGAGACATGCATCTACCAGTTACAGACTACACCTCTGCTTCAGGTATATGACGCTTTCTGCAGCAATTTTATTGTTTCCTTTGCTGCATGCATTGCAAGGCCTGCATGAGTCCTGAATCAACTGAATTGTGCATGACTGCAACTGACATGACCAGTCTCTGGACTAGATGCACACACGCAATCCCCAGGTCAAATTTTGCCAGCAGCATACAAAACAGTGTAGCATGTGTTGGTTATACTGTGTGATCACAAATGGCATCTAGCAGTGCCTGCCCATTGAGTAACACCACATGCTGAATCAGCTCTGCAGTGGCTAGAAAATGCCCTTTTAAGCATCTGCTACTGAAACATATAAGAACCCTTCTCTTCTTTTCCATAGTTGTGAGTTATGATTTTTCACTGCTGACTTGTGAGCAGCATTTAGATGTGCAGGCTTTGTGCTTGTGCTACTGTTGCTGATGGTGGACCTTGACATCACTGGCAGGCTGCTGATAGGCATGGGAAAGAAGCTGAAGCCTGTGGAGCTTTGCTCTTACACTTTGGCACACAAGCGTGGCGACGAGCTGATGTGGTCTAGGATGCACAATAACAGCAAAGCCAGGTGGGGTGCTGTTGTCTTCCTTTATTTTTATCAACATCTTGGCTAGTAAGTAATGTGATTACCTGTAGGTCTGCCTCACAAAGCAAGCTGGCAAGCACACATCTTGCTCACACGTTCAATGATGCCAGCTGGCACTTGTCTTTGCAAGCAGTCATATTAATGTACTCGTGTCAACACAGTTTCATCAGAGCTCAATTGTGTCAATGCCTGTGCCCTAATTCAGTCAAAGTGCAGCAGCCGCATCATGCACACCCTCACTGCAGAGTGTCCTTCTATGCCAAGCTGCGCTTTGTCAGCTGGCATGACACAGAAAGCCTGTTCATAGCTGAAGTCCACCACTTCTTGCGGGGCATCAATGCAGATGCAGAAGTGCTCAGGTTGGCAGTGTGCAAGCTATACCCTGCTAGGTATGGCAGAGCTGAAGATGTCATGACAGCCAGCCTGAGCAGCCGCACGCAGCAAGTGTTGGCTGTTGGCATCTCAGAGTGAAACATCAAGCTGGTCACAGCCACGGAGGGAACCAAGCTGTTTGGGCTGGTTTACAAGAACACGTCTGGCATGGCATGATCTCAAGATGCGGGTTCAGTGTGTTCACGCTGGTGCAACGCCAGTACTAGTGTTAGCATGTAGTTACCAAAGTATGCCCGTTTAGGTCAATTTTACTTAGGTCAGCGGTAGTATACTGCAGTAGCTCTGCAGGGCACTTTGTTTCATAGCTACACTTTGACAGTGTTCTGCTTCCTGATGCGCATAATATAGCTTCAGAGCACATCAGATATTGCAGCACTTTCAGCCGTTGTTGAATAGGATCAGACGCTGCAGGCTAGACCTTGCTGATCGCACTCTAGACACTTTCAGCAAGCATCAGATCCTCTAGACAAGGCTGAAAGCGTTCAGCCATGTATCAGACATGTAAGCTGAAAGTTGCTGATCATACTCTAGTCAGTTTCAGCTAGTATAAGACAAGGCTGAAAGCATTCAGCCATGTATCAGACACGTAAGCTGAAAGTTGCTGATCATACTCTAGTCAGTTTCAGCTAGTATAAGACAAGGCTGAAAGCGTTCAGCCATGTATCAGACAACATAACACATGTATGCTGAAAGTTGCTGATCATACTCTAGTCAGTTTCAGCTAGCATAAGACAAGGCTGAAAGCTTTCAGACAGGGGTTCAGACGCGCTTCGTTCCCATAGTGCTTGGGCTGCAATATTGCAGTTAGTTGCAGCAATGCCATGCATCATATGCCATGCATGCCGCAGTGAAACCCATTTCACAACAAGTCTTGCCTGATAATGACAGTGGTTACACAAGGATGCAATACAGCCATCCCAAAGAAACACAGGCCCTCACTTAAGCACAGCATGTTTAGGAGAAAAATATTGCATGCAGATGACCCAACTTCGGACATGATCAAAATGCTATTGAGCTGATCAGTTCACAAGTCTCACAGCTGATAAGAGTGACGCCTCAAACACGTTCAAACAGTTTGTTGTCACATGCACAAACCTCAGAACTCTCGTGCAACATCAAAGCAAGTCTTTGAAATTGGATTTATCCCAAAGCAGCTAACATGTCTAGCTTGTAGTAACTACACAACATAAATGAGAAGCACTAAGAGAATGAAGAGCATGGGGAAATTGCAGTTCATCCTTTTCATAAACTAATCATCAAGCTACGACTCATGGTCATCTAGTTTCAGAGCACGGCATATGTGGGAGCACCTGTGTGCTTTGAAGAAGGCATTTGCTGCTGAGCGAATGCCATAATCAGCACCTGCAGGTCTAGCTCCACGAACTCGGGGCCTGCAGATCGCAGGATCAATGAGAGTTGTACTGCCACTGGCAAGCTGGAAGCCTTGTATATCTGTTATCATGTAGCGGCGGTCTCGTCCCTTTTTGAGGGACATTTCATAGCTGAAATGCACCATTGCCTGAGTTGTGTCCAGCACCTCCTGACCACAGACAGACGGGGCTGCATTGATGTCGCCGTTGTTCTGGATCCACTTGCAGTAGTCCCCCTCAATGACACGTTCCAGGAAGTAGACGACGCTGCCACAGGCTGGGGCAGACTCATGCGCCTTGACAATGATGAGAGACACAGAGCTTGTGAAGTGCATGGAGGCTGTGGACGCATGTGCCTTCTTGGCCCTCCTGTGAAAGTCACGTATGCACCTGTCAGCAGTGAGATGGTCCTTGATGTCTGCCTCCACGTCCTTGATGTTATTTTCTAGCTCATCTCCTTCAGCGTACAACCTCTTGGCAACATACTGTTCACCTGAGTCAGTTTGTGCATAATACACGTAGCGGAAGCCACCCCTTGCAAACAAGTCTTGGGAACGCCTGAGGCGGATGTGGCTGATAGACGGCTTGCTGAGCTGCCCATTTTCTAGCTTGTATACCTGCTGTTGGACCTGCTGATATGCCTCCCAATTTGTGTTGCCGTCCCAATCTGGTAAGCTGTGCATGGTTGGCAGCTCCAATACCTCAATGTATCTCTTGCGGTGATTGATATCCTTCATCATGGCAGCCTTCTCTTCATTATTGCGCTGCAATGCTTTCACTTTCTTGACCTGATGCTCAATCTTAGCTTGCTGAGCTTTGGCACTGGCCAAGCCAGCTTTGGCTTGCTTGTGCTGCTTTTGTCGCTGCAGCTCCTGTGCTTTAGCCTGAGCTATCTCAAGGGCGTACTGCAGCTTCTGCATTTGCTTGACATGCTCCTGCTTGTTCTGTGCTGCCTCAAGCTGCTTCACAGCTCCGTCATGATCTCTTTTTGCCAAAGTTTGCAGCAATGCCACAATCTCTGACTCAAGTGCTGCAATTTCAGAGTCTGCCATGACTACTGGTTGCTGCTTTTTTGTGCTATCCTGCAGGCCAAGAAAGCTTGTTCACAAGCATGGAAGCAGCACGATCAAGTGAAAAAGGGATACAAACTTGTAGCAGCTCTACAGTGTGCGCAAACGACAGTTGGACCTGACAGGTCCTACAAGGCAAGACTTTCGTACAGCAATGCGGCCAAAACACTGTCACAAAGCCAAGTGGGCTCACCGGCGAAAAGCGATCACAGTCGGCAGACTGCAGAAGGCGCCGGGTAGGTTGACAAGGCTGCTGAAGGAGGACCTGAGATTTTGCGGGTTGAAAGCTCAGCAACCTGCAAGGAAGTCGCGGACTATTAAGCTTTTGCCTCATGACCCTGTCACAGCGCTTTTGTGCAAAGAAGTGCAGACGCAGGCGCAGCAAAACAACAGTCGCGGCGCACCTGTTGCGGCATGACTTCCAGTACCACAATGTAAGACTTTTATCAGTTTATGCATGGCGTAAGGTGAGTGCAATGCGAGTCTCAGGAGACACTTTGGCCGCTTTCTTTGTCCGTTTCTCAGTCATGTCAGCGCTTGGGAGCACGCGTGCCACGTGGCTTAGAGCTTGAGTAAAAAGATCCGTTTCCAAGGTTCCAGGTAAACACGCATTTCCACGTGTCAAGGCAATGCTTTGCTTGACATGACACATCACGAGCCTACACACGAACGTGAGCCTACAAAACGGCTGGGCTTTACCTTGGAAAAACGCCATCTTCCCCCGAGAGCGCATTTGCCTTGTTCGAAATTGACAGTGTGACAGTCAACTGAACCTTGCTGCAACGCCCCCCAGCTTGGCCTGCGTCTAAAGCTACGGCAGGTATGGTTTTCGGCTGGTTCCGCAGCAGTGTTCCGGAGGACTCAGGTGTGCTGATTTTGAACTGGCCACTTGAGACATCTTCCTTGAGTGAAAATGTGATTGCACACTGCTTGTCACGCGTGTGCGTTGCCGCGCTTAGATTGCTTCATCGGACTGCAGCACAAACGGTGCATGAGGGTCACAGATCTGCTGTTGCTGACCTGCCTCAAATTTTCCGCAGATGTATCAGGCGCGACGCAGAGTACTCCTAAACAGCAGCGTGAATCTCTTAGACTACTTGAGGAGGAGGCTCGTCAGTTAGAACAGGAAGTGGAGATCCAGGAAAAGAAGGACCGTGTTGCTCGGGCGCGAGCTCGACTTGCGCAGTCCAGGTAGGGATCCAGGGTCTACTCCAACAAGCTGTTATGCACTAGCAACGAGCCTTGGTGCCCGATGTTGATTGTTTGCAACTTGGGTTTTCTAGAACTAAATCTGAGTTAAGTTATCACTTCTTGCAGGAGTGATGAAGCTGCAGTGACAAGTCCTGCTCCTGTTCCTGTAGGAACATCATCAGACATGGCCCCAGGTATTGTGATCCGTGCTGCTGTGTCGTTTTGGTGCAGTTTGTTTCCTCTAAACACATTTGAGCCTTAAGCTTGACTCAAGCTTCAGTGAAGAGCTTGAACAGCTTGCAGTGCTGTGTTGCAAACATGGCATGCATTCTCATTGCATGTATGTCCCTTGACACTCCCATTTGGTGCAGGCTTGGCACAAGCAGTGATGGAGCTGAGACAGCAACAAGCTGAGGCAGCAAGACAGCAGGAAGAGCTGCGCAGACAGCAAGATGATTTCCGCAGACAGCAGGAGCAAGTCTGTAGAGAGCAAGAACAGGCTCGTAGGCAGCAAGACCTGGAAAGGCAGCAGCAGCTTGAGGAGCAAGAACGCAGAAGGCGTGAAGAGATTGAGAGGAGAGCTGCAGCAGAGGAACACCAGCGTCAAGAACAGATTGCAAGGCTGAAAGCAGAGGTTCAAAAGTGAGTTTTTGCTTTGCCCTGCACATTGCCTTTGGCTCTTTCACGCCCCTTGCCATTTTGCTTGTCTGCCATATTGTTTGCAAGCTCATGACTTGTTTACTTCTAGGTATTGCTGTGGTGCACTGCATGCAGCAAATGCACAAGCTAATCCACACACTGGAGACTCATTTTAGCAGGTCTAGATGAGACTTTGCAGGGCCCTTCTGTCATCAGCTTCAGCAAGTATTACTTTTGTTTGCAGGCTACAAGCTGCAGCAGCTGCCCCGTCACTTGTTGCCCCAACAGCCAGTGTGCCTGCTTCAGAAGATATGAGGCGTATGGCACGGCAGATTGCTGCTGTTGAAGAAGGTAACATTCCAACCACATGCATGCAATTCATCTTGAAATCCCAGATTGCATTGGCCAACATTTTGGATTATCTTGTCTCAAGTCATGGGCTGATTAGCCAGTTTCAAATTTAGGCTTGCTGAGTTATAAATGTTTAGCCTTGCTGAGCTGTCATACAGCCTTGCTGAGCATTTGTGTCTGGATGTGATGCAGCCAACAGGAGAGCTGAACAGAGCCTCATGCGTCCCAGCAGTCATCACATCACAACAGCTCGTGATGACTCTGCCCATGATGCTGAGCTGCGGTCCATCACGCGCAGAACAGAGAACATGCGGCGTGACGCAGCTGCACAAGAGCACAGCCTTGCTTCTACAATGTCCCAGCAGAAGAGTCTCAGCAGCCGCCTGCCTTCGGAGTCAGCTGTAACTGCTCAGTACAACAGAAGCCAGCAGCAGATGGACCAGGCGACCAAGGGCATGGACATCCTCATCATGATGGACTGCACAGGCTCCATGGTACAAACAGCATGTGCAGCAATTGATCTTCTGCAACATCATGCATGCATAATTGGGCATTCATGCAAATGCAGCAAACTACTGCAGGCATCTGGCATTAGCTCTCCTGTGTTGTCAGGCTCAAGCAACGTGCACAATGTGTCATGCTGTTTGTTTAAACTGGGTACTGACTCAAGCTTGTGCATGCTCACTCAGGCTTGGGCCATTGCATCATGCAAGCGACAGATCAAGGCTGTCCTGGAGAAGGTGCAGAATGACTACCCAGAGGCCATGATCAGAGTGGTACGGGCAGCTTCCTGTTTGTTCTTACTTTCCTTCCATGCAATCACAGTCCTCTGCCTCACAGTCATGCCGTGCAACTTGTCTGCTGCTTTCAAAATGTGTGTTTGTTTCATGGACATTCCTTGCACGCCATCAAGCTTGCATGCGTATCACTGGAGCATGCCTTGCAGGCCTTCGTTGGGTACAAGGACCATGGTGATTCAAATGAGCGAATTCTGCTCCACAAGTTTGTGGACAAGCAGGACATCAGCTCTGTGGAGCAGTACGTGGGCAAGATCATGGCTAACGGTGGAGCTGACGGCCCAGAAGACATTGCGGGAGCCTTGCAGGTACTAAGCTTGATAAGCATGCCATGTTGTTATGCATGCTTATGTTGACATGACTAGTGATGCTGGTGCCTAATATTTGTGATACAGCAAAGGTGTGCTAGCCGCTAGCAGTTTGGCCCTGCATGTGTTTCAATCAAACGTTGAGTTCAGGTGGAGGTCCACCACATGGACCTCACCCTGTGCTGGAAAGTTCTCTTCCATGCGTCAATGCCTGTGCGACTGCCTATTGGAACATCAAGCTCGGTCCACACTACACACCAAAAATGCTTTGCTGTCTTGTCCTGTGCAGCCAACTAACTTTCAGAAGTCTATACAATGTGCTGCAGACAGCATTGGACCTGCTCAAGGACAGAGTGCAGGGCTTCAGGGCTCAGACCCGGATGATCATTCACTTTGCAGATGCACCATGCCATGGCAGCCAGTATCACAGCATGCGCGATGACTACCCTGGAGGTGACCCCCATGGTGAGCAACTCCACGCCCCACTTCTCCCATTGTGTCGTCGGCTTGCACACGTGTGTTCTGTGTCAAACATGCAAGCTCTTGTGGCTTACCTATTGTGGGCTAGTAGGGATTTTTTGCCAGCTGGCACTGTCACTGTAGCTTTCATTGTACGCACCGTCATGCATTCT
>JAABUL010006656.1_pt1 | contig 13136 bp, 9 predicted proteins | sample 5559151 | NCBI WGS metagenome assembly JAABUL01 (sample SAMN10711876, study PRJNA513368) | rock metagenome | isolation source: Antarctica rocks | place: Antarctica: Victoria Land, Pudding Butte sud | reverse complement strand
ATCGAGCGTTGGCACACGATATTTCAAGGTGACTGCTAGGTAGCGCAAAGATGAAGACCTTTCCGGTCCTATGCTGTCCCCGCGGTGTTCAACGGCTTTCAACAGTATGATCTGGACACAACAAGGCTCCCATAGTCCACGTTCCGCGCCCTACCACAGTAGAGGCGAGGACGCGTGTGTTCTGTGCGCGGAACGGTAGAGAGGCGGCCGCAGAGTCACAGACTTCGGTCAACGAGAATCGCCGAGACTCGCATCTGATTGGCTGCAGAGCTCGAGCCATGTTGCTGACTGAACCGTTGGGACGACGAGAGACCGGATGAATGAGGCAGTATTGCAACGTCCGAAGGCAAAAACCAAGCCAAATGACGTTCGAAACGAGTCCGCTGGTGGATAAGTATGCGTGGAACATCCGAAAGGCGCAGGGAAGAAATTTTGCAATTGCAAGCTCCAGGTTCAAGAAGACCAGCGTTCGCCGGGAGATCAGAATTGCACTTCCACTCACTACATATATACCCAAGAGCGCCGTTGCCCGACACAAATCTTGCGAAGTGGACTCAAACGCAATCAGCAAGAACCTTCGCTTCGTCAATTGATCAGAACAGTGCACAGCCTACACCTTCCGCGCGCTACGAATCCAGTAGTCTCAAAGACCAAACACGATGAACGGCCACAGTACGAATGGCGACGCGTATTCGCCGCCACCAACCCTTGCCGGCAAGGTCGCGCTTGTCACCGGGGCCAGTCGAGGGATAGGGTCCGGTATTGCTCTCGAACTTGGGGCCCGCAAGGCTTCGGTCGTGGTCAACTATGTCAAGGGCAAAGCTGGCGCCGACGAGATCGTGGAACAGATCGAGAAGCTTGGCGGCAAAGCGGTCGCAATCCAGGCGGATGTCTCCAAAGTGCCCGAGATCACGGCCCTGTTCGAGTCCGCCAAGGCCCACTTCGGCAAGATTGACATCGTGTGCTCCAACTCGGGCACGGAGAGCTTCGACAAGACGGAAGACATCACCGAGGAGAAATATGATCATGTCTTTGGCCTCAATGCGCGTGCCCAGTTCTTCGTTGCCCAGCACGCGTACAAGTACTGCGAGAACGGTGGCCGCTGTGTCCTGATGTCATCGATCGCTGCAGGACTGCTGGGTGTCGCCGACCACGCGCTGTATTCGGGGAGCAAGTCCGCCATCAATGGCTTCGTCAAGTCTTTCGCCACCGATTTCGGAAAGAAGGGCATGACATGCAACGGCATCGCACCGGGAGGTGTCAAGTCGGACATGTTCACACAAGTTGCGTGGAGGTACATCCCTGGCGCGGATGCATCATGGCCGGCGGAGAAGATCGAAAATGCCATGGCGAACCATTGTCCTCTGGGACGGTGTGCGGTGCCTCAGGACGTTGCCAGGGTCGTTGCGTTTTTGGTCAGTGAGGATGGTGGCTGGGTCAACGGTGAGATTCTACCGAGGCGATCACATGATCGGTCACTAACGTTGTTCAGGGCAAATTGTTACCATCTCTGGGGGTTCAGGCCAATAGTCGGTACGAAAAAGGATTTGGGAGTGCAGTATCAGGGTGGGGTGATAATATTATCATTAATCAACTCTGTGCTAAGCACAGGTTGTAGCTCTCCGAGTTCTATGTAATAATAGCCTTCGATTTCGAGAATGGATAACTGCGTGCGCAAACATCCATGTGTCTCAAGTATCCTGCACAACAGTATACCATAAGTAATTCAATAATGCTCCCTTACTGAGTGTGGAACCCGACTCGAGCACCAGGCGCCGCAATGCAATGACAAACCACAATCCAACATATAATTGGAGCGTTAGTATCACACGTGAAAAGACTGCGCGTGATTACAACCATCAAGTGTCGCCCGATCCATGTTCTTTCTGAGATTGCAAGAAATCAATGATGTAGCTAAGCTGTGTTGCCAGGTACGTCGCCTGAGGTTCGTATACCCCGTTGGTGTCTTTCTGAGCATCGTTGTCTTGACACTTGGCTTGAAACTGACCCACGATCCTTTGCACCTTTTTTAATTCGAAGAGCAGAATCTCGGTCTCGAGAATATACCGGTCCTCATCAAGCACTGTGTAGGTGCCGAAAGCGAGCTGGGCGTCGTTGGCTGGTCTGCATCGATTGTGCACTGCGGCCCGATAGAGTGACATGACCTTTCCAAAAACCGTGCCCAGCAACATTGTGGACACGGGTCCGCCGTTTTTCCTAGAGCAGTTGGCGCAATTCATCATAGATTGGCACCCTCTGACAGCTTGGCGGTTTATTGTCAAGATGACATCGAACGGAATCATCCCTCGCGAGGCGGCCGGTGTATTCCAGGAATGGGAGTGCAATGAATGCAAGGCACTCAAACACGATGCGAAGCAGTCCTCACAGCCTTGTCTTTCATCCGTGCCCTGTTGTGTCTGTTGTGGTATGCTTTCTGTCTTTGCGCCAACTTGGGGCTGTAGAAACGGATCATCAAACAGGTCCTTGTCGAAAGGATCGACTCCAAAGGGCGACTGCAATGAGGTTGTGTCGTTAAAGGCGAACAAGTCCAAAGGACCTGGAATATGATCACCGAAGATGCCGTAAGAGCGGTCATTTGTCATCCAAGTATCGGCCCCAATCAGAGGTTGCAAGATTCCTGAGGGAGACGGCACGGTAGAGTGGACATCCGGAAACGAGACATCTGTCGAGGCGGAGAGGGGTTCAGGACCATGCGAGAATGAATCCGCGAAGTGATTACTGAATGGAGGCGTTGGAGTTTGATCAGGTTGTGTAATATATGCCGTGTTGTCTCTCCGGAGCGCTTCAGAAACTCGATCGTCGTGCGTCATGGGAGGAGTGGTGCTGTTGAATACATTTGGGAAGTGAGGATTGACGGAAGCGGAGTTGTTGATGTCAAGCGGCAAGTGGTCATGATCGTATTGGGTGAATTGTGGTGTCCATGGACTTGGACTTGGATTATTTTGACCGGAGGGGAAGGAAGGTATCTCGATTGACGCCGGTCTCTTGTGTGGTGCCGGTTTGTTTACTCCATTGTTGCGATGCTTCCTCCCTGCTCGAGCTGATGGACTGTACTGGCAGTCATTCCCGTTCGTGAGGCAGCGTTGACAAACAGGTCGACCTTTGCCGCATTTGACCTTGGCAGTCAAGCAGCTATCACAGGATTCTCGAAGCTTGACCCCCATATTTGCAGCTTCCTGAGTCGTCAGGTTCAAAAACGATCCAGGCGGAGGTCTTGGTCCCATTTTGCTATGTCGTCGGATATATTCGAGTGAACGGTAGAAGCCTTGAAATAAAATTTACAGAAGACGTTTGTAGAGGTAAAATCAGGGTGGGTATGCCGCTGGCGAGCCTTGGGTATATGTTGAGCTTAGCTGGCGCCGTTTACCAGACATGGCCCGGAAGGGTCCACAGAGCTTCATAATAGGGAAGGCCCGGAACTGGCCCCGTAATAGCTGCGTAAGTTCATCGATCTTGAACTAGTAAGACGATTCCCTCAGGAACGTATCGATTGTTTCACGCCGTCCGAACATGGCAACATGGTACTGGGGCAGAAGCTACCAACTGTTGAACGTAGACTAAATGTACAAGGTAGTCGAATTCGAGATTGATTTGGCCTAGAGCAGTACAATCGTCGACCAGCCAGAGATAGCCGCTCTCGAGAGACATGTGCCAAAGCGCTGCGCGTACAGCCACCCAGCCCACGCGCTTGGGTCGATAATGACCTCACCAAGGATGCACGTCCGCTGTCTGGGTTTCTGCGTGCAATGCAGGGAGAGTGCATGAGGGCACTCAAGAGTCAAGGGCGGTCATGACCAGGGGCTGATTGTGCTGCATAAGGTCGAAGTATTGGACTGGTTATTAGCCGCAGGTACTCCTTGCCCATCCATCGCCTATCTATCGCGCGCGGTGGCACACACACCCAGACTTGCATCACACGCCCGCCCGCACATTCATTGAGGTTCAGTCAGCCATCTGACATGGACCGCCCGGTGCTGGACGCTGGGGGCTTCCACAAGCGAAAAGTGTGATAGGGGCAGAAAGCCCGATGCTTTATCGCCAAATCATCGATCCAACGTGTTTTCCAAGCCACCGTGACATCTTGGCACTACCGTAATTTACCAGTAGCGCATGATGGTGTCGTAAACAAAATTGACACCGCTTTCCCGTGGATGGCCGCACGATAAAGTTTCCTTTCCCAGCCTACTCCGTATTGCCGGCTGCATCATCCAGCGCCCGTCAGACCTGGCTCTGACCAAACTCGCCTCTCTCTGTCTCAGCTCGTCACAGCACGCTCACACTATCCCGCAACCAGGCCACCGCCTTGTTCGGCAGCCCGGCCGAGTCTAGTGGAAACGATCACGATCCTAGATGGGAAAAGCCGGGGAAGGCAAGCTGGACGATGTAGATGGATGTCACGTCACGATGCTCTTGACATAGTGCAGCAAGTGTACGCGCAGCAAGAGAAGCTTATGCGAGTCATCCAGACTCTATTTTGGGTGCCGTCTCCCCTTGGTCTGTCAACCGCTGGCCCACCCTCTCTCCTGACGTCGATCGCTCGGGCCACCAGAGCCGGAAAGGCCATTGCACAGGGACGTGGCTTGAGGTGCGTTTGTCCTTTATCCATCCCGACCATCTGCCATACTTTCGAGCACGTTTGTCTCGTACGACACGGCGATGTCGTCGTGCATCAAGACATTCATCGTGCTGCATCCTTGACAGCACGATCTATTCTCCTACCTGCAGCCATCGTACATGAGAGCTCCAGGCTTGGAAGTTTTATCGCGTGCTGTTGCTCTGGAATCCAGATGTCATCTCGCAGTCATCATTACATTATCAACGGCAAGCACCTTCTCCTGTCGCGTATCTCAAACCTTGTTGCCGGTGCTCTCTTTCCTCGTCTTCTTCGCTTGTTAATCTTCCGACATTGTAGCCGTAAGAAGCAGCTAACGGTCAATTGAAGCTTTCGGCGTCCATGATACGCCATGATTGGAGAAGTTTTTCGATGCTCACAGTCTCGCAGGAGTCCATTCCGCCATCATGTTTGCATCTCCGCATCCCTCCGTTTTCCATGAATTGCTACGTCGGTATGCTCGCCGCCACCGGCACATCCTTGAGATTGGTTGCCCCTAGTTCATGCCCTCCATTAGCCAGTCCAACAACGAGTGAACTTTGAGTCAATCGCCGGCTGCCCTTGGATGCCCTTGGATTTACCATGCTTGTCCCACTGTTATGGCACCTGATTCGTCGTGATACTTGCTATCTGAACCGCTCTTGGTACAGGCCCTTTCACTTACTGCTGCTTGCGCCGAAACCATGGTATAACGAACATAAATCCCGAGAACCATCGGTCTTCTTTCCTAATTTTAATCGGTCTCGTCACGAATATCTGTCGCTGTCACCATACCCTTTGGATGACAAGACGACAATGCTGAGTATCAAGAGCGTGATACGATTTGGGGGTTCCAGAAGCACATGCCTAAGGCGACTGAATGCGCTTGCTACTTAGCGCGAAAATGCATGATACTACCTATTCCGATTCAGACGCATCGTGTTGCGATTGCTACTTGCGGACGTTAGGTTACTCTCGGCGACCACTGATGAGCGATCACAATCGACTAGAGTACCAATAGTCTCTCATCTGTAATCCCTGTTGGATCCCGGGGATCCACTTCCTTCTCAACTTTCACCAAGCCGCTCAAACCTTCCATGGATGCATCGGCGGGAGTGAGCCAATATATCTATGCCACCCCCAATAATATCTCAACAATTGTGAAATGTTTACAGCGACAGGAACGTTGCCTTCCCATGTCTGATCAACTCCCCACTTCCGCCGACAAGTTGTCGGTGGAGTTGAGGATTCTGTTGTTTGGAGATCAGACTGCCGATGCGCAGATTTTTATTCGAAACCAGCTCGTCGCTGGGAGAACAAATTCGCTCCTATGTATATTCCTAGATCGTGTCGCCATTGCCCTCCGACAAGAGGTCTCCGAGCTCTCGCCCTTGGAGAGGCGACGAATGCCATCATTCTCGACTGTCGATGATCTCGTCGACCGTGCTTACAGCAAGGAGGGTATTCACCCAGGAATTGATAGTGCCTTGCTATGTATTTCGCAAATTACCCAGTATTTCGAGTAAGGTCGTTGTTTGGATTTGAAGAACCAAGATTGACATATTTTCAGATATGCGGAGAACGTGTACAACCAATCTAGTGGTGCTTCTAAAACATGTGCGGTTGGACTTTGCACTGGTCTTCTAGCCGCTGCGGCAGTTGCCTCTTCGCCTGCACTTCCGGCTCTCGTACCCCTGGCAGTTGAGGTCGTTCTCATTGCTTTCCGCACTGGGCTTTACGCTGGAGTAACCGCGAAGAGCCTCGAAATCTCCCAAGGTTACGCATCTAGCTGGTCATCCGCTGTCACCGGTACGAATGACAAAGATGCGCAGGCTGCCATATCCGATTTTCACCACCAAAAGGTATGTTATACCGGATTGGTAAGGATGCTGAAAACTCATTCCTGTCACAGAAAATACCGAAGTCGAAGCGTGCCTACATCAGCGCAGTGGGCAAATCGGCAGTCACCGTCAGTGGACCCCCTGCCACGCTTCGAAAGTTGTTCGACTCCACCACCATTGGAACTAGTCGTCGATCATTGTCAGTCGCCGCACCCTACCATGCACCACATCTACACAAGGGGCTCGACGTCCAGCGGATTCTTGGTTGCAGAAATCCTCGCACCAAGGCGGTCCTTGACAGATACTCGCCAAGTCTACCCGTCATGTCCACAAGCACAGGCACATGGTTCAGCGAGAAGATGACAACAACAGAAATCTTGACAGAAATAATTAATGATATTCTCAATGAACCCTTGAGGCTCTACCAGGTGCTTAACGGATGTTCAAAGTTCATCAATGATGAGAAGATCGCCAAATGTCAGATTGTCACCTGTGGGCCCAGTACCGCAGAGGCCGCCTTCATCACAGCTTTGCGCTCGGATACCAATGCCGAGATAATGCTGCACGAAGAAGATCCACATCGAGCATCACCTTTGAGACTCAACCAGACGCCACGCACTTCGAAAAAGCAGAAGCTGGCCATTGTCGGTATGGCTGGCAGATTTCCCGATGCGGCAGATCACGAAAAATTCTGGGATTTGCTCCACGCTGGCTTGGACGTCCACCGCGAGGTCAGCGCCGTTGTTCCCTTTCAAGCATTGTTGCTAAAGATTGTTAGATACCAAAAGATCGGTTCGACGTCAAGAAGCATTACGATCCCCATGGTAAGGTACGAAATACCAGCCATACACCATATGGATGCTTCATCGAGGAACCCGGCCTGTTTGATCCTCGCTTCTTCAATATGTCTCCTCGAGAGGCGACGCAGACAGATCCCATGCATAGGCTTGGTCTGACCAGTGCCTACGAAGCTCTTGAAATGGCGGGCTACGTTCCCAATCGCTCCCCGTCGACGAAACTTGATCGTATCGGGACATTCTACGGGCAAACCAGTGATGATTGGCGTGAGATCAATGCCGCGCAGGACATTGACACGTATTTCATAACTGCAGGTGTCCGTGCCTTCGCACCGGTAAATTTCGTAACTCAAAGTCTGTGAAGATTATTCTAACATGTTCCAGGGAAGGATAAACTACCACTTCAAGTTTAGTGGGCCAAGTTTCAGCGTCGACACCGCCTGCTCGTCTAGCATGGCAGCTATTCAGATTGCATGCACCTCCCTATGGGCTGGTGAGTGTGACACCGCCGTAGCTGGCGGGCTGAACGTTATGACTAATTCCGACATTTTCGCCGGGTTGAGTCGTGGACAATTTTTGTCCAAGACTGGCAACTGTCAAACCTTCGACAACGATGCGGATGGTTATTGTCGAGGCGATGGCATTGGAACGATCATCTTAAAGCGTCTCGAGGATGCGGAGGCTGACAACGATCGCATTCTTGGAGTTATTCTGGAAACTGCAACCAATCACTCATCGAATGCCGTCTCTATTACTCATCCTCATGCTCCGACTCAGGAAGATCTTTTCAAAAAGGTGATGGACGACGCTGGCATAGATCCTCACGACGTGAGCTACGTCGAGATGCATGGTACAGGGACTCAGGCAGGTGATGGTACTGAGATGAAGTCTGTCACCAACACTTTCGCACCAGTATCTCGCAAAGGCACCAGAACGCAATCCTTGCATCTCGGTACAGTCAAGTCGAACATTGGTCACGGTGAGGCTGTTTCGGGAGTCACCGCCATGATCAAGTGTCTGCTCATGATGCAGAAGAATATCATACCTCCACACTGTGGTATCAAAAAGACCATAAACCAGGGATTTCCTCAGGACCTGATGGCTCGGAATGTCCATATTGCCTTCAAGCCAACACCCTTAGTTTCCAAAGACGAATTGCCTCGAAAAATATTTGTCAACAATTTCAGCGCCGCTGGTGGTAACACGGCTATGCTCATTGAAGACGCTCCAAAGAGACCCGCCCCAAATAAGGACCAGAGATCAGATTGGGTCGTTGCAGTTTGCGCGAAGTCGAAGGCTTCTTTGCGCGGCAATGTTTCCCGGTTGATCAAATTCATTGACACCACTCCTGATGTGAGAATAGCGGATTTGTCGTATACGACGACCGCACGTCGGATACAACACAATTACCGTATTGCCTTCAGTTGTGATAGTGTGGCGCAAGCCCGCGAGATCTTGGCTTCAAAAGTCGATGTCGCGGTCGACCCTGTGTCGACTGTGCAACCAAGCGTGGCCTTCGTTTACACCGGGCAGGGGTCACATTACACGGCCTTGGCTAGGGATTTTTACGAATATTCCAGTCAATTCAGCACTGATATCATTCACTTCGACAACATCAACCGTGGTCATGGATTCCCTTCGTTCCTTCCCCTGGTCGAAGGTAATGTTGACGCCAAAAATTTGTCACCTGTCATTGTACAAGTCGGTATTTGCTGCATCCAAATGGCTTTGACCGCTCTATGGGCTTCTTGGGGTCTAAGACCGGCTGTTGTTATGGGCCACAGCCTGGGAGAGTACGCCGCCCTCAACGCATCTGGGGTGTTATCTGCATCGGATGCCATTTACCTTGTCGGTGAACGCGCCAGCCTCCTAGAGCAGAATTGTACCGCCAATTCCCACGCCATGATTGCTACCAAGTCTTCTGTCCAGAACGTCAGAAACATCGTTGCCGATATCGGGGGCATCGAAGTTGCATGCATTAATGGTCCTCAGGAAACTGTTCTTAGCGGCACATCACTTGATGTCGATCAAGCTGTCGACATGCTCGCATCTCATGGTGTAAAATGCACCAAGCTCAACGTTCCATATGCGTTCCACTCCTCTCAGGTTGACAGTATTCTGACTGACTTCGAGGCGATCGCGAGCTCTGTGGTCTTCAGCAAGCCTACTGTCCCCATCATCTCCCCACTATTGGCCAGTGTATTGAGTGAGGAAGACTGTATCGACGCGTCGTATCTTCGCAGACATGCCCGAGAATCGGTCAATTTCTCTGGTGCGCTTGCTGCAGCACAACAATTCGGCCTGATCAATATTGAGACTGCGTGGTTGGAGATTGGACCTCATCCAGTATGTCTGAGTTTCGTCAAGTCTGAGCTTGGTCAAGGGATTACAACAGTATCATCACTTCGCAAAGACGTTGCCCCCTACCGCACCCTTGCCAATAGTCTGGCCTCCCTACACCTTGCCGGTGTTGCCATTGATTGGAATGAGTACCATCGAGATTTCTTGGATTGTGTACGAATGCTGGACCTTCCTTCGTATGCTTTCGACAACAAAAACTACTGGATCCAATACACAGGCGACTGGAACCTGACAAAGGGTCAAACTGCCGGCGTGACATTAGTCTCTCCAGAAGCTGTTACCCCCAGCCTGTCCACTACGACCGTCCAGAAAGTTATCTCGGAGAGTATAGAGAAAGATAAAGCGTCGATGATCATCGAGTCTGATGTTTCCCGTCCAGATCTACTCACTGCCATAAGTGGTCACCTCGTCAACGGCACTGCTCTATGCCCCTCTTCGATCTATGGAGACATGGCATTAACAGTGTGCAATTATTTATACAAGCTCCTTCGACCGGGTGTTGAATCTATTGGAATGAACGTCTGTCACATGGAGGTCTTTAAACCATTCATTGCAAACGAGGGGGGTAAAGGTCAAACCCTACGAATGTCAACAAATGTCGATCTCGCTGTCAACAGGGCAATCTTGCTGTTCAGCAGCGGTAATGGCAAAACGGAAGTCCAGCACGCCAAGTGTCACGTTGACTTCGGATCCGAGTCAGCCTGGCTGGCCGAGTGGGCACGGACGGCTTACCTTGTCCGCGGCCGCATCGACAGTTTGATTGAGTCAGCATCCACTGGAAAGGCTCATCGCATGCTTCGTGGCATGGCGTACAAGTTGTTCTCAGCTTTGGTTGACTATGACTCGAAGTACCGCGGTATGGAAGAAGCCATTCTGGACAGCCCACTTCTTGAAGCCACCTCTCACGTCAAATTCCAAACTAGCGAAGCCGATGGTAGCTTTTTCTGCAGTCCATACTGGATTGACAGCGTTGCTCACTTGGCCGGTTTCGTGGTCAATGCCAATGATGCCTTAGACTCTGGAAAGCAGGTATTTATCTCGCACGGCTGGGAGTCGATGCGCTTCGCCGAACCTCTCTCGGCCAGTAAAACCTATCGCTCGTACGTGAAGATGCAACCTGCCGGCAAGGATATGATGGCCGGTGATGTCTTTATCTTTGATGGAGATCGTATCATTGGCATGGTCGGGGCTTTAAAGTTTCAGTGCATCCCTCGTCAGCTACTGAACACCTTTCTGCCACCCAAAGGAGCTGCAGCTGTAGCCACCAAAGTTTCAGCGGCCGCAAAACCTACTTTTGCGCCTAAAATTGCCGCAGCTCCCAAGAAGTTATCCAAGCCAACCGTCAAGATCACTGCGCTTCCCAAGTCTGGTCCGTCAGTCACTATGAGGACGCTCGACATAATTGCCGGCGAGGTCGGCATGCCTCCAAGCGAATTAGCGAATCCCATCGACTTCGCTAACATTGGTGTCGATTCTCTCATGTCATTGTCGATTACTGGCAGGATTCGCGAAGAATTGGAGATTGATGTGCCCTCATCCTTATTCACCGATCAGCCAACCGTCGGAGAATTGAAGAAGTTTATGAACCGATACGACTCATCGGATTCTCTGGACGTACTCGTTGAAACCGATGGCAGCACGACACCATACCTAGACTCCAGCGACACATCGTCCCAGTCCGATAGTTTCTCGACGCCTACGTCGCCCGGTTCTCCTGGTGAATCAGAGGAGTTGTCTGTCATTATTCGCGGTGTCATTTCAGCAGAAATGGGTCTCGAGGTATCAGAGCTGCTGGCAGCCGGAGACCTTAACTCTCTGGGTATGGACTCGTTGATGAGTTTAACCATCCTGGGAGAGCTACGTGAGAAAACAGGCTTGTCATTACCGGCGGACTTCTTGGTTGACAACAATTCTCTCAAAGCAATTGAGAAGACGTTGCACGTCGGCCCGGTCAAAGTTGCCCCTCAACAGCTGTCAATCGCTCAGCCAATACGGATGGAGACACCGGCCATGGTCAAGATACCTGTCAACAAACCGCAACGCCACGCGACCTCTGTCCTGCTCCAGGGCATGCCTAGAGTCGCGACAAAAACCTTTTGGTTGATTCCCGACGGTAGCGGCTCAGCTACCTCGTACATCTTCATGCCCGATATTGGCAAAGAAGTTGCCGTGTATGGTCTCAATTCTCCTTTCATGAAGACCCCGGAAGAGTACGACTGTGGTGTGTTCGGCATGGCCACGTACTTCATTGAAGAAATCAAGCGTCGCCAGCCACACGGACCATACAGCATCGGAGGATGGTCTGCAGGTGGGGTGATATCGTATGAGACTGTTCGCCAGCTCATCGAGGCTGGCGACCAAGTGGATCTTCTTGCATTGATCGATACACCCTGCCCCTTGATCATCGAGCCGCTGCCCAGCTCGCTGCATCGGTGGTTCGGAAAGATCGGCCTTCTCGGCGAAGGTGACGGTTCCCTCGACAAGCTGCCTCCATGGTTACTCCCCCACTTTGCAGCATCCGTCACCGCGCTCTCAACATATGAGACGAAGAAGATACCTCCAGGAAAGACGCCCAAGGTGGTTGCCATCTGGTGTGAGGATGGTGTCTGCAAGTATCCCGAAGACCCTCGACCGAACCCTTACCCATACGGTCATGCACAGTGGTTGTTGGAGAACCGCACCGATTTTGGTCCCAACTTGTGGGATGAGTATCTGGAGAAGGATCAGATCGTTACACGACACCTGCCTGGTAATCACTTCAGCATGATGCGAGCACCATTGGTTGAGAATCTGAGCAAGTTTTTGAGAGAAGCTTTAATATGATCGTACGGGCGGGAGGTTAAGGTGTTTGGATAGCTTTTGGGTGTTCGGTTGACTCTCCTGGTTGTTTACTATTGTACATGGGTTCAAGCGTTGCATACTGCGAGGTTGGACGGTCAACTTCTTACAGCTGGATGACGCGCTAGAATGCTCTCCATTGGTAATAATAATCCTAGATTTACAGACAAGTTCTAAAGTCGAAGAACTCTCATGTAACATACTTGACCATTCCAACCTATCTCATCTTTGATCAACTACCACTCAACCTTCTCTCACTTGCAAGCCCCTGTCTTATTGCCTCCGGAATGTGATGTCCTCTATACTTCCATTGTTTGTGACACGTAGTTGAGGTCTGACAAGCATGTCCGTGTACACGTGCGTGCTGAGCACCATGCTAGCCGTTTGGCAATTGAGATTCTCCCATGTTATGCGCTTCGTGAACCAGCGTTGGCAATGTTGATCCACGGTTTGCTTAGAAGAAAAATGCTTGGCAGTCTCCTGGCAGCCAAGTGGTTTGGAGATGATCGATGGTCAGGTACACGACTTTGGCGGCTTTACATGCATTATTGTATTGCCTGGAAATTTGAGATAGCTTCAATCCACACTCTACCTGAACTTCCGGATTCTTTGGAAACATGCGTGACTCGACGTGCTATAATTCCTTGCGCTGACGCCTTGACCCGCCTCGCAGCCCATCCTCACTAT
>JAABUL010006655.1_pt1 | contig 13139 bp, 12 predicted proteins | sample 5559151 | NCBI WGS metagenome assembly JAABUL01 (sample SAMN10711876, study PRJNA513368) | rock metagenome | isolation source: Antarctica rocks | place: Antarctica: Victoria Land, Pudding Butte sud | reverse complement strand
TCAAGCATTTGGGCGATGGTCAGCGCTTTTTTTAAAATATCCCGCTCCGTTTCAGCGCGGGCTAATTGGGTCCGCAACTGCTTATTTTCCTGCTCCAGCGCGTCGCTACCCGCTGGACGAGCGGCCTGGCTGCGGGCTGCCCGCACCCACTTGCCCAACACGGCCTCGCTCATGCCTAACGCCTGCGCTACGCGCGTCGCCGCCTGCCCGTCCTGGGTTACGCGGCGGACCGCCTCGGTCCGAAAGGCCGCATCATACTTGGTTCGCTGCCGTTTGCCGGCTGGTTTTTCTGTTTCCATGACAAGGGAAAGTTACTTTCTCCGTGTCCACTTTTACCCGACCACCTCAGTGGCCGTGGGCAAGCTCAGCAAGTACGGCGCGACGTTTCAGGAGATAGCCAGCCGCCTGGGTAAGTCACTGCGCTGGGTGGCCCAGCGTAAGGCCGTGAGCCAATTAATCGTCCCTTGGCTGCGGGCGCTGCAGGCCGATAAGCTCACGCTGGCCGCCGCCGAAGAGTTGGCCCGGTGGCCGCAGGCGGTGCAGGCGCGCCTGGCGGCGGAGCACTACCAGAACCAGCGCGCTGCGCCGCTGAGCGAAAGCACGGTAAAGTACTGGCTGCAAAGTGAAATGCACATATTAAGCGCCGCCCCTTGGAGCCTCCACGATGCCGACCTCTATTCCCAGGCCGGGGCTTGCGGGACGTGTCCGAAGCGGAGCGGCTGCGCCGGAGTGCTATTTGAGCAGCCCGGTAAAGGAAAAGATGCTTGCCTTGATAAGGGTTGCTGGGGCGTGAAGCTGGCCCGTCGCACCGCGCAAGCCATCAAGGAAAACGGCACCGACGAGCAGCCCGCGTACCGCCTTTCCAGCCGCTCTTACGAAACGCCGCCCGGGGCTTTGCCGCCCGGCCGCTACGAAGTGAGCAAGAAGAAAAAAGGCACGGTGGCCGGCGTGTTCATCGACGGGCCGCAGCAGGCCCACGCCGTGCGCATTCTGCTGGTGGGTCTACCCGCAGCGGCCCAAAAAAGCCACCAGGAGGCGCAGCAGGAGGCCCGACGCAAGCGGCTGACCCAGCAGGCGACCAAATCCGTGCTGGCGGGCCGTGTCGTGGTGCTGTTGGGCCAGCCCGACGAGGAAGGCGAGCAAGTGCGGCGCGTTCTGCTGGGGGAGGCAATTACCGAGCGGCTGCTCCACCACCGCACCGCCCTGGATGAGTTGGTACTGGCGCACCTGGTGCGCGACTGGAAATGGCCCGTTATGCCGGAGAAAACCCGTAAGGCCATGCGTGGCGATGAGTACCGGCAGTGGGTACGGACACAGGTGGCTGCCACCGCCCCAACCGAGGAGGTGCTTACCCGCTTGCTACTCTATGTACTGGCGCACCATGACTTAAGTAGTGAGTACAACGACCAGCAGCAGAAGGTAGCGAGCCTGCTCAACCGGCCGGAGCTTACCCAGGGGCTGGCCGAGGCAGCTCAGGAGCAACTAGCTCAGCAGTACGACCCCCTGACGCTGCGCGCCCGCAGCTAATCGCCAATAGCCCCGGCTTGCCTACCAGGCTGGCCGGGGTCTAGCGAATCGCTCGCCCGGCTTTTTTCTCCCTCTAGTTATTCTGACTGTGGCGAAGCTACGCGCCTTTATTGCGGTGCTAGCGGTACTTTCGTCCCGTATGAAACCGGAGCCTACCCAAACCTTCAGCCAGCTGCTGCGAGCGGATAACCGCTTTACGGACCGCGATTTTATGAAAGCGCTGGGCATGGGCCACCCTAAGTTTAAGAGTCGCGAGGCCGACCCGTCGCTGTTTACCGTCGGTGAACTTATGCTACTGGCTACCCTCATCAAGGATGTGATGCGGGTGGTGCTGGTGCAGGCGGAGCACAATCCGCAGGTAGCCGAGAAAAGCAAAGAGGCCCAGGAGCAGGTTGTGGGCCGCAAATACCACCCGCGCAAGGCTAAAGATACGACGCTATAAGCTGAACACCAAGTCGCTTATTCGTCTCCGCTGCTGCTGCCTTGTTGCCGAAATTGGAACAAAGGCAGAAATAGTAGTACCTTGCTACACCCATCCAAAACGACGACGGGAGCCCCTGCTGCAAACAGAGACTCCCGTCTAAAACAAATAGGATTCGCATGACAAATATAGAGACCATTTATTTGGACTCCAACATCTGCCGTTACCCCCATGAGGTGCGGCAGTACGGGCCCTACCGTGGGCTGGCCATTGATTTAATCATGTGGGTGGCCAAGGAGACGTTCATCCCCAGCTTCCGCCAGAACCTGGCCTTACTGCTCGATACCCCCAGCGTTACCTTTCACGCGTCAGACTTTTACACCCTTTTTGGCCATAGCCGCAACTCGCTGCTTCAACCCATGACGAAGGGTGGCCAGGTAATCTTTGCCTTGCAGCCCAAGTTTCGGGCCGACTACGGCCGCACTATTTTGGATGCGGTGCTCTTTAGCATGTCGGCTCACTCCATGCTCTATGACTCGAAGGAGTACCGGGTAGCTGGTCCCAAGCGCGAAACCCGCTACGTGGGCCTTGGTTAAAAGTTTGGTCCCAAAGTCGCATTTGCCCACGGCATGGATGTGATAAACGGCTAATAAAGCACGAAAACGGCCCTTTTCGGGTACCAACGGGCGTGTCGCTAACTCAGGCCCTGAACTGGCAAAAAAGCGGTATCCGAAACAGGTTTACCCAATCAAAATACCGTTTGAGCGTTGCTAATGGCTTTCCGGTACACCATTCGAGTCTAGTAGCAGCCAAATGCGACTTTGGGACCAAACTTTTAACCAAGGCCACGTTTCCGCCCGCGATGGCCCAGCCCGGCTCGCTGGCCGACGACAAGTACTCGCCCCTGGTGGTGCTGCCCAGCGGCTCGGTGGTCAACGCCTCCATCGTGGCCAACGGCACCGGCCAGCACGACCACGCGGTAAGCATTGACTATGCGAAAGGCACGGTGGTGTTCGAGCTGCTCGATGGCTTTCAGGGGGGCGAGCAGTACTATTATCACATCGTCACCGAGTCGTCGGACATGGGCGCGGCCACCATCGAGCGGGGCACCTTCACGCCCCGGCTGGGCAAGCTGCCCGCCTTTGGTAAAGACGAGCTGAGCGACAAATCGGCACTGCTGGGTTTCGCGCCGCTGGCCAATGGCGCTACGGGCGCCAACAATCCCGAGCGCCAGGGCCTGAACTCGACCATTCTGGACGGGCCCACGTTTGCGCCCATCAATGTTTTCCCCATTGACCCGGACAACGCTAAGCGCGAGGGCAACAACTACAGCCCCATGTGGGACGCCCACATCTACGCCTGGACGCCGCAGGCCATTGAGGCCGGCAAGCGCCGCCGCGTCAAAAGCCTTGAACAATTGACCCAATTAGTTAAGGACGGCTCCGTGATGAACGTGCCGGCCAATATGGGCGAGCCCAACGCCTACATCGCGGGCCTCAAGCCCACCCACGCCATTATCAACTGCTCGGTGATGGCCCAGCCCGCCAAGGCGCTGGCCGAGTAAGCCCGCCGGCTCTTTCCAATAGAGAAAAAACCTCGGTGCACCTCCTAGTCATTCCCCAAAACTTAAAAAGCGCCGGCCGAAAGGGTGGCGCTTTTTAAGTTTTATTTGCCAAGTATTTGCGTCGCCATATGGGGGTTCTTGTTACATCGGGTCGAAAAATTACGGTAAGCCTCAACGCATTGTCTGTCCATGCTCTTTGTTGGTGACCTGCTTAAACGCTCGTTTTACGCGGCAAGCGGTGGCCAGCTAAAAACAGGCCTTTACTACCCGGTCAGGGGCCTTTTATTTCCGTCTCACGAACTAATGAGTAACCTTGTGGCTGCCTCGTGAAACGGACCCCTACCGTAATTTCGCGCCCCATTGTAACGAGAACCCCGGGTGCTAAAATAATGGCCAGGGGCAGACGCTGCCGCTGACCAAAGTGGTGGCCGCGCTATCGGCGTAAGGAAGAGGCCTCAACCGAACGGCGCTTGCATTTTAACACCGGAGCCCTGCTGGCGCAACGCGTCTGCTCACGCACCTGACTGGAATCAGGGGTCTACGAGTGTTGCAAAAGCCCGCTTGGCCCGGCAGCAAAAAGCGCCCCCGCCGGTGGGGCGGGGGCGCTTTCAGGGAGCAAAAGGCCGCGGCTACTGGCCTTTGTAGCGCAGCCGCCATACGGTGCCGCCCGCGTCGTCGGCAATCAGCATCGAGCCGTCGGCGCCTTGCACGAGCCCGAGGGGGCGCCCAAAAACCTGGGGTACCCCGGGTTGGCCGGGGTTGGTGTGCCAGCCAGTCACGAAGTTTTCGTAGCCGCCCACCGGGGCGCCTTGGGCGTTCATGCGCACCCGAACCACCTTGTAGCCCACCCCGATTTTGCGGTTCCAGGAGCCCCGGATGGCCACGAAGGCGTCGTTGCGGTACTCGGCGGGGAAGGTCGTGCCGCGATAAAACAGGACCCCGATGGCCGTTTCGTGGGCCTTGAACAGCACCGAGGGCATGCGCGTGGAGGCCGTGAGCGGGCTCGTCAGTTTCACCCGCGGGTCGCGCAGGGTGGGCAGGAAGTACGCGTAAGGCCAGCCGTAGAAGTCGCCTTGGCGCACGGCCGTGAGGTAGTCCGGCACCAGCTCGTCGCCCAGGCCGTCGCGCTCGATGCAGGTCGCCCACAGCTGGTTCGTCACCGGGCTCAGGGCCAGGCCCTGCGGGTTGCGAATGCCGGCCGCGTAGGTGACCCGGCCTGTGCCGTCCAGATTATATTCTTCAATCGTGCCCCGGCGGGGGCTGTCCTCCGGGCCAATGTTGGTGGCCGAGCCGATGCCGACGTAGAGCTTGTTGGTGCCGATGACCAGCGCACGGGACGGGTGCTGCCCGCCCGCTACCAGCGGGGCCAGCGTGGTGGGGGCGCCGGTGGCCTTGGTCTGGCCCGACGTATACGGGTAGCGCAAGAGGGCGCCGGTCGACGTGACGTAGAGGAAATTGTCTTTAAAAGCCATGCCGTAAGGCACGAAGAGCATCCCGCCCACGTCCCAAACGAAGGTTTGGTCGACGGCGCCGTCGTTGTTGGTGTCGCGCAGGACGGTAATCTGATTCATGCCGCTTTGGGCCACGAACACGTCGCCATTCGGGGCCACGGCCAGCGCGCGGGCATTGGGGATTTTGGCGAACAGGTTGATAGCAAATCCCTGCGGCACCTGAAAGCGGGCCCCGGCCGGCTGCTCCATGAGCACCTGCGGCCAGTTGACGGCCGAGGCCGTGGTGTCAGGGGCGGGTAGGTCGCTGACGCGCACGGTAACGTTGGGCGCGTTGATGACGTCAGTCGGTTGGTCGGCGTGCGTCAGGTCGGGCTCGGTCGGGTCTTTGTCTTTGTTGCAGGCGGCCAAAGCCAGCAATAGGGTGGCGGAAAGGAAGTAGTTTCGCATGGCATGGGCGATAAAGTAGGGGTGAAAAGCAACTGTTTGGTGCCGGGGCTTTTTCTTTATGGGAAACAGGGCTTCCGCACTAAAATTTGTACATCCGCCTTCAGTGCCAGAAAACGTAGGTGAGGCGTTAGAAGCTTCAAAATTCAGACAGCACAAAAGTGACTTAAGAGGCTGGAAACGCAGGTGAAAATTTTGGCGCGGAAGCCCTATAGGGGAAAGCTATGCCTTACATTTTGGACTTCATCTTGCCCATTTTGCCGTCGTGCATCATCTTGCCCCCGGGCATCATAGTGCCGTCCATGGCCATCATGTCGCCATCTTTCATTTTCATCATCGTGCCGTCCTTCATTTTACACATGCCGTCTTTCATGCACATGCTGCCGTCGCTCATGGTCATGTCTTCGGTCATGGCCGTCATTTTGCCGTCTTTCATCATCATCATCTTGCCGTTCTTCATCATGGTGCCGTCGTGCATCATGCCCTTTTTGCTCATCGAGCCGGACTTCATCTTGTCGCTATGCATCGGGGCGGTTTGGGCCTGCGCGGCGGAACACAGTCCGGCCAGTGCCAGGGTAGGGAGGGCTTTCAAAAGGAATTTCATGGGAATGGGAATGAGGTTGAAAAGAGAAAAGGGTCTGCTCGCCGCCCACGAGGTGGGGAGTCAGGTTATTACAACGTCAAAGCGAAGCGGCAGTTGTCACGAAACGGTCACAACATCAACTTTTTACTGTGTCTATGCGTCGGGTGCCGCAAGTCCGGGCCCGGCCGGCTGGCAGGGTAGGCCGGCCACGTGCACCGGCACCGAAAAAGCGAAGCACGTGCCGTGGCCTTCGGCGCTGCGCACGGTCAGCTCGCCGCCGTGCAGCGCCACGATGCGGCGGGCAATGGCTAGGCCCAGGCCCAGCCCCGGCTGCTGGTTGGTGCGCACCCGCGGGGCGCGGTAAAACCGGTCGAACACGAACGGCAGGTCGGCGGCGGCGATGCCCTGGCCGGTGTCGCCCACCTCCACGCCCAAGCGCCGGGAACCATCGGCAGCGGGCAGCAGCCGGACCCACACCCGCCCTCCGGCGGGCGTGTGAAGCAGGGCATTGTCGAGTAAGTTTTGCAGCACCCGCTCCAGCAGGCCCGCGTCGGCCCACACCATCGGCAGCCGGGCCGCACCCGCCTCGCCCCAGTCCGGGTGCAGGCGCAGGCCCGCGGCCTGGGCCTGGGGGGCCAGCTTGAGCAGCACGTCCTGCACCAGCTCGGCCAGCGATAGGGGCTCGGGGTGCGGCAGGGCCTGTTGGCCTTCGAGCTTGCTCAGCTCAAACAGCTCCGACACCATGCGCTTGAGGTGGCGGGTGTTCGTCAGGATGGTGCCCGCGTAGCGCTGCCGCTCCTCGTCGGTGAGGTGGTAGGGCGGGTGCAGAATGGTTTCGGCGTAGCCCTCGATGCTGGTCAGCGGCGTGCGCAGGTCGTGCGAAATGTTGGCCAGTACTTCCCGGCGCAGGGCGTCGGCGCGGTGCAGGGCCCCTACGGCCTGCTCGGTGCGGGCGGCCATGTCGTTGAACGCCTCGGCCAGGTCGCTCAGCTCGTCCTGGCCCCGGATGCCCGTGACGCGGGCGCTGTAGTCGCCGTCTTGCAGGCGCCGCACGGCCTGCGCCAGCCGGTCCAGGTTGCGGGTGAGCAAGGCAATCAGCAGCAGGCCGAGGGCCAGCACGGCCAGCCCGGCTACGGCCAGCGTGCGTAGCAGCACTCGCAGAATGTGGCTCCGGCGCAGGTCGGCCGGCGGGGGCGCGGCCGGGTCGCCGGCGAGCGTGATGTAGAGGTAGTGCCGGGGCTGCCCGCTGGCCGTGCGCAGCAGCGCCGCCGAAAAGGGCTGCGGCTGGCCGGGGTGGCGGGGGTCGGCCCCGAGGATGGGCAGGGGCTGCTGGCCCGCCAGCAGCGCCCGCACCGGCCCCAGCGGCACCTGCGTGAGTTGAAGCTCCGCGGGCTTGGCGGAGGCGTTGAGGATGCGGCCGGTCCGGACATCCAAAAAGTACAGCTTGATGTACGGATTGACCGTCATCGCCGCGTCGAAGAGCTTGCGCACCGCGGCGGCCGACAGCTCGTGGGTGCCCTCGTTGAGGTGCAGAGCGGCGGCCACCGAAGCGGCCAGGCCGCGGTTGCGGCGCTGCAGGTCCTCGGCCACGTAGCGTTCCGCCAGCCGCGAGAGCAGCGCCACGTAGAGGCCGCCCACGGCCAGCAGCAAGACCAGCAGCAGCCCCGACAGCCGCAGCTGCAACTTTCCAGGACGCCAGCGACTGCTCATATAGCTAGGGGGTACGGTGGAGCTTGACAGGAGTTGCCGGAATAGAGCGCCAGATGAATAGTCGGAAGGGGCGCGGCCAGCCAACGGGCGGCAGGTTCCACCGCTGCGCCGGGGCTCAGTTGCTCCGCGCGTCGGTGAACTGGTAGCCCACGCCCCACACGGTGAGAATGTGTTCAGGCCGGGCCGGGTCGTGCTCAATCTTGACGCGCAGGCGGTTGATGTGGGAGTTAACCGTGTGCTCGTAGCCCGCGTAGGACGTGCCCCACACCTGCTCCAGCAGCTGCGTGCGGGTGTAGGCGCGGCCGGGGTGGCGCATGAAGAGCGTGAGCAAGTCAAACTCCTTGGCCGTGAGCGCCACCACCTGCTCGCGCAATAGCACGCGGTGCAGCACGGTGTCGAGTACCAACGAGCCGTGCGTGAGGCGGGTGGCCGGCCCGGCGGCCCCGGCAAAGCCCGGCTGCTGCTCGGGGGCGAAGCGCCGCAGCCGGGCCTTGACCCGCGCCATCAGCTCGCGCACACTGAAGGGCTTGGTCACGTAGTCGTCGGCGCCTAGGTCCAGGGCCAGCACTTTGTCGATTTCCTCGTCGCGGCTCGTGAGCATGATGATGGGCGTGCGCACGCCTCGCTCGCGCAGGCGGCGGCACACCTCGATGCCGTCGAGGCCGGGCAGCATGATGTCGAGGATGATGATTTCGTAGTGGTTGTCGGCGGCCAGACGCAGCCCTTCCAGCCCGTCGGCGGCCCAGTCGGCGGCGCAGTCCAGCTGCCGCAGGTTCACCTGCACCAACAGGGCAATGTCGGGGTCGTCTTCAATCACAAGCGCGCAGGTGGTCATGGCAAGGGGGGTTAGGACCGGGCTGGGGCATAAAGCAGCGCCGCGCTGATGGCCGGCAGGGTAGCAGGTAAGCCAACCCGGTTACCGACAAATGGTTGCCGCGCCTGCACACAAGGACTAAACGCAAGAATAGCCGCCGGGTGCACAGGCCGGGCCGCGGGGCAGGTAGCCGACGCACCGCAGGAGGCCACGGAGCGTCTTTAGGCTACATAAGGACACTTTCGTGATAAAAACAGCAGCAAACCAGTACCCGGCGGTCTCGCACGAGGCGTGGCACTTGGAATTGGACACGTTGCTCGCCGTGAATTGGGAAGCCCCGGCGGAGTAGAACGCGGCTATTCCAAAGGCGACTTTCAACCAAGGCCTGTGCTTATGAGGTGGTCTAAACTATGCCGGGCAGAGTTGGGACGTAGTTTGGAGTTGGGTTTCGAAGTGGTTGGGGACTGATAAGCGAGGGCCCAATGCCGACGCTCTGCATCGTAGTAGGCAATGTAGTGGCTGATTTCAAGCTTGGCTTCTTCCAGACCGGGAAATTGCCCACCATCAAGCAACTCGGCTTTGTTCGGCTTAGCTAAACCACCTCATATTATGGCGTGGTGCCCAACTATGGGAATACTGGTGCCAATTCCGGCCACGTGGTGATAAGTGAGCCGGTGACTACTTCCGTGATAACGGCCACACGGGCGGCGGTCAGTAGCTCGTCGGCCTCCCGCCGCGCGGCGGTTTCGTCAAAGCTTGCCGCGGCTGCGGCCCGGGCCGGAACCGGGCTTTTGTTTCCGGGCATGCGGGGCTGGTTAGTGCCAAGCTCACTTGGTGGATTCCAAATAGCGGTTTTGAAAAGACGTTCATATTCATCTGCTTCAGGAAAGGTTAGGAACCCACCGGCGGGTATCGCCGGCACTTGCTGCCCGCTGGCTCAACGGGTGAGGTTATGGGCAGTTATCACGGAATTGTAACAATTGCAAACTATTTCCATCCCGGCCAGGCCTCCGAATTGGGCTACCGCCACCGGAGCGCAGTAATGGGATAAGGCAAGTACCGCGCTAACTGGCTTGGCCACTAACTCAAGCTTCGCGGACGCGTATTATTGCTTTGCCAATCAGACGTTGGCACCGACGCGAGCAGTAGCAAGCCCGAAAGCAAGTGAAATGGCTACCCCGGGCGGCAGCAGGTTGAGCGAGCATTGGCAAGAGCAGGAGCCGGTAAAGCTCCGGCTGGCTTTTTTCATAAAATTGTTCAATCACGGACAACAAGAAGCTACTACCCCCGCAAACCGCCAGTGCTTACCCGTTGAGGGTTGCGCCCGGCTTGGCCACTGTTTTTTTCATCTCATCACTTCCCCGCATGGCCGCACTCATCAACCCCGGCTTTGGGCGCAAGCGCCCAGCCGCCAACAGCGACCGGATTCCCCCCGGCCAGTACGAAACCCAGGACTTTCCAGTGCTCAGCGCCGGCCCCACGCCCCGCGTTCCGCTCATCAACTGGTCTTTCGCGCTCGACGGCTTGGTCGAAGCGCCGGTGCAGTGGTCGTGGGAGCAGTTCGCGGCATTGCCGCACGAGTCGTTCACCAAAGACATTCACTGCGTCACGAAGTGGTCGAAGCTGGATACGAAATGGCAAGGCGTTAGCATCGAGACCCTGCTGGCGCACGTCACCCTCAAGCCCGAAGCCCAATTTGTGATGGCCTACTGCCACGGCGGCTACACCACCAACATCCCGCTGGCCGACCTCCGCCAGGGCAAAGCTTTTGTGGGCGTAACCTTTGAGGGAAAACCCCTGGCACCCGAGCACGGCGGCCCGGCCCGGCTGGTGGTGCCGCACCTGTACTTCTGGAAAAGCGCCAAATGGATTAAGGGGCTGCGCTTTATGGCCGCTGACGAGGCCGGCTTCTGGGAAGAAAACGGCTACAGCCTCTACGGCGACCCCTGGAAGGAGCAGCGTTACCGCTCCGACGATTAGCCGCGGGCCGGAACCATTACGTTATGGAAAAATTTCACTGGCAGATTGCCCGCGTCCAACGCATTGTGCAGGAGACGCCCCGCGTCAAAACATTCGCGCTGCAACTGCCGCAGTGGCAGCCGCACCAAGCCGGCCAGCACTACGACATTCGTCTGACGGCCCCCGACGGCTACCAGGCCGAGCGCAGCTACTCCGTCGCTTCGCCGCCGGAGCAAACCGGCGAAATTGAGCTGACGGTGGACCTGGTAGAGGACGGCGAAATATCTACCTACCTGCACGAAGGCCTGTCCGTGGGCGACCAGTTGGAGGTGCGCGGGCCCATCGGCGGGTACTTTGTCTGGGGCAAAAAGTTGGAAGAGCTGCCGCTGCTGCTCGTAGCCGGCGGTTCGGGCATCGTGCCGCTGATGGCCATGTTGCGGCACCGTGCCGCTATTGGGGCCACCAACCCCACCGTCCTGCTGTTCAGCATCCGCACGGCCGCCGATGCCATTTACCGCGCCGAGTTGGAGCGGCGGGCGCAAGCGCCGGCGGGCGCGGGAATTGACCTGCGCTTGACGTTCACCCGGCAGCCCCCGCCCGCCTGGGCGGGTTACCAGCGGCGCATCGACCATTCCATGCTCAGCGAAGTGCTGGGCCGCTTTCCGGCCCCGCCGCAGTGCTTCGTTTGCGGCCCCACCCGGCTGGTAGAGCAGGTAGCCAACACCCTGGTGGAGGTCGGGCTGCCGGCTGACACCATTCGCACGGAGCGGTTCGGTCCGGCTTAGGCCATTCCCCCATCAGCCGCCGATTAGAAGGTTGAAAGGAATGAATCAGCACCTGCAGGCGGTGGTCGAAGCGCAGGAACAGCAGTTGCCCCGGAAGTGGCCTCCTTTCAGGGCGGCTGTCCGCTCGAACGCGAGGCCTTGCCGTGCCCGCCGCGAACGCTGGTGGTCGGCCTTGACGGCGGGTATGTCCGGCACTGGCATACAAAAGGCTGCTTCGAGGTGATTGCGGGCAAAAGTATTCCCGCGGAGGGGGCAGCCAAATGTTTCGGCTTCGTGCAGGAGGTCGATACCAAGCCCCGCCGGCGCGTGTTTGAGGTGTTGCGTTCGCAGGGACTACAGGCCAATCAACCGGTGGAATTCTTTACCGATGGGGCGCCCATTCTGCGGTCGCTGACCAGTTATTTGAGTGCGGAGTCCCGTCACATCCTGGATTGGTTTCACCTGACCATGCGCCTGACGGTGCTGCACCAATACGCGCTGGGCCTGACCCGGGTAGATGCGGAAGGCGGCAAAGCGCTGCAGGACGGCTTGGGTAGTATCAAGTGGCACCTCTGGCAGGGCAATGCCGGGCGGACCGTGGAAAAAATAGCCGACCTGGACGATACCCTGGCCACGCATCAAGACAACCAGTCGCTGGCTAAACAATACGACAAATGGAAGCCTTTGGCCAGATTACTTACTGATTTCCAAACGTATGTGGAGCAAAATCGCTCCTCCATTGTGGACTACTCTGAGCGCCAGCGCTACGGCGAACGCGTTTCCACCGGCTTTGTCGAGTCGGCGGTAAACCAGGTGCTGGCCAAACGGCTAGTGAAGCTCCAACAGATGCAGTGGACCAAGAAAGGCGCCCACCTACTCGTACAGGCACGCACGAAGGTGCTCAACGAGGAGTGGGAAGAGTGTTTTCGGCAGCAGTATCCCGGCTTCCGGCAATTGTCGGCGGAACCGATGCAGATGGCCGCCTAGCCCGACTGCCCCACACTTTTTGATGCTCTCCCTATAAGGGCTGGGTTGCTAGCTGCCCTGGCGCCGGGACTGGGTGTTACCGGGCGGCGACGGTTTTCTTGCCAGCGGGTTTCGGCGTTTCCGTATCTAGGCTCCGCAGAAAATCCACCAGCTCGGCCCGTTTGGTGGCATCCATCACGTAGAACGGATGCGGCGCTCTGGGGCCGCGCTGCGGGTCGAGCAACGCGTTTAAACTCTTAACGGAGGCGTCGTGCAGGAAGAGCGTGGTCCGGTCCAGGTCCAGCAGCAGGGGCAGGGCGTTGCCGCGGGGCAGGCCCCGGTCGCTGGCGTCGACGATGACCATTTTGTTGTCGAAGTCGCCGAGCGAGTTCAGGATAGCGCTCAGCTTCTTGTTGCCGCGCAGGCCCACCGGCAGGGGCGCGTAGGCCGGCCACAGCGTCTTCAAGTCCACCAGCGACGCCGGCACCGGCTGGCTCTGGTCCACGTTGTGGCAGCTGGTACACTTGGCCTGGAAGAGGGCGCGGCCCCGCAATGCCACCTGCGCATCCACCCGGGCCCCGCGCGGCGCCTGGAGCGCCGACACGTAGGCCATCAGGTCGCGTAGTTGCTGCTGGTCCACCTGCCGGCCCACCAGGTTGGCCGCTTCGCCGGGCTTGCCCACCATCTTGACGTCGAGGTAGGGATAGTCCTTGACGCCGGTTTCAGCCAGGATTTGCTTGTACTCGTTGTGAATCTGGATGCCGGCCGGCCCCCCGCGCTGCCGCAGAAACTCGCGGCCTTCCGGCGTAGCCAGGTTGGTCATGTCCAGGTTCATGGTGTAGGATGAGTTGCTGATGGCGGAAAACTGCGCGAAGTCACCGGCCGTGCCGTAGGGCGCGGCCAAGTCTTGCCGGAACAGCGGCATATTTTTCACCG
>JAABUL010006654.1_pt1 | contig 13139 bp, 2 predicted proteins | sample 5559151 | NCBI WGS metagenome assembly JAABUL01 (sample SAMN10711876, study PRJNA513368) | rock metagenome | isolation source: Antarctica rocks | place: Antarctica: Victoria Land, Pudding Butte sud | reverse complement strand
CCACCTTCTCTCCCCAACTTCAAATCCGTGCGAAGCACGAAGAGACACTATTCCGCTTTCTCCTCCCTCGGAAAGGTTCATGCAGATCGAAGCATAAAGAGTTCTCGGCACTTGCGGTCAGCAGCGGCGGTAAGTCAATAGTGTGGTCAGTTCTGGTCTATTAGTCTGATTAGGTTCGACTCCTAATGGCGCTGGTTCAATGGTGGAGTGGCTTTTAGTCTAGTTTCTTGACAGCGCCATTAGCCGCAGGTTGTTAAAAGTTCTATATCGTCTTGATAGACAGGTTGTTGGTTCGAATCCCGTGCTCGTCATGATAAAATGCTCATCTGTCTGCGTCTGGGGGCAGACGCCTGTTGGTAGTAATCGTGTGGTCAGTTCTGGTCTATTAGTCTGATTAGGTTCGATTCCTAATGGCGCTGGTTCAATGGTGGAGTGGCTTTTAGTCTAGTTTCTAATAGGACTTGCCCCCCCTATTCATCTCTCGGCGGATCTAAAACGCTTGTAAACCAGCAGCTTTATCTCCAGATCCCACCACCCGGCTTCGAGTAATCAGGCGGTTCGTCATGAGTATTAGATTCGATTCCTAACGGCGCTTGTTCAATGTTTCTCTTAATTCAAGAATTGCTTCGAACAATCTTTGCAACTCGCGGAATCTAATCTCTAAGTTGGTGGAACTATCTTTGTGGTATCTATCGACTTGTCTCCTATAAAATTTGAAGTGGATTTCCGCACGTTGTTGTGTAACATAGATTGGCTCAGTCAAAAATTGGGGCAAACACTTTCTAGCATTAAAACTTGCAATCTTAACACTAGCTATCTATATCGAGATCTATCTACAAAGCGACCCTCGAAAGCACGAATTGCTAATTTTGAAAAGTACGAAACGTTAGACATACTATGGCATACCATAGACCAAAAAGTGCATTAATTTATTTTAGACTTTTGATCTTTAGAAACTTTAGTCTTTTCGTTCTTTGTAAATTCTTCAAACTATTAGTTTACTTAATTATATTTATAATCTATGCTATAATTAAAAGTACAAAAACGATTATTAAATTACAATTTCTTTAATTCTCTTAATAACTAGTTCAAATATAGAATTATAAAAGTTGTAAAAGACTTCTTCGAACGCAATATCTTTATTAGATGCTTGATTAACACAACAATATCTTACAATGTTAATTGTACAAAAACAATTTTTCTTTTTTTATTAATTATTATTTTAAGTTACTAGTACAAAGATGTTAAAATCTCTTAATTAAAGTTTTCTTTAATATATAATGTTTATCGAATATTAAAATAGTTAGTTTTTGCGTTTGCTTTATTTATTTTAAATTACATACTAGTATTTAAAAATTTATTTATATAACTATTAATTATTTGTTAGTTTATATTATTATATAATTGTTACTTATTTGTTTACAAGATTTTGTATTACTAGTTTTAAAATTTAACTTAAAGTAATTTGTAATTAAATAATTTCTTATAATAGTATATATTTGTAAATTATTATTACTATAGAATTGAGATAAATTTATCGAATTTTTTTTTAAAATACATTTATAAAGAGTCTTAATCTTAAAAAGATTCGAACTAGCGTAATCGTCGATCTAGATTTCAATCCAAACAAGTTAATTTGCTTAATCTTAATCTTAAGATCAAGTAGATTTCCTAGTTTAATAGAATAAGACAAGCGAAGAATTGTAACGAGTTAGTCTGCCTCCCTATATATATTACTTCCCGCGGGTGTTTGCAACGCGCGAACACCCCGCAGGTGCTTTTGGCGCAATTGGTTTAGATTTTGTCCTGTTACAATAGTGTTCGCGCTCGTGCTACGACTCGGTGCGACGCACCACGTCTGGGCCCCAAGATCAATTCCTCCTGTGGCCATTAGTTAGGCGATCGTGGGCGCAAATTTGACGCTGTGTGCCCTGGAGGGGCCTGGCAGTCTATGTCGCATGCCACGTCGTCGCACGTAGGTGTGCCAGGGTAGGCGTGAGTGTACTGTCGTGGAGGCAACATAATACGCGCCCAAAAATTGCCATGTCGTCGCGGCGACCTCTGAGCACGTGCCAAGCACCATGTCTTCAAAGTGACCTCTGAGTGCGCAACACACCAGGAATTTTTCGGTAACCCTGGCGTGACCCTAGGTTAACCCTGAAATAACCCTGAAATAACCCTGGGGATAATCCTGAATCTCGGGACGAGATTTCTAGGAGGGGAGATAACTGTAACGAGTTAGTTTGCCTCTCTATATATATTACTTCCCGCGGGTGTTTGCAACGCGCGAACACCTCGCAGGTGCTTTTGACGCAATTGGTTTAGATTCTGTCTTGTTACAAGAATGCGCGTTGAACGTTCGATTTAACTCGTTCGATTACGTGATATTACGTAATTTGCTAACTAGATTAAACTAATATAAATTCTAAACTAATCTAATATAGTTAGCGCAATTACGTAATTAAATCTTAATCTAACTTTATTAGAACTAGCGTTAGATTAGATTAGATTAGATTAGATTAGATAATTAGAATCTAACGCGACAAGATTAGTATAGACGCTTGACACTAACTTAACAAAATCTTGACTCTAGAATCGAGTTCGCGACTTGATTCTAGCTCAATTCTACAAGACTCAAAAGAATAAATTAGATTGAAAAAAAAGTATTCGATTCAACCTAACGATTACACTAATTCGAACTATATATCTTTTATATCTTAATTAAAATTGTTTATATTAATTCAACTATATTATTTAGATTACAATAAAAATATTTGATCTTCTAACTTATATTATCTTAATAAAGCTCTTAGATTATCAAAATTTCTTAATCTCTTATATTTCGACGTTTGCAATAACTATATAAGTAAGCGATAAATTAGACAATAAATTAAGTAGTAGTGCAAACAATAGATCAAACAATAGTATAAGCAATAAACTAGATAGTAATGCAAGCAATAAATCAAGCAATAATGCAAACAATAAACCAAATAATAATGTAAACAATAAATTAAGTAATAATGCAAACAATAAATTAGATAGTAATGCAAGCGATAAATTATGTAATAATATAAACAATAATATTAAAGACAATATACAAAACAAATTTATTCTAGTTTATATTGTTATAATAACTTAATTTAAAAAGCTATAATTTAAGATTATTAATTGTATAAAAAAGAAAAGTTTCGTAATAATTATTAAGTATCTTAAGTTAATTATAAGAGCAAAAATCAATATTTAATAAAAAGTATCTTTTAAGATTTGAAGAGACTATAATATTTTAAATTAAAACAATAATTTAATTTTTAAATAATTAAGATTAAATCTTTATTTATAGAGCTAAAGTTTACAAAAAAAGTAAAGTACTTTAAAGTTAATAACTAGAATAGCTAAAAATTTTTTTTATCAAATGTTTGTTTCGAACAACTTAGAGTTGCTAGTGTTTTAGTAATTAATTTGTTATTTTAATCTTTGCATTTGCTCTTTGTATTAAGATAGAAATATTAAACTATTTGCTAACAATAGTACAAAGAAAGTTAATAATTAATTTTAAGAATAATTAAATTATATAGAATATTATTAAATCTTAACAACTACAATTTCTAGTTAAAATAATTTATTTGTTTAAATAAATTATTTTAACTAGAAACTATATTTCTTGTTTAAAAAAATTAAAACAAAAAAAACAAAAAAAATTTAAGATTTAATTTTAATAGTATACAAAGAATTTTTTTAATTTTTAATTTTAAATCTTGCAATTAAGACTTCTTAACTTGTATAAAAATATTAAATAATTAACTATTTTTCTTTTAGCTTTGTTAACTAATATTAAGAGTGCAAATTATTGTTATAATCTTGTTTCTTCAAATATCTTAAATAGAATAATAAAAAAATTATTGTTTATTATAATTTGTAGCTATTTATATCTTTAATACAAAGTTAAAATATTATAGATTAAAAAGAAACAAGCTCTTTTGTATTGTGCAAATACTTCTAATATTCTTATATTAATATTATAGTATATACAATTACTCTTAGTTATTTGTTTAAATATTTAATATCTTTAATAAACAAAACAAAGTTTAAGTAGTTTAAAAAAAAACTTAGAAAGTAGATTATAAAATTGTTTTTTATTTGTAAATATTAAGTAATTTTCTTTTTAATACTAGTCTCTCTTTCGAACAATAAGATGCGTGTAATAGTATTTTTTTAACAATAAGTATTATTATTAAAAACAATATTTAGCATTAAATAAATATTTATTAAATAAAGGTTTAAATACTATATTTACTATAATTGTCTTACGTTAATACAATTACTTTGTTAGTAAATCTTCTTTATATTCGCACTTTTCTCTTATAATTACAATTATTATTATAAATTCTTTTTTAATTGTTGCTTCTAATACAATTTAAATTTTGTAATATTTTTTAATTGTTAAACGAATGCTAAAACGAAATAGTAAACAATAATAGACGCATTCTTATTATTAATTTTGCTTTCGTAAATTACTTAATAAAAGAAATTGCTTTAAAATAACAAATTAAACACAATAATAACTACAATTGCGTCTCTTAACTTTTAAACATTGTTAAATTATTAATATGCTTAATATTATTAAACTAGATATTTGTTATAATTTTCTTTTTAATACGTAGTATTTTGTATATTAATAGAAATTGCAAATATTAATTTGTCAAATAAGTTTACAAGCATCTAATTAGCTTTAAGAACATAGTTGATGCTTTAAAGATTTATAACAAAGCAATACAATTGTCTTGTGTTCGTTGCTTAATAAAAGATTTATTTAATAAATTTATTTTAGTTTTTAATATTTGTATAATTAGCAAAATAAGAATTAAAGTATACAACAATTGTCTTTGAAGACAAAAATTGTTTAATTATTTATTTAGTAAGTTTTTGTTCTATTCTTTGCTATAAAGAAATACTAACAATGTAAATTCTATATTTGGAAATCTAATTATAAAAACATTACTTACAATTGCTTCGAATTTAATGTTATTTACGAAAAAACAAATTTATATATAGCACAAGCGTAATAAGAACGCAACTATACTTATTAATCCATTAGTATCGATTCGATCTTATTAATATTGTATATTTCTAAAAATTGTTATATTCGATTAATTAATTAATAACAAATTAGATAGTAAATTTCGATCTCTATTTAATAAGTTGCTTTTCGAACAATATACAACAAAAGAATCTTTGTTTATTTGAAAAAATAAAAAAAGATTATTCGATTACGTTAACGCAATTAATAACTTTGATTCAAATTTTAATAACATGTTAAACATTAACTTTAAAACAATCTCAAAAAAACTAAATCAATTTGCTTTGTCTTAATTTTATAATCGCAATTAGATTGTAAAAAATCAACAATTTAATTTAATTTAATTTTATTTTGTATTATAAACTATATAAATAAGAGATTCTAAATAGACGAAAACAATAAAAGAGTAAAACGAATTTCTTAAAAATTACGATTTCGCAAACGACAATATGCAATTAAAAAAAAGCGTAGTTTATTTTTTTTAATTTTTTCGAAAAAGAAAAAAAAAAGTAGCAATTTTGTTGTATGTATAGATAGTTAGCGTTGCTTTACGTATTATTTTTTAATATTAAATAGCAAAACATTAGATAGTTTAAACGTTTTGTATTTTTTAAATAGTTATATATTATAAGAAGCAATCTTATTGTAGATCTTGTTTTATACAAATTTATAAAAAGATTTTTTGTATTGTATTATATATTTCGAATAATAATTATTAAAGAATGTATATAATTTGTAGAAAACATAACAATAGCAATTTGTTTATAAAAAAAAGAAACGTATATTAGAATTCTAGTATATATATATTGCGATATATACGAGAAATAGCTTTTTAATTATATTATATCTCTATTTATTCTAAAGAATTGTATCTTTTTTTGTCTTTTTCTTTATTTTCTATATATTTGAATTTTTTAAATTTAAATTTATAATTTGTTCGAAAAGTAGTTATACTTATTAGCTTTGTGTACTTCTCGTAATTGTTACAAAAAACGTAAGAATTATATCAAATAAAATAAGTTAAAAAATAACAATTTTCTTCTTTGTTCTATACTAATTATCTCGAAATAACTTTTGTTTCTTTTGCTAAAATTGCAATCGAAACATTTGATCTTTGATTGTATTTTAAATATTTAATTTGTTCGAATTAATAAATATATTATTAATTTACTTATGCGTAGCAAATTAGTAAGTAATTGATTTTTGATTGCGAAGAATTGTTAATGCAAAGATAAAATCTCTTAAACAAATATTGACAAAACTAAACTAGTTAAATTACAAACATTTTTATTAATTTTCTTTCTTTTTATTTTAAATATTTGTATTATTCTCTTTATTATTATTGTTATTATTATTATTATTATTATTATCGCTATTATCTTTATCTTTATTATCTTCTTCTTCTCTATTTTCTTCTTTAATTTATACTTATCTTTAGCATTATTATGTTGTTATTTTTTTTCGCAATCAAATTGTTTTTCTCTTGCAACGAAATTGTCTTTTTCTTGCGCTTAAATTAATATATTGTTTTGCTTTTTAAACATTTTTAAATCTTATTTATTTTTGAATTCTTGTGTTTCTAAAATACAAATAGTTTATTTTAGTCTTAATTTTTTGAAAAAAGTAAAAAATTTTGCCTTTAAAAACTTATGTTTAAAAAAAATTAATTATATGTTCGACAAAGTTGTCGAAAAAAACTCTTAACAAATCTAAATTTTTGCACAAAATAGCGCAATATACAAGTACGTTTAAAGATTTTTAAAAGATAAAAACTCGATTATAATTTATAAAGCAAAATAAAACAAAGCAAGAAATCTCAAAAAGTAAATTAAAGCGCGCAATTAAGTGAAAAAGATTTAAGAGATATAATAAAGCGCGCAATTAAATAAAAGAGATTTAAAAGAATATAACGAAAAGCGCAATTAAATAAAAGCAAAAAGTTAATACAAATACTAGTTAAGTCGATAAGTTAATTTAGATAACAATATAATAAATGTTTTTTAATTATTCTTTTAATTGCAAACGTTATTGTTGCAAGACTTTATAACATTAATATATTCTTAATTATTAAGCATTTTATTGTAATTAATACTAATTTATTGATTTTAATTTGTTTTAACATTTATATAGTCAAATTATTTAACAAATTTTATACAATAAAATCTACAATCTAATATAGTTAATTTTACTCTTAGCGATATTGATGCTTACGTAATAACTTCTATTTAGTTTCGTTAACTATATTTTTCTCTTTTAAAGCTATTATTATTACATAAACGAACAAAGTCTACAATCTAATATAATTGATTTTATATTTAATAATAATAAGTTAAACTTTAATTTTTTTTTTTTTTCGAAGCTATTGTTACATTATAAACGAACAAAGTTTATAATCTAATATAGTTAATTTTACACTTAATAATAATAAGTCGAACTTTAATTACTATATTTTTTTCTTTTAAAACTATTGTTATATTATAAACGAACAAAGTCTACAATCTAATATAGTCGATTTTACACTTAGCAATAATAAGTTAAAATCTAGTTACTATATTTTTTTTTTCGAAGTTATTATTATCTTATAAACAATAATTAAAAGAGTTAATTTAATTTGATTAATTATCGACTTTTTACAACAATAATCTTTGTTAATTTAAAAATAAACTACTTTAATAACAACAACAACTATAATAGCAATTTAAATAATAATTACGTTACGAAGAGCAATAGCGTTGCGAATTACTTAAATATAACAAATTATATCTTTAATATAAGTTTGTTATTAATTGATAATATTGAAGATAATAACAATTAAAGTCTTTATATTAACAATATCGATATTAAATTGTAATACAAAAATAAATTTATTTTAAAAGATTTGTCTCAAAATTTAAATAATTTAAATGTCGACACTATTGTTGCAACACAAAGACGATTCTTATTAATAAAGAGCTATAAAGAGAACAATTATTGCGTTGTTTGTTGTCGATCTTTTAAAAATTATTAATTTCTAATTGATTTATTATTTAGATTCGAAAGCATTAGAATTTTTGTTATTTAATTTGTTAAATTTTAATAAATTTCGACGACTTAAATATAGAAAGAAGCTTGTTTTTGTTAGAACTATTAATAAAGTATAAATCTTAAAGTATGCGATAATTCTAAATTTTAAAGTTCTAATTTTAATAAACAAGAACAAATAATATATATTAATAAAAGCTTATTTAAACAATATACGTTGTTTGCTTTGTTGCTCTTTGCGTAATAAAGATAAGAGTTAAAATAAACAAGAAATATATACAATAAAATAATAGATACAATTATAATTTAAATTATAATCGCTCTTTAAACTCTTGTTATTTATAATACATATTTTATGCGTTGTAATTAAGAGAGCTTTATTAAACATAATATATAGCTATATTATATAACTATTTATTATTAAGAAATCTTAATATTTATTGTAATAGTAATTCGAACAAATAGATTTACGATACTAAATATTCTATAATTTGTTCAAATTATATTTTGTTATTTTCGACAAATATAAATTAAGAGTATATTTTTTTAATATAAACTATCGTAGATCTTGCAATTTTAAAAAGTTCGAATATTAACAATTTTAAATATTAAATTTTCTAAAATACTTTAAAAATTATAGCAATCTTTTTGAAATAATAAAAAGAAAATAATGTTATAACAATAAAATCGAAATTAGTTCGAAACTATTATTATAATATCTAAAATTAATTGTTTGATTAAAAAATATATAATAACAATTAAAATAATTATTTTCATTACAATTTAATTTGTTTAACAACAAGAAATACGAGATTCGAATTAACTAAAAATTGAATTTATTTTTTGCACATTTACTTTTATAAAAAATAAATAAATCGAATTTTAATTTGTTTAAAATCGAATTTTATAATTATAACTTTATAATATTTGCATATTATTATTAATGACAATTCTAATCTTAAAAAGCAATGTTTTTTAAAAAATATTAAAATTAATTAAAAAGACATTGTTAAAGCTTGAAGAAAACGCATATTATATAGCAATTAATAACAATTTAAAAGTTAAATAGATTGCATTGTAATTTGTTTAAAATTAAAAAATATATATATTTATTACGTATCTTTTATTTATACAAAAGAATATTGTTATTATTATAACGATCAAACTTTCTTTGTATCTATTTTAGAAAATCTTGTCAAAAATATAATCTTAAGAGTTTTCTTTTACTTTTAAAAACTTTATCGAAAAATTAATTTTAAAAGATTTCTTCTATTATTAAGATTAGAATTTTGTTTAAATACGCGATTATAACAATGTATAAAACAATAATTGATTTTTAGTTTCGCACTTATTGCTTTTGTTTTAAAATTAAAATTATTATTAATTATTTCGTCTATAATAGATACAATTAAAGCAATAATAAATTTAGACATTGTTATTTTTTGTTTACTTTTAACTTTTAAACGTTAAGACAAATGTAAACGTATTAAATGTAAATAGAAAATAATTTTTTTCAAAAACTTAATAAAATATTTAAAGCGTCGACACAACTATATATTAATTAGCAACGAATCTTTTTAAGCAATTGCAAAATTCGAACAAATTAAAAAATTATTGTTGTTTTTTGTTTACTATTAACTTTCGAATATTTAGATAAATGTAAACGTATTAAATATAAATAAAAAATAGTTTTTTTCAAACGCTTAATAAGATATTTGTGACAACGACATAATTATATATCGATTAACAAACAATCTTTTTAAGCAATTTTAATATTTAAACGAATTAAAAAGTATTATTTTGTAGTAATATAAAGATATAATCTTAAAATTATAAATAAATATTAAAAAACATTTTTAGTATTGCATAATTTTTGTTTTTCGACGCAATTAACTTGTGCGATTTAATATTAATTGCTAAATGACAATAATAAAGTTTTATCGCTTAATAGTGTTTTGTTCGAATATAATATGCGATATTCGAAAGTTTTAATACTTAAAGCTATAATAAAATGCTTTATATACAATAGATATAATAAAAGTGTTAAAGATATAAATGCATCAATAGAATCTTAATATATAAAAAACTAATATAATCAAATCAAATTGTTTATTTATTGCAATTATTAATTTAGCAAATATATTTATTACTAAAATTATCTTAATTACAATATTTGTATTTTATCTATATTTATATATTACAAAAGTAATTTTTTTAATTGTTTACTTTGTTAGCGTTCGATTAAAACTTTAAAATTAAATACGTTTTATTATTTAAACTTCAATAATTACTTTAACAAGCTAAAATTTTTTCAAAAATAAATCGATCGAATTTAATAACGTTAATTTAATATTGTTGAACAATTTTTGTTTATTAACTTTACTTGTCTTAAAATATAAATTACTTATAAAGTTTTACGTTTTAAAAGATGTTTAATAAAATAATTTATAATAAAGTTAAAATTGTACTTCGTATATAGTTTTAAAGAAAGAATACTAAATTATAAGCAATTTATTTTTAAATTGTTATTTCTTTCTCTTTATAAAGTACAAAAAGAGTTTAAACTTTTAAAAAGCGTATACGTTAATTAGTTAACAAACAAAGACAACTTTGCTTCTTTTTAAAATACAAAAAATTATTAATTAGTTTTTTTTAAAAGACGAATTAAATGTTTTTCTTTACAATTTAAAGAAGAGTTAACAAATATTTTAATTTATTAATCTTTTTTTAAGAGATAAATTAAATGTTTTTCTTAACAATTTAAAGAAAGATCGACGAATATTTTAATAATATCTTTATATTGCAATCGATCTTTCGTAATTTTTTAACATTTATAAAGAAATGCTTCGAAATCAATAAAATGCTTTATTATATAAAAAATACTAAAGAGAAGTCTTAAGTTAATATTCGTGTTATCTAAGAAGTCTTAAGTTAAAATTTGTATTATTTGAATAATTTAAACAATTAAAGATATACAATTATTAATTTTTAAACAAAGACAATATAGACGTTTATTGTTATAACAATTTAACTTTTAGTGCTTCGCAAAGTATTTTTATATATATATGTAACGCTAGAGCGCTAGAACGTTGTTTAACAATTATAATTTTAGTTGATACTAAACTTACGATTGCGAACAACGACAATAACTAGTATGTTAAGTATTTAAGTTCTAGTAATTATATTAATTAACTATAGTTATAAATGTTAAACTTTATCTTTTTTAAGAAACTTACAATAAATAAGCATCTTTTGTATTGCTATTTTGCGAAAAAAATATTTTAAACTATAGCAATTGTTTTTGTTCTACAAATATATATCGAATCTTTAACTATATATTATTTTAAGAAGCAAAAAATTCTTCAATCTATTTATAAACAAAATTTTAAAGCTAGTTTTTTTAATAATTAAATTATTAATAATGTTAAATATTGCTTTATTTTTTTTATTATTAATAAATTTCTAAATATTGCAATCTTCGAATCGAATTCTAACAACGTTCGAAAAATTATTAAAATAACAATTGCGTTATTAAAGATTCAAAACGTTGTTAAATATATTAATTTAAATAAAGATAATATATTTAATTGTTGTTTCTTTAATATAGTATTTGTAGTTTATGTTAAACAATTAATATAAATTTGAAATTTAAACTTGTATTGCAATAAATTCTTTAAAGTTTCTTTTTTAATGGAATTAATTAGCGCGATCTAATATTAATTGCTAAATAACAAAAATAAAGTTCTAATTATAAATAATAATTTGTTCGAATATAATATACAACAATAAAATATTAAAATTAATAATTTATATATTAATGTAATTAAATGCTACAAATATAACAAAGCTATTAAAGATAAATGTTTCGACAAAATCTTAATATAATGCAATAAAGTATAAAAAATATTATAGCTAGTTATTGTTTCTTTTTATTTGCTTTTACTCTCTTTTTTACAATATATTTTGCGCAAGACGTCGAAAAATAGATTTAAAATTTTTAAAAAACAAAATTTTTAACAAACAAGTTCGAAACATAATTAACGATATTTTTGTATAATTATAAAGAAAATACAATATAATAATTAAGTTTTAAACTTTAAAGAAGCAATTTGCAAACTAAAATAACGTAAAAAATATATAATCGAATTCAATTATTTTAAAGCTTAAAATATAAGTTTTAATATATTTCTATAAATATATTATAAACAATATTAACATTTTTTACTTTCTTCGATTTAAGAGTTTTAAAATAAGTCGATTTAAGTTTTAGCAATTGCGACTAAAGCTAAAATATAAAAGAAAAATTTTGCTTAAAGATATTATTGTTATTAACAAATACTTTTTCGTAATAATTTAAAACAAATTTGACAAAAATATTATTAAGTATTTTAATTACAAATATTCTTATATTTAAATGCAAACTTAAAAGCATTGTTATTCGAAATAAGAAATTAAGTTAATATTAATATAAACTTTGCAACTTATATCTTCGATTATTTTATAAAAATTGTTTGATCGTTATTTTAAAAAAGATTGATCTTGTTAAAATAAAACGATATTTGATCAATAAATAACAAAAAAGACGCAATTACATTGTAAAGAAATTAAACAAAGTTTAATTAATAAATTATTATTTAAAGATTAAGATATTCGACATTAAAATATATATTAATATTAATATATATTTACAATATATAGTTTAAATATATGTAAATATTATTGTACAAATAGCAATTAATGTTTTTAAATAATATTTAAACTTAATTGTAAAAATTAAATATCTTCTTAAATATTTACGCGTTAATTAAAAAAATAAAACTATTATAATAAAAGATATATATTATAGATTATTTGCGAATGCTAAGCAAGATTTAAAGTTGCTATTTAAGTATTGCTTTTGTTACAATACAAGTATTAAGAATATACAAATCGAAAAATAATAAAAGAATTTTTAAATATTTTGTTTATTTAAATAAAAAATTTAATTATATCTTTTTAATTTTTGCACTTTTTTTATTTTTTTTATATTGTATAAAGATGC
>JAABUL010006653.1_pt1 | contig 13140 bp, 17 predicted proteins | sample 5559151 | NCBI WGS metagenome assembly JAABUL01 (sample SAMN10711876, study PRJNA513368) | rock metagenome | isolation source: Antarctica rocks | place: Antarctica: Victoria Land, Pudding Butte sud | reverse complement strand
AATGCCTCAAAATGCGTCATGATCGTACAGGTGGCGCCCGCGTCCATCGTTGCCCCCTACCCTTTTGGCCCTAGTATCGCCTCCTGTCCCCTCTCTGGCAAGCTTTTTTATAATGCGATTGCCCTACTATGCATGTGACGCTCGTCTACGCGACCCCTGGGAACGTCCGAGCGTCGCTGTACCCACTGTTGTGGTGGCGTTTCGGGCAACTCGATCACGGACCACACCTCGTCCCGCGGACCAAACGGGCTGTCCGCGCTCCCCTTAACGAGATACTGGTGGGGATTCAGTGGGTCGGACCGAAACCCCGCCGTCCGGGCGACCCAATCCGGCGATGGTTCCAGGGAATCGTTCAGCGCCAAACGGTACCAGGCGCGCACGTCCGCACGGACGCGATCTGTCTTGTACCAGACGTCGGTGTCGAGCAATCGTGTCATTTGGTTGTGCGCGAAGTCGAAGTAATACACGAAACCGCCGAACACAACGACATTGGTAGTCTTCTCCTCGGCGCGCCAGAGGAATGTGACCAACCGATGCGCATCATCACCGGGGATCGCTTCGATGAGCGGTGTCGTCTGGGCGCCGACCTCGCACCAGAACGCATCCACCACCGCAGGGGTTCCAGCCACGACGTCGTCTTGTAACGCGGCGATGCGTGGGCTGGTGGGCCTGTCTTGTATCGTCACGGTACGCCCTTCGGCTAGGCAACATCAAATACCTTTGAGTGTAAACCATCCACCGCACAATTAGTCGGCATCTGTACTACGCTCGGGCACTCAATATGTATGACCAGGTGCCGTAAATGGCTACGATATTCACGGCCAAGAAGAGGAGAACAGTACATGCTGAGGCGGCTCCTGGATGCCGCAACGCCTGATCATTACCCGCGACATGGACGATCATACCCAAGGCGTACCGGATGATGAAATAGATGACAATCAGGCCGACTAACAGGGGTGGCACAACGGAAAGTCCTTGCATGCGTACGAGCGCGACCGTCCCGAAGGCTCCGGCCACCAGCAGGACGAACGGCAAGATGATGAGAACGGCGTAGCCGGAGACCTCATAATAGTCATCAGAACCTGGGGGACCCTGACCAATACCAAGACGAGGAAAGCAACGTAGACAGATCCCGCGGCGAGCACGACGAGAGAAAGAATTGTTAGAATGCGGGTTAGCGAGTCCGGTGTCATTACGTTGCCCTTCGTCCTGACGCGGCGCCACATCGCAGCGGCAGCGGCCGTAGACACTCCAACTTGATCCGTACGGTATCAGGGACATTATGGCCTCAAAGGAGAGGAGATGGATGCTACCGTCACGCTCTATCGTCCGACGGGGCCGAAAGAATTGCAGCTCGTTGCCGAGAGTGGCTATCGGGCCTGGCCGCCGCGCCTGACTAGGCAACCAATTTTCTATCCCGTCGTCAACGAGGAATACGCGACACAGATCGCCCGCGATTGGAACGCGAAGAACCGCTCGACGGGCTATCGTGGATTCGTGACGCGGTTCAAGGTACAGCAGGCGTTTCTTGCGCGCTACGAGGTACACCGCGTGGGCGGCCATGTGCATGACGAGTATTGGATACTGGCCGAGGACCTTGATGAGTTCAACCACAACATTGTCGGGCCAATCGAGGTGATCGCGGAGTACGCAGGCGGTCCTGACCACGAACCTCGCCAGGTAAAGGTCACGCGGCTTGGGTAAAGATCAAGCGGCCGTCATGCAATCCAAGAGAAGCCGGTTCGCTGGAATAAGCGTCCCCTACCGAGTGTGGCTACCCCGCCAGGATCTCGCCGCGCTTCCAGAGCGCCGTGCCGATGAGCAGCAGGGCGACGGCGGCGAGCGCGACGGCCAAGGCCAGCGCGGTGACGGCGAGCGGGCCGAGCGTCCCCAACACGACGGCGAAGAGGACCGTGGCGACGCTGACCGGCAACGAGATGAATGTAACCGTGGACGACGCGCCCACAACCGTGCGCGAGCGCGCTGAGATCAGCAGCGCCGCGCCATTCACCAGCAGCGAGAGCGCGCTCAGGAAGAGCGCCGCCGAGAGGACGGTGCCCAAAGGCAGCCACGCGGCGGCGGCCGGGGCGGAGATGTTGACGCTGGCAACGTAGACGCTGTAGGCCGCCACGACCGTGACGAAGCCCGGCAGCAGCGTGGCTACGAGCTTGCCGCACACGATGGCGCCCAGCGAGGCCGGAGTCGCCAGCAGCGCCGGCAGCGAGCGGCGCTCGCGCTCGGCGGCGAAGCCAACCGCCGCGAACTGCGCGCTGAACAGGATCGGGAAGATGCCCAGCCACACCAGCAGGCTCTGCACCAGCCCCTGCAACCCGGTGACGTGCACCGTGGCGCGCAGATGTCCGATCGTGCCTAGCCCGACGGCCGAACTCAGGCGCATCGCCACGCCGACAAAGCCCGCTCCTGCCAGCAAGGGGATGATCACGCCGAAGCCGACGGCGAAGATCAGCATGCGGCGCTGGCTGAGGATGCCGTTGACCTCGCGCCAGGCGATGACCCAGGCTATATCCATCGTTTGGCCTCCATTACTATCCTCACTATCCTCGCTCATCCCGTTGTTCGGCCTCGGCGATCGTCTCCAGATACACCTCGGAGAGGCTGCGCGGGCGCGCGGCCAGGCTGACTACCGCGGCGCCGCGCCCTACCACGGTGGCGATGACGGCGGCGTTGGCGCGCCGCGCGTCGCTCGTGCGGTAGCCAAGCGTGTGCTCCTCCGTGCTTGAGGCGACTAACGCGATATCGCGCACGCCGTCCACCTGTTTTAGAGCGGCGAGGTGGCCGTCTTGCGGCCCCGCCAGCGTGAGCGCGTAGACTTCGCTACCATCAGGCAGCCGGCGCAACTCGGACGGCGTGCCCTGCCGACGCAGACGGCCGCGCGCGACGATGGCTACGCGGTCGGCCAGGCTCTCGGCCTCGGGCAGGTTGTGCGTGGAGATGATCACGGCGTCGCCGGCCCGCTTGCGCTCCAGGATGTACTCTTGGACGGCGCGCGCTGAGAGCGGGTCGAGCGCCGAGGTTGGCTCGTCGAGCAGCAGCACGGGCGGCTTGTGCAGCAGGGTGCGCGCGAGCGACACCTTTTGGCGCATGCCCTTGGACAGAGTGTCCAGCGTAGCGCGCCGCTTGGGGGCCAGCCCGAAGCGCTCCAGCAGGTCGTCCAGGTGGGGCCGCACCGCCGGCGGGCGCAGCCCGTAGAGGCGAGCGAAGAATAGCAGGTAGTCCTCCAGGGCCATTTCGCCGTAGAAGCCTGGCTCGTCGAGCATGATGCCCACGCGCGCCCGCACTTTGTCCGCGTCCCGCACGACATCGTGCCCGGCCACGCGCGCCGTCCCCGTTGACGGGGCGAGCAGGGCGGCGATCATCTGCATCGTAGTCGTCTTGCCGGCCCCGTTCGGGCCGAGCAGGGCCATCACCTCGCCGGCCGCCACGCGCAGCGACACGCCCTCCACGGCCACGAGCGCGCCGAAGCGCCGGCCCAGGCCCTCTGTCTCGATCACCTGTTGTTCGCTACTCACCCGTACAGGATAGTAGCTGGACAGCGCATTGCACCTAGCCTGATCGTGCTACGCGGCTCGGGGTATGGCAAATGCCGCCGAAGCAACATGGGGGGAGACCACGCCCATCTACGGCTGACAAGGCGGGCTGGCTAGCGACTGGCGGTCTGCTTAGTACTACAACGTTACTTGTCTCCTGAGGCCGTGCTAACGACCTGGAAGCAGGCGTGCAATCGCTCAGTTTAGCAGCGAGATGGCCCTTTGCCTGAGGGTCGCTAGGGGTGATTCTAGCGAGGTAACGTTGTAGTATTAGGGCGTAAACCGTTTCCAATGACCCTCGGAGACGACTTCGACGACGCCATCGGTCACTTTGATGGCGGTCTGGTCGTCGATCGCGTACCCCGGCGCCGGCATGCCGGCGGCCCATCTTTCCGCATTGGCCATGGTGTTCTCCGGCAGATCCGGGTGATCCAGGTGCGGAAAAATCGAAAAATTGACCAAGCCCAGCGTTCTATCGCCACCGGTGGGCGGCCTCCAGCCGACGAAGTCCTCCCCGATGCTGGGGGTCATCACCATGCTCCCGGCGCTCAGTCCCACCCAGACCGCATCCAGCGAGGGCAGAAGTTCCGCCAACCCGGACTGGCGCATCCAATGGCACAAATATAGGGCGTCGCCGCCATTCACCAGCAGGACGTCTGCCCCCCGGACCCATGGCGCCCAGCGCTCTTCACTGATGCTCGGCAGCGCGGTGAGCTCCAGCACCCCCAACGACTTCCACCCCAGTTCGCACATGGGTGTGGAGGACTGACCGGTGATGAAGCGCCATGCCCCACCGGGACTGCCCGTGGGGTGCCCGTACCCCGCGGTGGGAATGCAGAGGGCGTTGCACTCGGCGATCGGTTTGCCCAGTAGGTCGACCAGCGCGTTGTGGATGCTCGTGTTTTTGATGCCAGCGGACGTGAGAAGCAATTTCATGATGGTTTCCTTTCCAATCCATTATTGAACGCTGCTTAACGGTCTAAACTGGAGGCCACAGTGGGCGATGCAGCCCTGGAGCACCGTGACCTTGTGCCGCGGGCGGGCGGCGGCCCGTGTCAGCGTCTGCCGCAGGCGCTGCAGCCGAAAATTCCAGAGGCCGTTGTCTCCCCCCATGCGCAGAACATGTAACAACCTCACCCTTCCTGACCCTTCCTGGCGCGCGAGCTAACCGAGCGGCACGCCTTATCCAGTCGGCGACAGGCCTAAACCAAGCCAACGACCCGCCACGGCTCCATTGTAGCACGAACGTTCTACGAAATATTCTCCGATCTTGCCAAGGAGTCGCGCTTCGTGCCGTACTAGCGATTAGCCATCGCGAGCCGACGCATTCGCATCGCCCGCATACGCGCTCGCGCCTGTTCACGCTTGCGTTCCTCTCGACAGAGGTCGCAGTGCGGTAGGCTGGCCACGTCACACAACTCTCGGGGCATCGTCGTTCCATCGAAGTCGGAGCCGAAGGCGACGCGGTTGATGTCCAGCCGCTCGACCAGATAGTCGACCTGACGGGCCAAAACTGTCAAGAGCGTGTCGGGCTCGTCGTGGCTGTCCGCACGCACGGAGCTCACCTCGAAGTTCAGACCCACCAGGCCGTTCGACTCCTTGATGGCGTCGAGTTGCCTGCGCATCACTGGGTCAGAGCGGCGCCGGGCGGCAAAGATTTTCCAGATCCTCCCGCGCCCGCCCCACTACATCGAGAATGGCGCCCGCTTCGCGCAACAGTCCGGCCGTCGCCGCCAGGGCGCGCCTCAGGTCAGCCACGGTCAGGGCGCCCACTAACGCACCCAAAAATGGGTCGAGGACTTCCTGAGGCAGGCGGTCGAAACCCCGTCCATTGCTCCCTTCTAAGCCGAGGCGGCGGCAGGCGAGGGCCAATGCCTGGTCGCGCGCTCCGTGTATCCAGTATTCCGCCTGCCACAGCCGTCCCCGTTGGATGCAGATGTGTCTACGTACAGCGTGATGCGCCCCGAGCCCGAAGAGGTGTTCCGGCGACGGCGGTGCCGCGAAGGGGCGCTCCACCGCGGCGCCGAACAGCAACTGGAACCGTGGCCCGCGCGCGCCGAACTCCGCGGCAGGCGTGAAGGAGAGATCGACCTGAAGCGCGCCAGGTAGCAGAAACACCCGGTAGATCGTCGAGAGGACAGGGAGATCGAAGAGCGCCGCCGCATCAAAGTCAGCTAGAAGGGCCTGGGTCCAGTCCGTGAGGACCGCCTCCACCGGCGTCCCATCCGCGACACCGAAGGTGAGATCAAGGTCGGACCAGCGGTCCCCTCCGCTGGCGGATGACCCAATGGCCGCGGCCGCGACCAGACGGGAGTCCGACCGCGCCTTCTCAGTAAGCAGCTCCCTGACGCGTTCACGATCTTCAACGCTAAACATGGTCCCCCCACATTGCCGAGACAACGTCCTCACCGTTTGTTATACCCAAGGTTAGCACCCTAACCTTGGGTATGGTCGAAACATATCCAAGGTTAGGGAATCGCTAGACTACTCGATAGATAGTACAGAGATCACTCGTTGGCGACCAGGGACGCGATATCGAGACCGTTCTGTAGCGCGAGGTGTAGACGCCAGCCGGTCGTGTAGTCGCCGGCGAAGAACAGATCGTCGTGGTCCCTGTTGAGGGTCGTCAGATCGACCGTTTCCGCCGGCTTGGCGTAGCGCCAGCGCGCATAATCATGCCATAGCGGCTGCCCCAGGTCGGCGTCGAGTAACGCGCGTACCTGCCGGTCGGCGATGGCGGCCAATTCGTCGGGCGGATCATCGTAGTGCGCCGCGCTGAAGGGCACAGCCATCTGCGCCACCAGCGCCAGCACGCCTTCCGGCGCACGCGACGGCCCTTTGTCGTTCTCCACACCTAACCACGAGATGTCGTGGCCGCGGTCGGTGTTGACGAGCGCGTAGTAGGGGCGCGGGTCGCCCGGCGTCCCACCCGCGTAGACCGTGCCGTGGGGCGGCCACCGGTAGCCCAGCATGAACGTGAACATGGGCTGGTACGCCGCCCCCTCCAACTGGGCCAGCGCACGGTCGCGGCGCGCGGCGTCGATGACGCTCGCGCGCAGCAGGTCAGCCGCCTGTGGGGCCGGGATCGCCACGAGCGCGCGGTCGGCCTCGCCCAACAGCGCGCCAGTGTCATTAAACAGCCGGTAGCCCTCTGAGAGGCGCTCCAGGCGCCCCACGCGCGTCTCGCGCCGCACGTCCAGCCCCATAGCCAAATACTTGCCCAGCGTATTCAGCCCGGCGGCGTAGGTCCACTTCGGCCCGGCGTTCCGCTCCTCGTCGCCTGCCGCGACCCTGTTGTCCTTGTCGAAGGTATAGATGGGACGCCCGATGTCGATCAACCCCTCGCGCGGCAGTTCCTCCAATACCAGCCGGCGCACCGCCGGCTGATCGTCGGGTACTTTCAGGTACTGCGCGCCGTGGTCGAGCGCGCAGTCGTGCGTGCGCCGCGTCGCCGTGCGCCCCCCGAAGCCCCGGCTCTTTTCGTAGATAGTAATGTCATGTCCTTGCGCGGCCAACGTCCGTCCCGCAGCCAAGCCGGCCGCCCCTGCTCCTACAATCGCTATACGCATCGCTCGTCCCTCCGTAGAAGAGTACAGGTAAACCGCCCGAGATGGGAAGTGAAGGCTCACGTTCCGCCGCGAGACGCATCCACGACAATAGCGCGATCAAGGGGCGATAGCGTACGCATCCTCGATCGTATCCATAGCGATAAAGAGGCGGCTGGAATCGCGCGGGAAGCGGATGAAACCGTAATCCTCGTAGAAGCGGGTCGCGGGCTCGTCAATAGCATCGACAACGACGGCGACCGCGCCGATGCGCGTTTGAACCTCTAGGCCGCGTTGGAGCGCATCCGTGAGCAGGCGCTCACCGATGCCCGCTCCTCGAAAGCGCAGGTCACGCGCCAGACGGCCCAGAAGAATGACAGGCGTGGCCTCGTAGCGCGGCAGCTTGCTCTGTACGTCATCGGGAAGGTCAACGGTCTTGATCGACGAGGAACTGAGGGTGTAGTACCCCGCGATAGCGCCGGTGGACCGGTGTACGAGTACGTAGACCCGCGCGACGCGCCGCTCCTGTTCGCGCCTGGCCTGCTCATGGAGATAGTGGTCGAGCGACGCATTACCACACGAGAAAGCCGCCCGCGGATGGGACTTGACGAGCGGCTGGATGTCGAAATCATCGGAATCCAACGGGCTAACAGTCCCCTGCGGGGCGATGTCGCTGCATGGCCGCGCGCAGCTTATCGTTAGCGGGGGCGGGGTTCAGGATGGCCTCGGCGAAAACACGGCTATCCTCGGCCGTCAGCGTGATCACGCGGCGCTCCACCAACTTGCGCTCCGCGACTTCCTGCGCGCTGCCAATGATAAAATCCGACAGCGAACGGCCGGACAAATCCGCCGCTTGTTGCAGCAATTCCTTGACTTCCAGCGTCACGCGCTGCTGCAAACGCTCACTGCGTGACGTAGTGTGCGGCGCGCGCGCGCGTACATGTACGGGCATCGTTGCTCCCCCCTAACCACTCAGATCATGCGCATAATGTACGCCACAATGGCTCACTTGTCAACCGTTTAAGGGTTACACGTATACTAATTAACATGAGGTAGATGGCTTCGTTATGCGACGGACGCCACAGCGATGGGATAAGGACGAAGCGCTCATGTCGGATCGACGCCGCACGGACGTGGCCGCTGGACGCATGGTCAACTTCACGCCGCGCGAAAAGGGGTTCATGCCGCCCTTCGACGCCGTGACGAGCGTGAGCGTCGTGCCCTTCACCGACAATGGCCGCCTGGTAGCTGTCCTACTCAATAGGGGTATCGACTTGCCGGGCGGGCACGTACAGGAAGGCGAGCGGACCGTGGAGGAGGTGGCGCGGCGCGAAGCCTATGAGGAGGCGCGCATCGCGCTGCGAAATATTCGAGTCGCCACTGTCATCCAATCGGACTACTACGGTGGCGCGCCAGAGGACCTGACCTACATGGTCCAGGTCGCGGCTTTTGTCGACCACATGTACCCTTTTACGCCGACCGAGGAGAGCAGCGGACGCGTCGTCGTGGGCGTCGATGAGTTCCTCGACCGCTACACTGCCATGGATGTGGATAAGAGGCTGATGCGTCACATCATCGACGCGGCGCGCGAGGTCTTGTCTATATTATGATACGCGGCGTTATTTTCGACTTCGACGGCCTGATGCTAGCCTCGCTGGCCGATCTCCCGCTTGAGCAATTAATAGAGAGGATCAATGCGTAACGTCATCTTGTTCGACCTCGACGACACGCTCATCGCGCAGGACGCCTGCGATGACGCGGCTTTTCACGTCGTGTGCGACTTTGCTCACCGACAGCGCGGCGTCGACGCACGCGCGCTCGACCACACGGTACGCCCTATCGCGCGCCAGTTGTGGCGCGAGGCGCCAACCTCTCCCTACACCGGTCGCATCGGTATCAACTACATCGAGGGCCTGTGGGGACGCTTCAGCGGCGACGAGTCCGAGTTGCGGACGCTGCACGACTGGGCGCCTACGTATAGGCGCGAGGCGTGGTCGCGCGCCCTGAAGGAGTGCGCTGTCGACGATATAGTCCTGGCGGAAGAGCTAGCCGCGCTATTCGGCCAGGAACGTCGCGCGCGCCGGTTCGTGTTCCCGGACACCGCGCCGGCCCTACGCGACTTGCGCGCGGACTACCGCATGGGTCTCATCACCAATGGCGCGCCCGACCTGCAGCGCGAGAAACTGGTTCACTCTGGCCTGGAGCTTTTTTTCGACACGATCATCGTCTCCGGCGAGGTCAACGTAGGCAAGCCCGACCCGCACATCTTCGCGCTGGCGCTGGAGCGGTTGGGCGTGCGGCCGGACGAGGCGGCGATGGTCGGTGACAGCCCCGCGCGCGACATCGCGGGCGCCCTGAACGCTGGCGTCAGGGCCATCATGATCAAACGTGTCGGACTACAGCGCGACCTGGCGGGTATAACACCTGACGCCGAGATCGCGACGCTGGACCAGTTGCGCGCTGTTCTGTGATCACTTAACGTGGCGTGCCCCATCCCCTTTAACAAGACGCGGCTCGACACGACGTTGACCGACAAGGTGGCCTATGCATTGCAAACAATCGACGACGCCCTCAGCGTGGGGCGCGTCGGGCTGGCCGAGGCAGCCGGGTAAGCGCCCCGACCAAGGGCCGGCCGGGCATCCTGAGCCGCACGATGAGGCGCGAGAACGGATGAGAGGAGTACCGCATGCCCATGTGGGAGACATCGGCCGGGAGGCCGGCGGGGGGCGACGACCGGGCCTTGACGACCCCGGCGAAAGCGGACGCGCCGGCAGTGATCGTACTCAACGGCGGCTCCAGCTCGGGCAAATCCTCCCTCGCAGTGGCGTTGCAAGAGGCCTTACCGGAACCGTGGCTGCGGCTCGGCGTCGACACGTTGATCGGGGCGCTGCCGCCAGCGATGACGGACGGCGGGCTGGGGATTGGTTTCGGCGATAACGGCGAGGTGGGCCTGGGCGCGGAGTTCACGCGACTAGAGTCGGCATGGATGCGTGGGGTGGCCGCGATCGCCCAGGCCGACGTGCCGGTCATCGTCGAGGATGGGTTCCTGAGCGGGCCGATGGCCCAGGAGCGGTGGCGTTCCGCGTTGGGGCCGCTCCCCGTGTTGTGGGTCGGAGTGCGCTGTGACGCTGAGGTGGCCGTCGAGCGGGAGCGCGTCCGTGGGGACCGCGCCGTGGGCATGGCGCGCAGGCAGGCGGAGACGGTGCACCGGGGCATCGCGTACGACCTAGAGGTGGACACGACGCACGCGACGCCGGCGCAGGCCGCCGCGATCGTCGTCGCGGCGGTACGGGACCGTGGGATGGACGCGGTAGATGGATAAGGCGTTGATGCACCCACACCGCGTTTGATGCCCGCAAGGTCGTCTCTGCATCCGTCAAAGTTGCTATCGGTATGTGCGCCTCATCCTTCGATGTGGCGTGCGCGCGGTCATCTGATGTCGGGCCAGAGCGGCCGGACGTCGTGATGCGGGCGTCCACAACACGACAGACGGCCCCCCTCTCCCGCGTCAGGGAGAGGGGTCGGGGGTGAGGGCCGCGCTGCTAGGCCGCGGTCATGGCATAGACCGCCGTCCCGCTGGTTGTCTGAGAGTCCCAGAGAATCTGCACCGTCGCGCCGTTGCGCAACGAGAGGTGAACGGGCTGCGTGCCATAGCCGTAGCGCGCCTGGACTTTGGCCGAGCGGATGACCTTGCCGGCTCCGTTGAGCACATTGAAGCGGAACGTCACGACCGTATTGGGCGGCTCACCCAGGTCGATGCCGACCCGCGCATAGAAGTCGCGCCGCGGATATGCGGTCCCGGCCAGGGTTAAGTCGGCCTCGCCGCACGCTGTGCCGGTCAGCGCCCATCCTTCGAGCGTCGTCGCGCCGACGAGCCGTTGGTCGTCGGTCGCGACCTGGGCGTTGCAGTGCACCGTGAAGTCGTGCGGATTGACGGCGACGCCAGTGGAGACTTCGACTGGCGGCTCACTGGGCGGGTAAATGCGCTCCGAGATCGTGGCGATCCCGGTGAGGCGCATGTCGTAGAGCACGCCGCTTGAGCCGCCGAAGGCGAACGAGATGATGCTCGCACGGTGGACGTTGACATCTATTGATGTCCCCCGGTTACCGCCCACGGCGCTGTAGGAGCGCTGGCGCAACACATGGTCATCTTTGTCTTTGACGATCACCGTGACCGTCGCCGGTTTGCCGGCCGTCTCGGAGTCGGGGACGCCGAAGCGAGCGTGGAAGGTACCCTCGGCGTTGGTGCAGCAGAAGAACAGACTGGCCGCGCCACAGCCGTAAGTGGAGAGATAGGAGCCGCCGAAGATCGGCGCGCGCGCGACCGCCGTATCGTCGCTCCCCACGCTCGAGTTGCACTTGGAGGCGAAAGCGCGCGGGTCGACCGCGATGCCGCCGGTGGAAGATCCGCCGCTCTGCACGCGGTTTGGTGTGACATAGGGCGCGACGCGGCCCGGCAGAATGCCGACGGCCGTCATGTCCATGTTGACGTTTGTGCCGCCGTCAATCACAAGCTGGACGGTGCGGGCGCCGCGCAGGCTCACCCAGATCGGCTGCAGTCCGGTTCCCACGGCGGCGACACCGGTGGCTTTGCGCAGCAGACGCCCGCCGGCGTCGAGGGCGCGGACGTAGAGAAACTCGCGCCCGCTCGCCGACGAATCATCCGCGCCATAGCGCATAACCAGCGTCCCCGATGTGTTGGCCGGGATCGTCAGCGCGACCTGCCCGCAGCCTGTCCCACTCACGGCGCCGGCCGTGGGAACACCAACGAGCGTGACGGTGAGCGGAGTTGTCGCCGTGGCCATATGCGCGTTGCAGCTGGCGACGGCGGACGTCATGTTGACGGGCGTCACCCCTGCGGGCAGCGCGTTGCCGGGGCGTGGGGCCGGCGCCAGGGCGCGCGCCGTGCCGCTGAGCCGCGCGCCGTAGAGGAACGTCTTGGGGCTCTTGAGGAAATCAATCTGGATGGCGACGGCGTGTGACACATCGACGTCGATCGACGCGGGACTCCCTTTCCGGGCCGTGACGTCGGCGGTATAAAGGTAAAAGCCGTCGCTATCGAGCACGCGGACGCGCGCTACGCCCGGCTGGCCGGTTGTGTCGTCGTCGGCGACGCCGAAGGTGGCATGGAAGTGACCCTGGCTGGGAACGTCGATCGGCAGAACGGCGAGGCCGCATCCGGTCGTTGCTTCCACGGCCGTGCCGGTCATAATATCCGTGCCGCCGACCTTGCCAAGGTCACTATTGACCGAGGCGTTGCAATGTGTCACGAAAGCCGATCCTCGGGGATGCTGCGTGCTCGGAGTGCCGCGCGATGGACCCGGAAAAACGATTGCCGCCGCGGACGATTGAACGGTCGCCGCCGCGGATGTGGGCGCGAGCATGAGCGGGCCACCGATGGCCGCGCCCACGAGCGCCAGACAGGAACCTACACGTACGATTAGCCGCATCACCACTTCCCTCCTCACGTACTGTATCGCTGCGCTATAATCGGCGCCGCGATACGGAGACAACGTTTTCCCCGCTTCCCGCGCCGACGAGCGCTATCGGATACTGATATAAACGGAGAGGACGCGCATTTTCGCGCACGCGAGCGCCACTACAGAGAAAGTATGATGATTGGGCAAGCTATCGCGTCTCCGCGTCCAGGCGCACCTCGTCGAGGTCCAGGTCGCGCTGGACCCGGCGCAGCGCGTCGTCTCCGATCACGCCACGGTCGCGCAGGTCCACGAGCGCGCGGCGTTCGGCGTCTAGCAGGTCGCGCCGGAGTTCCCGCGCCACCGCGCCCCGGGTCGCCTCGTCCGTCATCCCTCCCGCATGCTCTCCGTCGAGCCGCGCCAGGCGGCGCTCGTGATGCATGCGCAGATCCTCGATCAATTCCAGGGGCGCGTCGTCGTGGTCGGCCCATACGTCCAGGCGCGCTAGTAGTCTGTCAAGCGAACTTTGAACAGTAGAGGTTTCATGAAAAGCCACCACATTAGGCGACCTGTGTGTCGCACTGGTCGCGGTCGGCCGGTGCGGTGGCCTGGTTGTGGGCCAGCAGCGTG
>JAABUL010006651.1_pt1 | contig 13143 bp, 18 predicted proteins | sample 5559151 | NCBI WGS metagenome assembly JAABUL01 (sample SAMN10711876, study PRJNA513368) | rock metagenome | isolation source: Antarctica rocks | place: Antarctica: Victoria Land, Pudding Butte sud | reverse complement strand
AGCAGAACGATGGAGGCCCGCCAAGCGTGCTTTTGAGCCGCATTGCGATCGTTGACGATGGCCTCAAGCCGGAGGCGGTCAGATGCCGAGACGGCAATCGAAATTCCTGTTCGCATGCGCCAGACTCGCACGCGAAACGACACACCGGAATCCCAAAACGGACTCAACCCTCAGATTTCGTCCACTAGCAGGATGCTGAAAAACGTACGTCAGTGATTTCGGAACAGGAGATCGAGGTCCAGACGCTCCATCAACAGCCGCTCCGACCGGATCGAGTAGAAGGTCTGCAGCAGCATGGCGCGCAACAGCTGCTCGGGCGGGATCAACGGGCGCCCCGATTTCCGAGTACAGCTCGCCAAAACGGCCATCGAGCTGTGAAAACGCCCGCAGTCAACGAGATAATCGCCAAATGTAGGCGCTTGCAATCATCGCGGCTTCCGCTCGCAAACAGGGCCGATACCTGCTCAGATTAGCTGACAATCGGCACGTGCTATTGCTCACGCTTTTTGCAATGTGCTCGCATTTATACGCGTATGCTTGCAAACGGAGAAGGCTACTCACGCTTTTCGCCAATCGGCGAACTCGGCAGCCGCGCGCGCCACATAGCAGGGATAACCATCTCGTTGTTGCGCCGCCGCCCGCGCGGGATCGACCTCCACCGTGAAGAAGGGCCTTTCGTGGTTCGTCGTGCCGATAAGTTCGCCATCCGGTGCGTAGGCGAAGCAGCCGCCGCCGAAGACAGGACCGTCCGGACCGCCCCCGACCCGGTTCGAGCTGATCACATAGGCTCCCGACGCGATCGCGGCCATCGCGCCTGCGGTCTGCCATATCCGCTGCGAGGTGCCGGTAGCCCGAGGTAGCGCGATCAATCCGGCGCCTTGCACGCCGTAGGATCGAGCGTGCTCGTTAAACATCGCCTCGGTGCATAGGAGCATACCGACCGACACGGGGCCGAGCGCCTTTGCCGTGAAATCGCGCTGTGAGGTTTTGAACCACTTCGCCTCGTACCAGCCGGGCTCATCGGGGAAGAACTGCTTGCGGTGGAGTGGCTCGACATGTCCGTCGCGGATCACGACGGCTTCGTTGGCGAGCCGGTCGCCTTCCCAGACCGGCCGGGAGGAGATGACCATCGGGATGCCCGTTCCCACGAGCGCCTCCAACCCGGCCGCGTGCAGGTCTATGGACCGCTGCGCCTGGCCGGCGTCGAAACATGGCGCAGAGGCGAGCCACGGCCCGAACGGCATCTCGTTCGTGATGAGAAGATCGGACTGCTCGGCGACGATGCCTTCCAGCAATGATTGCCAGACAGGCGAGCCGGCGACCAGGCCGTCCGGCCATTCCACGCATGTGACTTTCATCGTTCTCCTTTGGGCACCCGACCGCCCCGGACCGCACCTGAGCCGGTCCAAAGCCGTGGCCCGCAGCTGGATACGTCGCATAGAGACATGGGAACATCCTCATGTGCCGACAACCTCCGCAACGGTCATGTTCCGGCCAAAACCCCTTCTCCGAAACCAGCGGTCGTGTCCCGGCTGGTGGTGTAGCTGGACGGTAGCGGAGACGCCCTGCCGCGCGCCCTCCACAGCGCTGTAGCAGCAGGGCGTCTTCGCGGGGGTGGCCACCGGCGGTTGCCGGCTAGGATCGGGTTGCGAACACCAACCTGAACCGAGAGATCTACCGATGACCGACGAGATGATGAGCCTGCGCGGCCTTGTTGAGAAGAGCGCCGACGCGGATGTGTTGCGCGACATGATCGGCTTTGGAGACCATAAGGAAGTGTGGGGTGCTCAAGCCGCAGCTGCCTGATCGGAGGTGGCCTGGTGGCCATTGGACAGCCCTGGGTACCACCGCTCGAAGAGCGGTCGAAGCGTGCCATCGAGGGCGCGGGTGCGTGTCTGCAGGAGCAGGTGAGCGCCACGGCGGGTCCACTGCATTTGCTGACGCTTGGAGAAGCGCTTGCTGACCACCGCATTGACCGTGCTCTCGGCCATGGCCGATGAGATGCGTTCGCCCGATCGAAACCGCTCGCCGTAGTTGATGAGACTACCCGCGTTCGATTTGATGTAGACTGCGAACTCGTAGGCGGCGCGCATGAACTTGCTGAGATGCGGGTAATCCAATTCCAGCGCGCTCACATCGTCACGAAGCCCGTCGGCGTGCTCCCGGGCGCGGTGCCCATCACCATGCCAGAGTAGCCACTTGGTCCGCTCCAGCTCTTTGAGCAGGCGCGCGCCCTCCGTCTTATCGTGGTGGGCCACACCGCGCGCATACTGTTCCAGGACCGTCAGGCGCATGGCGATATGGAACCAGTCCAGGACGTGCTCGGCTTCCGGGGCGACCATCTCGGTCAAGGCACGCACCTCTTCGCCACCGTCAGTGAGGAAGGTGACGTCCTGGTTCGCCTGCATTCCCTGCCCTTTCAGCAGCTCGAACAGGCGGCGTTTCGGTTTGCGGTCATAGCCGTGCACGAGCCCGATATAGCGAGACTCGCGGTCTTCCGGCATGGACCGGCCGACGATCAGCTCGAAGTTGGCCTTCTTTTCATCCCAGTCCCGGACGTAACCGCCATCGAGGCCCACCACGATGCGCCCTTCCGGGATTGGCAATTCGGCCCAGTCCGCCGGACAGCCGTCGATGAAGCAAGAGCGCTCCTCTGCAAGCTCGTCCTCGGCGCGTTCGGCGACATGCAGGACGTGCTCGCGCAGCGTGGTCGCATTCGCCCCCGAAGCGGCTGGTAGAACGTCCGCGAGAAGGTCGGCCGCGGCGGCATAGGGCACGAGCGAGGCCCAGCGCGCCTCCAGGTATAGCCGCTCGGGGGCGACATGACCGGCAAGCAGCTCCTGCAATGGCGATAGGGTGGCTGATCCTTCCTCGCCCTGACATGAGCATCGGTGCAGCCGCGGACTGGCAAGCTGCACGTCGCCGTACAGGGTCCGGAACAGGACGGAGTAGTTGCCCTTGCTACGCTGGCGGGCGCCGCACGCCGTACAGCAGCGGTGCCGTCCGGTCCACGCTTCGGTTTGGGCCTGCACGATCCGGCGCTGGACGGCGGCAGCCATCACCTTGCCGTTCGCGAGCGACAGGCCGAAATCTTCGGTCCGCTCGGTCGCTTTTTCGAAGACGGCGACCTCTTCGGCCGTCCCGGAGGTGCCGTCGTCGGCGGTGATCTGGAGCAGGATGCTGATGCGCATGGTCCATCTTTTCCATGAGGCGTGCCGAAAGCTTCGCGAGCGAGCTTTCCACAACGGCTGGAGTGAAAAACCCGCACGGGTGTCGCCGACCCGACGATGAGGCTCCCATGGCTTGTCTGGTGCCGCCGGGCCAGCAGTTTGCACTTCGTTCGTGATGACGCAAACTGGGTCATGACTCCCATCGCACGTGCCGCCGCCGCCATCGCCGCCGTGCTCGTCCGCGAGGGCGTGGACTACGCCCAGAGCAAGGCCGTGTTCAAAACCGCCCGGGCGCGAGCTGGCTTGCAGGCTTCGCCCGCGCGCCGCGGCGGCGTGGACCGGCTCACGGTCGAAGAGGAAATGCGCTTTCTCGACCAAGCCTACGCCCAAGACGGCAGGACCGGGCTGATCTGCAAACCTTGCTGGAAACCGGCGCTCGAGCGTCCGAGCTGGTGCAGCTCAGGGTCGAGGACGTCAGCTTGGCCGAGCGTGTGATCACAATCCACCGCGGCAAGGGCGGCAAACGCCGCGAGGTGCCGATCCGGCGTGACCTGGCCCAACTGCTCCGGCTTCACATCGGCGTCCGTCGTGCAGGTCCGCTGTTCGCCAGCCGTCAGCAGGGTTCTGGGGCGGCACCGTATACTCTGACCCGCCAACGTGTCGGCCAGATCGTCCGAGGCGTGGCCGGGGCTGCCGGCATCACCAAGCGCGTCTACCCTCACCTGCTGCGGCACACGGTAGCCACCCGCCTGCTCGCACTCGGCATGGACATCACCGACCTGCAACGTTTCCTCGGTCACGAGAGCATCACCACGACCCGTCTCTATGCCGACACGACAGCCGCCACTCTGCAGCGTCGGTTCGACCAGCTGACCGACCCGGCCGCCCATACGCTAATTGCCGGCATCAGGCAGCAGCGCGGTGACGAGGCCGCTCTGCTCGCCGCTGAACTCCTCGTGCGGCGCCGGGCCGAGCAGGTTAGTACCGCTGATGCATGAGCACGAGATGCTCGTCCCTGCGAAGATCGGCGTTCACCGATCGTTTCGCGAACGGACGTCCCCGGGCGCGCTCGCGTGCTCTGCCGCGATCGACGGCGTCCTCCAGCTGCCAGCGCGTTTGCTGGTCCTCGAGCACTTCGGGCCGGTTCTCCAGCACGACCTCGCGCAGAACGTCGGCCATCATCTGAAGGTCTTCCATGGCGCCCCACGACGATGCATCGTCCAGGCCGGCGCGATAGCCCCGCGGTCCGCCACAGTCCTCAGGCGGGCAGGCTCCATCCCCGCCCGTGCAGGTCGGATGGCTCTCTCCAGCCTTGGCCGGCAGGAAATTCTCGACCCTGACCTCGTGCCGCCACGGGATGTTAAGGTCGTAGTCATAGGCGAACCGGGCGCCCTTGCGCAGCTGCAGCGCCGCCAGCGCGACGTCGGGCGAAGACGCCGACAGCTCTCTTGATCCGTAGCGACGGGACCGGAGACGGAACTGAAACAGGTGGATGCCTTCCCATCCCATCGCGATCTGGATCACCCCGTGCAGCTCGCGCAGAGTGCAGGTGCTCGGCACCAGCATGCGTCGCCACACCATGGGGCTGATCTCGAGCAGCCACACTTTGATCTGCACGATCGCGACCGCATCCGGAGAGGACGGAGCAGGATCGGCGGCAGGCATGGACCGATTTGCGGGGCGGGGCACCACTCCAGCTTACCGCGGCTCGGCCCGGTCCGTCATCGGCACCCCACACTTCCTTATGGTCCCCAGGGTGCGGCGGATGCCAAAGCCAAGATCGGGGTGGCGCCGGACGATCTCCTCGAAGATCGCAATTGGCCGCAGGCCGGGCGCAGATGTGAGCATCGGCACGATCTCGGCTTCAAACAGCTCGCCCAGCGGGTCGGGCCGCCGCCGGCCGCGAGGGGCCTGGCGCATCGACGGCAAGCGCGGGTCTCGAGCGATCCGATATCCGGTCGCCCTGCTCATCGACGCCTTGGCGGCGGCCACCACCACTGTGTCGGTCTGACGGAACTGCATGAAGAGCCTCATCTGATGATCGGTCACGTGGCGGCCGGGCACGGAAGCCCTCCTTCCTGACGAGGAAGGGCATCCTCATTGCCGGCCGACCGCGATCACCACCCTGGCCCCTTGAGAGGTCTATGCCGCTGTGCCGCTCCCTTCGGTCGAGCTTCGCTCTCCCTCACGGAGCGGCACAGCGGCGCCTCTCATCCTGATTGACGCGCTGTCTCACCTTGATCGCCGCGCTGCAAACGTCGCTCCCGAGCAGCGGCGCCGCGGCGGGGAACGTCAGGACGCCCGTCACCGGCAACACCCCGGCTGGTCCCACCAGCACGGGCCGGGGCAGGGGAGGGGAGGTGCCCCGCTTCGCCTCAACGGAGGACCCGTGCTCGCCCTCGCGCGTCCGTTGGGCGCCAGTCGGCCGGCGGGCTCACTTACTTTGTGGTCGCCAGCTGGTCAGCCCGGCAGCTTCCTGGATCGACCTTGGAGCGCGACACGCCTCTCAGCTTCGTTGCGTTTGGTGAGGGCGGAGGCGAGGCTGTCGTAGCTCACGCCGCTTCGCTTGAGAGCTCGGCGCGCATCGTCGATTTCAAAGCCGAGGAGCTCCAGCACACTCATGTTCAGGCTCGAGGCGATGCGATCGAGCGTTTTCAGGGTCGGGTTCCCGATGCCGCGCAGGACCTGATAATAGGTGCCCCGGGCAAGCCCGGTCTTCGGCAGGAAGCTCTCCATTCCGCCGTTTTCAACCTCGAGCTGCTGCAGGCGGATGGCGAGCATCTCGTTCAGAATCGAACTGTCGATCGCCTTGGGCTTGCGGACGGGTGGCATGGCGAGCTTACGGACTGTGGCGGCAATCCACATCATACCAGAAGGCCAGCATCTCGTATAATGAACGTTGTTCGAATGGTTGCCACGATGGGCCCTGGTTCGCGCTCTGCGAAACTGCGGAGGGTCGTTCACGGCAGCTGTCCAGTCGCGTTGGCGCCCGGAGCGCAGCGGAGTAGGTCCGAAGTCGGCCCGCGCTCTCATATAGCGCCGTAGGGACGGCGGAGGACCTGTGGTCAGATGCCGCCAGGAGGCGGTAGTCGTCCGATCTTCTTGAGATGATCGTGCAGGATCCGGTCGACGACGCGCAGTGGGTGGGTGCGCTCCTCGGCGGCCATTTGCCGAAGCACAAGGTCAATGGCGTCGGGTAGACGCAAAGCGTAGGGGCGCGAGGACGAGCGCTCGCCGTAGGCGTCAAACGGATTGCGCCGGCTCGCCAGCTTCGCTCGTCCGGCGCGGGGCTGTTCAGTCCTTCCGGATCGGGTGGGGGGCCTTTGCTCTTGCCCAGCTGGGGAGGGCGGAAGCGGGGTATCGAGGTAGTCGGGCGTCACGACGACCGGGGCGGGCGCAGGTGCGCCCGCCCCGGCGATTCGCTGATTTCTAAAGTTGTCCCGGGGTAGGGCAGGGCGCTCACCTTTCTGGTCGCCGACCGCCTCGCTCATGCTATGGCCTCGGTCGAAGTGGCACTTTGGGTCGCCGCGAGAAGCTCGCGCACGACCTGGTCGGCGTTGTATCGCGCCTTGCGGATCGACTCGTCCTTGTCGTTCATTTGGTAGAGGGTCCCGTGCCCGCTGGTCATGGTGCGGTAGGTGACGCGGCGATAGAGCGCATTCGCACAGACCAGCACGCGCTCCGCGTCGAAATAGGCGACGACCTCGCGCAACGGCCGGGTGTTGCGGTCGAGACTGTCGTATTCGTTGAAGAGAACGCGGTAGCGGCTCATCGGTAGGCTCGCTTCCGCGGCGTGCCGCTCCAGGTTGCGGACCGTGCGGACGACCTGTGAGGCGTCGAAGGTATGCACCTTGCAGGGCAGGACGACGAGGTCGGCACGAAGCGCCGATTGGATCAGCACCTCGCCGTAGTAGCCCGGCGTGTCGATAACAATGACGTCGTATGAGCCGAGGCGCCCGATCGCTTGGGAGAGCGCCATTTCGTCCGCCGCGCGCACGAGGTCGACCCCATTTGGGCTGAGGCCGCGCGCCACTGACGAGGCGTGCCATTGGTATGATGATCCCTGCGGGTCGGCGTCGACAATGACCGCGGAGTAACCGTGCTTGGCGAACTCGCCAGCGAGGACGATCCCGACGGTGGTCTTGCCGCTTCCACCCTTGGGGTTCGCTACCGCGAAGATGCTGGGCATCGGGCCTCCGGCGTACGACAGTGCGGCACTCCCGCAACCACGAACCGCAGAAGTACACTAAAATAGATGTTAGGCAACGTGCGAATGGCGCGATACCTGGTTGGCGCGATGCGGCCTTTCGTTTCCTGCGCAAGGACGTCATTCGGCATGAGCGTAGGGCGGCAAGCCCGAAATCCCGCTTTGCGGTAATGTCGGCTAACCAGATTGCGACGAGGTCGTAGTCCGGCGAGGCGGCAATCGGGCGACAACGCACAGGCGGAACTTGGGAGTGCGGGGTTGTGCAAATACCTCAAACGCGAACTCATAGCTGCGGCGACTCGGGATTACGCTGTTGCGTTCCGAGATGGACTGCGGTGGCGCACGGTCGCCCGCTGGGCGGTAGGGTTCGAGCGGTCTGCTTGGGATCGCCCCAGCGGCTTTTCCCTCGCAGGCTCTTCGGTTCATCATAATAGATGTTAGTTGACAAGATACCGGTTTGTGGGCCAAACCGGGGGAGGCTGCTGGACGCAGCCGGGGCGCTTTCGCGCCGAGAGGGGCCGATCTCGTTCGGATCGGCGGGAAGACCGTCGGTAAGGGAGGGCGAGGTGTCGCGAACAACCGGCAATCCGCGGCGTAAGCCTCGGCTCCGCACCGAGCTCTCGGAGGCCGACGAGCAGCGTCTGCAGCAAGCCGCAGCGCTATTCGGACTGCCCAAAGCGGAAGTCGTGCGGCGCCTGATCCGTGCTTCGGTGCAGGCTGGGCCGGCGCTGTCGGCGGAGAACACGCAGGCGGTCATCCTGCTCGCCGGCCAGGTGCGGATGGTCGGCCGCAACCTCATGCAGGTGCTGAAAGCGATCCATCGCGGGCAGGCGGTGCGCATCGAGGACACGGAACCCGTGTGGTTCGGGCTCCAACAGACGGTGGCTGCGATCAATGACGAGCTGACCGAAATGACGGTCTCCTACGGATCCAAGCTGCGCCGTGCCGCGGGTATTTCGGTACCGGCTGAGCCGGACGACCAGAGCCTCGCACCATGAGCCGTTCGGATCAGATCGAATGGTGGCTTGCGCAGACCCAGTCCACTTTGCGAACCGTCGAGGCGTCGCGCGCCGCACGTCGGCGCCCGAATGCGCTTAATGAGGAGCCCCGATCGCGGGCAGGGAGGGTTGAGGTCGCGCCGTCTCAGGCCTCCTCGCAACGCATTCTGCGCGGTGCGACGATTACGGGCGGCGCCGATGAAGAGCGCTGCCGTAAGCTGCCGACGTCCAACGCGGGCGGCGGAGCGGCCGGGGCAGGGGGCGCGAGTCCGGCGCGGCGCGACCTGCCCGTCGAAGGGGATTTCCCCGCCGGTGGAGGATGGGAGGGTGGAGCGCTCGGCCGAGCGCGCAAGCTCGCGGCGGGGTATCAGCCCGCGGTAATCAAGGTCGTTTCCTACGCTCGTGGGGTCGCACGGGCGACCGCGACCGGCCAATACATCCAGCGCGAAGAGGTCGCCCTCGAGACCCATGATGGGCGGATGCTGGAGGACCGCGAGGCCGTTGCCGAGGAGATGAAGGCCTGGTTGACGGGCTTCGCAAAACGTGCCGAGAGCCAGGACGTCGTCGCGCTGCGGCTCAGGCTCAAAGGGGTTCGCGATACTCCGGAAGGTCGCGAGATGGTGGGCACGGCTCTCGCTGCAGGCTTCGACGGGCATCGTTACGCGGCCCGCATCGACGTCACACCCTCAGGCGACCTCGAAGCGCGCGCCGTCGTCGCCATGGCCGGCAGCGCCAGGGAACGGTTCCGGATCCGTGAAGAACGCGTTGGGAATGGCGAAGCGAGCACAATGCGGCGTCGCTTCGACACGGCCTCACAAGCGGCCATCAAGGATCGGATCGCGACGGCGACGGGGCAGGGGGCTGATGTTATCACCCTGACGCCTGTCGGGACGAGCCACGGCCGCGATGGCGTGACCTATCGGCTGAACAAGCTGATCGAAAGGGGGGCGGCGATCGATGATCGCGGGAGGGCGGTTGCGAATGTCGCCGACACGCGATTGGCCGCGCGGGAGTGGGGTCCCTCGCTGCGGTCGCAATCCTCGCGCGATACCATGCACCTGATCATTTCGGCCAAGGCCGGGACAGACGTTGCCGCACTGACCGATGCGGCGCGCGCGTTCCTCCATGATCGCTTTTCGGATCACAAATTCATGTTCGGCGTCCACACCGACAAGGAATCAGACGGGCACATACACGTCCACGCGGTCATCACGGTGAAGAACGAGGTCGGCCAGAAAATTCATCCGAGCCGAGACACGTTCCGGGACTGGCGGGAGACCTACGCCGAACACGCGCAGGCCCAGGGGCTCAAGATCGTCGCCACCTCGGCACGTGAACGGGCCTCGTCGCAGGGGTACGGTCCACGGGACAAGGCGATCGCCGATGTTGCGGAGAGGCCGCGGCCGGCCCGGGAGGCACGAGATCGAGGTTACGCCTCGCACCCGAACAACCGGCGACTGATCGAGAATGCGCGGCAGCGCATCGACACGGCTCGGAGAAATCCAATCAAGTTGCCGACCTCTGAGCCTGCGCGGCAAGCTGTCCGGGAGAGTGTCACGGCCTGGCAAACCGTGCTGCAGGAGCAGCCTAGCAATCCGGGCGTCCAAACGATGCTTGCCCGGCTGACCATGGCGCAGACGATCGGCACGATCCTGCAAACGATCGGAATGCGGGTGACGCATCTTACGAAGGAGCGAGACGAGATGGCGATCACGTCGGATCAGATGGTCAAGGACCTCCGCATCATGAACGAAGCGGTCTCGCGGACGAGCGATCTGCTCGAAGGGCAGACCAGGCAACAATTTCAGGGGGCTTCGTCACGCTATCTGGAAACGTTGGCCAACCGCATCGATCTCCAGCGGGTGCAGGAGAGTGGTTTGCAAGAGATGTCGCGCGCGGAAATCGAGGCGGTTGCTGGGTCCAATGCCGATCGACTTATCGCCCACGCGCAGCAGATCCAAAGCCGGGAGACGCACGAGGCCACGACGGCCGAGCGGCTTGCAAGCCGAGCCGTCGAGACCGGGCGTCATCAGGAGGCGAGGGCAGGGACCGATCCGGAAACTGGACGGGAGCCGCGTGCCGACCGGGCGATGGTGACAGGCTCCGAAGAACTGGCGGCTCGCGACGCCCATGTGGCTGTGGCCGCAACGGAGGCGGTGCGCGGTCTTGCTTTCCGCACTGGGCAACCGATCCTTGAGAATCTTGTCCAGACCAATGCTCTCGTCAAACTTCGAGCCGAGCAGGAGCGTGTCCTCCGGGAGATCGAGGCAGAGACGACGGACTCGGAGGCGATCAAGCCGCAGAGGATATCCTGATCGATCCGCTCGGCGGGTTGCCCAAGAGCGACGCTATGCCAGCATTTTCCTGCGCATAGCCAGCGCGACCGCATGGGTCTTGTTCATGGCCCCGAGCTTTTCACGGGCGCACGCAATGTGCTTGGTGACGGTCGAGCGTGAGACGCCGAGGATGACCGAGATTTCCCAGTCGGTCTTGCCCTCGCCGGCCCAGAGAAGACAATCGTATTCCCTCGGTGTGATAGGGGCTGGTGCTTGCTTGCGTGATTCTCGCAACTGGAGGAAATGGCCGATAGCGAAAGAGACGGCGAAATTCAGCTCGGCGGCGGCGTCTGGAGCGGGCTCCTCTTGGCGGCCGCCGAACGACACGGCGGCAACACGATGGTCGAGTGTGGTTACAGGGACAACGTAACCGTCAGTCAAGCCGAATTCAGCCGCCTCACCGCCGATCAAGGTCAGGTCGGCCAGGTTGGGGCAGGAGGCGTAGCTGTCCGCCCAACTGAACGGCTGCATGTCGGTCTGGAGTCGGTGGAAGACGGGGTCCCGGAAAAGGTAGCCTCGGTCATTGTAGCGTGCTGCCCAACCTTCAGGAAACTGCTGCACGAGAACCAAGGATGTGACCTCCGCCCTCGATATCCAGGAACTACGAGGAACCATGCCGCCGAAGGCTGACGAAAATCCGTATTCGACAGCAAGCTGAACGAGTTGCGTTCCGATGTCATCGGCGGTCTCCGAAGCGGTAACTGCATTGATGAACTCGAAAGAACGACAACTGCGCAACCCACTTTTCCTCTATGTCAGCTCACGAGGCGCCAGCGTGCCGGATCGTGGACTTGAAACACCGTTGCCAAGCGAGCGATCACCCAAACCGAGTCGAGTTTCGGAAAGCTGCACGGCCGCACGGTCCATGCCTCGATGTTGCAACAGAAAACGAATGGATTCAGCTGAGCTTGCGACCTTTGCTAATCGCGTTCCGCCGGTGTCCCGGGCCCGCAGCCTGTGTGGGTCTGCGCTCGAGGCCAGGAAACTGGACCGTTGAGATCATCAAGGGCTCGGACGTGGCCTGGGATCCTCGGCTCGATCGGGGATCGTTGGTCAACGTCAGCTCGCCGATTTTGGGGACCATGAGGAAGTGTGTGGTCCCCGCGACGGCGTAGGGGCAGGCGCGATATGGTTGGCTGGTGCCCCGACCTTCGAAGCAACCGAAGTAAGGCAACATGGCAGTGGTGTCGCGTTCACTTCATGCGCAATGCCTTGGCCTATGTCCCCAAAGGACAGCACCAGATGGTGGCGGCCGCGATCAGGACCGTGTTCGCGCAGGACACGCAAGCCGCGGCTTCGAAGACCTGGCGTCACGTCGCCGACCAGCTCCGTCCCCGACTTCCCGTACGCGTCCGACGTGGACCGCCTTGCGGGATGACGGGCGGACGGTGGACCTTATGGGCTTAAGGCTAGCCTAAAGGTCATCAGGTCGATGCGGGTCGAGGTTCTGAACGGGGTCGAGCGCCGGCGTCGATGGTCGGACGATGAGAAGGCGCGGATCGTCGAAGAGACGCTGATGCCGGGCGCCCGGGTTGCCGATGTGGCGCGGCGCAATGCCGTGAGTGCCAGCCTGGTGTTCGGGTGGCGTCGCCTGGCGCGCGACGGGCTGCTGGGACGGGGCGTGCCGGCCCTCATGCCGGTCGAGATCGTGGCGCCGCCTCCCGCACTGCCGTCGCCTGCGGTCCCTCGCCCGAAGCGCAAGGCCGGGCTGATCGAAATCGAGCTCCCGCAGGGGCGCCGCCTGCGAGTGGGTCGGGATGTCGACGGCGACGCGCTGCGGCGCGTGCTCGACGCCTTGGATCGTCGATGATACCGCTGCCGAACGGCGCCAAGGTCTGGCTGGCGACCGGTCACACCGACATGCGCAATTATGCGGAGCGCATGATTATGCGGAGTTCTGGCCGTCCGGCCTCAGCATAGCCTTGGAAGATCAAGAAGTTGGCTCCTGTGGGCCGGTTTCTCGCTCAGCATAATTAGGTCCCTCCTGAGGTGCGCAACGCATCTCAAGGAGAGACGACATGTCGACCACGACGAGGAAGTCACAGCAGCTGGCTTCGATGGACGCCGGTTTTCTAACGCCGTCGATTGCTCTGTATCGGACGAGTCTCGAAGCGCTGGGTTCAGCGAGCTGACTGTCAGGGGTTACACGGATGCCGCCAGGCACTTGGCCGCGTGGATCATCGACTCAGGCTTGCGGCTGGAGGAAGTCCGCGAAGAGACGGTAGATCGCTTCGGCCGCCATCGTTGCCGGTGCGCCGGCGCCCGGCGATGGAACGGCGTTTCGAAGAAGTACGCGCGACGAGCGGGCCTCGGTACATTATTGGGACATGGATATCCGGTGGGCTCAGCGTCTGAGGCTTTCGATGCCGAGTTCGCGCCATAGCCACCCGAAGTCGTAGGTGGCCATGGGGTCTTTCGGATCGACGTGACTG
>JAABUL010006650.1_pt1 | contig 13143 bp, 11 predicted proteins | sample 5559151 | NCBI WGS metagenome assembly JAABUL01 (sample SAMN10711876, study PRJNA513368) | rock metagenome | isolation source: Antarctica rocks | place: Antarctica: Victoria Land, Pudding Butte sud | reverse complement strand
GAGCAACAGCAGCGCCGGCTTGGCCATCAGGGCGCGTCCGATGGCCAACATCTGCTGCTGACCGCCGCTGAGGCTCCAGCCAAGCTGCTTGCTCAGGCTCCGTAGATCGGGGAAGAGCTCCATCACCTGGTCGAGTTGCGCCCGCGCCTCGCCCTTCGGCAAGCGGCCGTTCGAGCAGCCCAACAGCAAGTTGTCCCGCACGTTAAGGCCGGGGAAAATATGCCGGCCCTCGGGCACATGCGCGATTCCGCGCCGCACGATCGATTCGGCCGACGCCCGATCGATGCGCTGCCCCTGAAAGGTGATCGTACCCTGGGAGGGATGCAACAGGCCGGAGATGGTGCGCAGGGTGGTTGATTTGCCGGCGCCGTTGGCCCCGAGTAGAGCGATGATCTCACCGTCGCCCACCACGAGTGAGACGCCGGAGAGGGCCTGGATGGCACCGTAGCTGGCGACGATGTCGGTCAGGCGCAGCACGGGCTCGCTCATGACGCCGCTACCTCGGTCAGTTCCGTCCCGAGATACGCGTCAACCACGTCTTTATTGGTCATGATCTCCTGCGGCACGCCATCGGCGATCTTACGGCCGAAATTGAGCACCGACATGCGCTTGGATACCTCCGTCACCAGTGACACGTCGTGTTCCACCAAGAGGATGGTGAGCCCGCGCTCGTGCAGCCGTTTGATCAGTGCGACCAACGCGCCTTTCTCAGCAGGGTTCATCCCCGCGCCGGGCTCGTCGAGGAGCAGGAGGCTGGGCTCGCCGGCCAGGGCTCGGGCGATCTCGACCAGCCGCTGGTGCCCATAGGGCAAGTTCTTCGCCAGCTCGTCGCTCCGATGCGCCATGTCGACAAAGGCCAGGGCGGCCAGCGCCTGCTGGCGGGCGGCGTGGGGCTTGCTCCCCACGCCGCGCCGGTAGCGCAGCGTGTCAGCGCCGATCATCACGTTTTCCAGCACCGTCAGATCCTTGAAGAGCCGGATGTTCTGGAAGGTCCGCGCCATGCCCGCCGCGGCGATGCGATGCGGCGCCAGGCGCTGGATGGGCCGGCCATGGAACAGGATGCGTCCGCCGGTCGGCGTGTAGATCGCGTTGAGCAGGTTGAGCAGGGTGCTCTTGCCCGACCCGTTGGGCCCGATCAAGGCATGCACCTCCCCTGGCTGCACCGCGACGTCGACCGCGTCGACGGCGCGCACCCCACCGAAGCGCTTGGTCAGGCCCTCGGTGCGCAGAAGCGGACCCATGGCCCCCGCGCGGGGCGGCGCCACGACCAGCGGCTCCGCCTCAGTGACCGTCGTGGGGGCCGTCGGCCCGGCGATCCGACGCGCCAGACGCGCGACCAGTCCCCAGATCCCCTCCGGCAGGAAGACCATAACCAGAATCACCACGAGACCATAGATGGCCAGGTAGACGCTGCCGGGGATACTGCGCAGGAGCTGCGGGAGAATCGTCAGGCCGATGGAGCCGAAGATACTTCCCACGACCCACTGGGCGCCGCCCAGTAGCACCATGGTGAGGAAGAGCACCGACTGCGAGAAGTCGAAGGTATCGGGGCTGATGTACATCGAGCCCACCGCATACAGGCCGCCGCCCAGTCCGCCCAGGGCCGAGCAGATCGCGAAGGCGGCCACCTTGATGTGGAAGGTCGGAACGCCGATTACCTCGGCGGCCAACTCGTTCTCGCGCACCCCCTGCATCGCCCGGCCCCAGCGCGACCGCTTCAGGGCCATGACCGCCAGGGCCACGACGAGCAGGATGGCCAGGGTGAGATACAGGAAATTGCGATCAATCATCATGTCGATCGGGCCGGCGAGCGGGCGCAGGATACCGGTCACGCCGTCGGGGCCGCCCGTGAGCGGCGTCCAGTTGCTCAGCACCACCGTCACGATGACCTGGAAGCTGATCGTCACCATGGCCAGGTAGTGGCCGGAGATGCGCAATGTCACCAGGCCCAGCACCAAGCCCAGCGCGCCCGAGACCAGGATGGCGGCGACGAGGGCGATCCAGAAGTCGAGGTTCGCCTTGGTCGTTAGTAAGGCGACCGTGTAGGCCCCGATGCCGTAGAAGGCGCCCTGAGCCAGCGAGATCTGCCCGGTATAGCCCAGCACAACCGTGAGGCCCAGCGTGGCGATCGCATAAGTCGCGGCGAGGATGAGGTTGGTCGTCCAGTACCCGTTGAGGAACTGCGGCGCGACGATCGCCAGGACGACGAGGACCACGCCTCCCCCCAGCGCGCCCATGGTGGCGCGTGACACCGGGCGCCGCGCCAACGGCGCGCTTCGTACGGACATAGGCTTTTCCTCCCGCCTTACGCTTTCTCGGCAATCTTTTCGCCCAGGATGCCCTGGGGACGCACGATTAGGATAACGATCAACAGCACGAACCCGTAGGCGTCACGGTACGGGGCCGAGATGTAGGCCGCGCCAAAGCTGTCGGCCAGCCCTAACAGCAGCCCGCCGATGATGGCGCCGGCGATGCTGCCGAAGCCGCCGATGATGCTGGCGGCGAAGGCTTGCAGCGCGATGGAACTGCCCATGCCCACGCTCACGAAGATGATCGGCCCGACGAGCACGCCGGCGATGCCGCCCAGGGCCGCGCTATAGGCAAAGGTGAACGCGATCATCACGCCCACCGGGATGCCGAGCAGGCGCGCCATCGTTATATCCTGGGCTGTCGCCTGCATCTTCTTGCCCAGGAGCGTGCGCTCGAAGAAGAGGTACTGCAGGACGATGAGCGCGATGGTGAGGACGAAGATGGTCAGGTATTGGTAGCTGATGAACACGCTGCCCAGATAGAGCCCACCGCTGCCGAAGACCGTGGGGAGTTGCTGCGGCTCCGGCCCGGCGATGGTCAGCACCCCGTTTTCCAGCAGGATCGAGGCGCCGATGGTGCTGATGATCACGGGCAGGTAGGAGCGGTAGCGCAGCGGATAGTAGACGCCGAATTGGAACAGCACCCCGAAGAGGGCCATCACGACGATGGTGAGGCCGAAGGCGAGGAGGAAAGGGACGCGCCACGCCAGCGTCAGCAACACCATCGCATAGGCGCCGATCATGGCGAAGTCACCCTGCGCGAAGTTGACGACGTTGACGGCGCGGTAAATCATCACGAAGCCAAGGGCCACGAGCGCGTAGACAGAGCCCAGGCCCAGGCCCGTGACCAGAATTTGGATCGGATACGCCAACCCGGACATCGCGTCCCTCCAATGAACGGTTCAGGCTCCGCCTGGGCGTCGAGAAGCCGCAGCCCAGGATGAGACGCCGGCGCGGCGTCTGGGCGCCGCGCCGGCGTGCCCTTCTATAGCCTGCCTGGTCCCAGGATCATTTGCCTCCTCAGGCGGCGACAGGTAGTGCGACTCAAAGTGGAGCGCCTTTTAGCGGGACTCAAAGTGGAGCACCTTGATGATGTGCAGGTTTCCCTTAAGGTTCTGGACAATCGTGTATTGGTGCAACCCGTCGCCGTTCTGATCGAAGTTGTACAGCCCCTCCACGCCGGTGTAGCCGCGGACGTGCAGGATGCCGTTGCGGATCGCGCTGGGGGCGGTTCCGGTCTTGCGCATCACGGTGGACAAGATGGTGACGGCATCGTACACATAGCCGCTATAGATGTCGGCCTGGACGTGGTACGCGGCCTGGTACGCCTTGTTGAAAGCAGCATTGACCGGGTTCTGCCCCACCGCGAAGTCCGTGGCCCCGTAGGTCCCGTAGAGGAGCGAGCCGCCAAGACGGCGCGCGGTCACACTGGTCAGCGACGGCGAGCCGGCCCACGTCACACGCACGCCCAGTTGGTGCATCGTACGCGCCATCAGCACGCAGTCCTCGTCGTAGGTGCAATAGCTAACCAGGGCGTCGGCGCCCGACTTCTTGATCGCCAGCGCCTGCGTCGTCAGATCGGCGTCGTGGTTGTTGTAGCCCTGGTCGGTCACCGGGGTGAGGTGATAGGCCGTGAGCGCGGTAGCCAACTGGGCATCACCGCCCGCGCCAAAGGCATCGGTGGAGTGGAACACGGCGATCTTCTTCAGATGCAGCGTGTTGGCCACGAAGGTGGACAGCGCCTCGGCCGAGTAGGTATCGTTGGGCCGGGTACGGAAGACCCACGGGTCGCCCTCGTGGGTGAGCTTGGGCGCTGTCCCGCCCATCATGACGGGGATGCCCTGCCGCTCGATGTACGGGGTGATGGCTTGCACCTCGGTGCTGCGGATCGGCCCGATAATGGCCGTGATATTGCCGGCCTGGACGAGGCGTTGGAACGCGGAGACCGTGCCGGCGTTCGTCGTCTGGTCGTCGACGATCTCCAGGTTGAGGGGCCGCCCGTTAACCCCGCCGTGCGCGTTGATCTGGCTGACGGCAAACTTGGCGCCGTTGATCTTAAAGAGGCCCGTCGCCGCGCCAACGCCGGTCTGCGCGACGATCAGCCCGATATTGATGGGCGAGCCCGCGGCCGGCTTCACCGGCAGACTATGGGCGCTGACCGAAGAAAAGAGAGTGGTCGCCGCCAGGCTCGCGGTCAGGGCGACCGCTCCGACACGCCGTTGTACGCTCATGGATGCTCCTTTGATTCCTTGACGATGACGCAATAAAACCAGTGCTGATCGTACACCCAGGATCACCATCCAAACCCAACCGTTCCGTGTCCCCGTACCCCCTTCCCCCACCATCACGGGGGCGGCGGCCGCGGCCGCGCGCCCTCAGATGATGGGCGTGAATCTTGCGCCTAGTATTGCAGAAGCTCTCATTTTTGTCAACAAGCGCGCAAAAGGCGTCAGCGCCGGGCGGCCTCACCGGCCATGTGCGCGGCTAGCGTAATGGCCGCGACGAGGCTGCCGGCGTCCGCGATCCCTGTACCGGCGATGTCGAAGGCGGTGCCGTGATCGACCGAGGTGCGTAGCAGCGGCAGGCCGGCCGTCACGTTCACGCCGGCCTCCAGGCCGAGTACCTTCATCGGTCCGTGCCCCTGGTCGTGGTACTGCGCGATCACCAAGTCGAAATCACCGCGGCGCGCGCGGAAGAACACCGTATCCGCGGGCAGCGGCCCGTGCACATCGATGCCCCGCGCGCGCATATGCTGGACGGCCGGGGTAATCTCCCGCTCCTCCTCGCCCTCGCCGAAGAGCCCGTTCTCCCCCGCGTGGGGGTTGAGGCCACAGACCGCGATGCGGGGGGCGGCGATGCCGATGCGCTGCATCAGCTCGGCCCCGATGCCGATGACCGTCTCCACACGCTCGCGCGTGACCAGGTCGATGGCCTTGCGCAGCCCCACATGGGTGGTCACATGGGCCACGCGCAGGTCGGGTCCCATCAACACCATGGCGAAATCCTTGCGCCCGGTCAACTCGCCCAGCAGTTCGGTGTGCCCTGGATAGATATGCCCGGCCGCGTGCAGCGCCTCCTTGTTGAGCGGCGCGGTGCAGATGGCGTCAAGCGCGCCGGCCTGCGCCAACTCCACCGCGTGGACCACAGATCGGTAGGCCGCCTCTCCCGCCAGAGCCGAGACCCGTCCCAGCGGCAGGTCCGCCGGCGCCTCGCCCGTTTGCACCACGAACACCCCGCGCGCTCCTGCCGGTACGTCGGCGGGGGATGAGACGACGGTGATGGAGACCTGCCGCCCCAGCAGGTCCGCCGCGCGGCGCAATTGGCCGGCGTCGCCGATCACGATCGGCCGGCAGCGCTCCCAGACGGCGTCCTCCTGCAGCGCCTTGATGATGATCTCCGGGCCAATCCCCGCCGGGTCGCCCATGGTGACGCCGATACGCGGCTGGCCGCCGTCATGCCCCTTATCCCCTGCCATCGCCTTATTCCTCCATGTCTCCCTGTAGTAGCGTCACGGCCCGCATGTCTCCCTGTAGTAGCGTCACGGCCCGCGCCAGCGTATCCTGCCCCCCGAATCCTCCCGCCTTGGTGACGACATACAGGCGGCGATCGGTCGTCCGGCCGATCGGTACACCTGGAGCCACGGCGCCCACGACCGTCAGGCCCGGCGCCCCGAGGTGGAGCAAAGCCGCGCGCGCCGTGTCGCCCCCCGTACAGATGACCCGCTCCAACCCCCTCTCGGCCTGGACCACCGCAGCGGTCACCGCGCCGAGCCACGCGGCGATGCGCGCGCCGGCCCACCCAGGCTCGTGGCCAGCCGCGCGACATAGCTCCGCCACCTCGCGCCGCATCTCCTCCGACGCGCTCGTCGAGAGCACGCAATGGCCACCCTCTCGTACGATGCCCACGCACCGCTCGACCACCGCGTCGATCGAGACCTGCCCCCGGACAATGCCGGCCGGGTGGCAGGAGACCAGTGTGGTACGCGGCAGGGTCAGCAGCGCCGCCATCTGCCCGCGCGAGATCGCATGCAGGCTGCCCACCACCACGACGACGGGGCGCCACACACCCGAGGCCGCCCCCGCCACGGCCACACGGCGCATCGCACGGGGCCGCCGCGTGGCCGCGAGCGCCAGTGCCCCGGCTAGCCCGGCCGAACCGCCCCACAGCACGTCGCTGTCGGGACCCACACGGTCGACCCAGCGCGCCAGGTCGGCATCCGTCGCCGCGTCGACGACGACAATGCCACGCCGCACGAACTGTCCCAGTTCGTCAGGGCGCCGCGCCTCCGCGATTGGCAACCGCGTCTGCCTCCCCAGCGCCTCCGCCACACGCGACGAGGCTGCGCCACCGCACGGATCGACGGCGATCGGTGCGGCCATGAGGTCCTGACCACGCACACGGACGTGGCCGTCAACCACCGTGCGGCCCTGGGCCGGGAAAGCGGGGCAAACCACGGCCACGGACGCCCCACAGGCCGTCAGCATCGCCTCAAGCTCCGCCCCACAGTTACCGCGCAGCGTCGAGTCTATTTTCTTGTAGAAGCGCGTGACCCCGCCACGACGCAGCGCCTCGACCGTGGCCGCGACCGCGCGGCCGGCCGCGGCCGGCGGCAGACTCCGTGTCGCCGTATCGACGGCCACGACGCGCGCATCGCTTGCCGCCAGCAGGGCATCGGGCCGCGGCGCTAGCGGTCCAAGAAGGATGGCTGTATCAAGACCATGTTCCCAGAAAGCCAGAGCCGTATCGGCCGCGCCGGTCAGGTCATCGGCGACCACGCCTATGCGTTCCTCCGTCGTCGTCTCCTCCTCCTCCGAGATTACCCCGTCATCACGTCGATCCCGCGTTCGCGCAGGCGCGCCACCGCCGCCGGCGCCACACCGTCGTCGGTGACCACGATGTCGATCTCCTCAAGCGCGATAATGGGCGTAAAGGAGCGCAGGCCAAATTTACTGTGGTCGGCCAGCACGACCACGCGACGGGCCGCGCGCGCCATGAGTGTTTTCACGCGCGCCACTTCGATGTTTGTCTCGCTTGCCCCTTCGTCGTCGAGTGCATGGACGCCCAGGAAGGCGAGGTCGACGTGCAGGCCCGCGAGCATCTCCGCTGGTGCCGCACCGCCAAGCGTGTAGTGCCCCTGGCGCAGCGTCCCTCCCGTCACCACCAAGGCCGCCACACTACGACTATCGGTGAGGGCGTGAGCGATGGCCACATCGTTGGTCACGATCGTCAGGTCGCGCCGCCCGGTCTCGAGCGCGCGGGCCAACTCTAACACCGTCGAACTGGAATCGAGGATGAGGCTCTGCCCATTCTGCGCCAATGTCGCGGCCGCCAGCCCGATGCGGCGCTTTTCGGCGCGCATGGAGAGCGCCTGCAGGCTGTGATGGGGCTCGGCCGTCGTGGGCGCCTCCTGGACCACGGCGCCGCCGTGACTGCGCCGCAGGTAGCTCTGGCGGCTCAGCATGTCCAGGTCGCGGCGGATGGTGGCCGGCGACACCTTGAGCGCCTCTTCCAGCTCAGGAATCGAGACGGCGCCGTGCTTCTTGACCAGGTCGAGAATGAGTGAGCGCCGGGTCGCAGGGATCATGGGCTCCCCTATCTTCAGCCGCGACTGAGCACTTTTTGTTGCTTTTCGACGCTAATGATCACTTATGCAAGGATAGCCTCCGGCCACCGCGCTGTCAATAGGGCCATGCAGTGGGGGTGCACCTCGAAATAGTGGAATGGGGCCTGCGACTGCGGTCGCATGGCAGCGCACGGGCACTGCGGCGCCAGCAACAGGCGCGACGCGCCCCCCCACCATCCGACCGCAGTCGACGTCACGCTGCCATGCGACCGCAGTCGCAGGCGTCGTCAGCATAGTCCACTATTTTAAGGTGCACCCTGCAGTGGCGTAGTGGCACAGTCCGTGCTAGCCAATCCCGCGCACAAGGGCCGTAACTGAGCGCCGGCCTGGTTTACCTGGCTGACAGAAAGGATCCCACCTGTGCGCGGGAGGCCCGATAAAAAATAAAAGTTTAGACTGCGGCGAGATCGACGCGTGAGGGATGACTAAGAGAGGGGATGAGCATGAGCAGCACGGAACACCCGACAGTTGAGCGTGTCTCTGAGCGTGACTTATACGATTTCACCAACGCAATCCTACAGGCGGCCGGTCTGAGTATGGCCGCCGCCGAGGTGACCGCGCGGGTGCTCGTGGCCTCGGACGTGCGCGGCATCGCCTCCCATGGGGTGGCGCGGTTGGCGTACTACGTGACGATGATCGAAACGGGCGCGATCGATCCACGCGCCGAGCCCGTCATCGTGCGCGAGAGCGCCACGACCGCGGTGCTCGACGCGCGCAACGGCATGCAACGGCATGGGACACCCGGTGGGCGTGCAGGCCATGACGCTCGCCATGGACAAAGCCGCGCAGCATGACACCGGCATCGTCACGGTGCGGCAGTCCAACCATTACGGTATCGCAGGCTACTATGCCATGATAGCCCTGGAGCGCGAGATGATCGGCCTCTCGCTCACCAACACACATCCGGTCGTCGCGCCGACCGGCGGTCGGCGGCCCACCTATGGCACCAACCCGCTTGCCATCGCCGTCCCGACGGCGGGGTCGCTGCCCTTCGTGCTGGACATGGCGACCTCGGTGGTACCGCGCGGGCGGCTCGAGGTGGCGGCCCGCCGGCACGTCCCGCTGGCCTCGGGCTGGGCGCTGGATGCGCAGGGCCGAGAAACAACGAACCCTGAGGACGCCCTGGCCGGCGCCCTCCTGCCCCTTGGAGGTGTAGCCATCACGCCTGGCTATAAGGGCTACGGCTTCGCAACGGCGATTGAGATCCTCGCGGCCGTGTTGCCAGGCGCACTGTACGGCCCACTCGTCGGCCCCATGTGGGCGGAGGGCAGCCCGAGCGGCCTGGGACAGTTTTTCATGGCCATCAATGTAGCGGCCTTTGACGATCCCGCCGCCTTCAAGGAGCGCGTCCGCGACCTGCTCCAGCGCCTGAAAGCGTCCCCTCAGGCCGACGACGCGACGGAGATTCTTGTAGCCGGCGAGAAGGAACAGCGGGCGACGATCGCGGCGCGGGCGCAGGGTGTCCCCCTCGACGCTGCGGTGGTGAGCGACCTGATGCGGATCGCTGATCGCTATGATGTCCCGGCGCCCTCCGACGTGCGCGCGGCGCCCTGAGCCGTCCTGCTGATGGGAGCGCGCGTGGCGGCTTTCTTATGTGCGGAGGCGGGCGCGTCGTGGATCGGTTCTTGTATCTTCGTAGAGGGAAGCGACATCATGAATCGCCAGACGGTCCTGGCGCGAGTCAGCCATCGCTGGATGCCGTGCTCAACCACGATGCGCTCCCGCGCGAAGGCCCTGTTGTAGGCTTTATCCTTCTGCGCCTGCTCCCGCAGCCTGAGGCCAGCCAACGCGAATGACGCGCTTTCCCACAGGCGCTCCCACAATCGCCGCAACGGCTCATTACACGCTGGCCAGTCGTCAACAACGGCGTGAGCGCCTCCAGATTTTGCAGGGTAGGAGGACGGATACGCGCCAGCCCCCGTTGTGACCGGCTCTCCTGATCTCGTCACGCACTAGAAACCAAGAGCCATGCACCCCGGTTGCCGCGGTTCTGTCGCCCCACTGTAGAGGCCGCTCTGAGGGTCGCGGCTGATAAGCTGCACCGCTCCGCCCGCCGCCCAGGGACCGATAGCCTGTACGTCATGGCCGCGCGCGCGCAGTTCGGTGACGACCTGCTCGTCCGCTCGCGCCTCGACACGCACGGTCGCATTGCCGACGTCGAGTTGATCCCCTATCGTGAACCGGGGTGCGTCAATAGCGCGCTGCACGTTCAGGCCACCGTCCAGGACATTGACCAGGACTTGCACGTTTGTCTGCACCTGCCAGTGCGCTCCTGGCGTGCCGCCCACCAACACAGCGTCGCCATCCCGGTACACGGTATAGGCATTGAGCGTGTGGATCGGACGCTTGCCGGGGGCCAGACAGTTGGGGTGTCCCGGCGTGAGGGTGAAGCCCCGCATCCGGCTGTTCATGAGCACGCCGGTCTCACCCATGACCACGCCCGCGCCGGAGAACAGGCTGTGGATATACGAGACCATGGTACCGGCTTCATCGGCCACGCACAGATAGGTCGTATCGGGGTGAATCATGGTCGGTAGAACCGACGGCCGCGCCTGCCGGAGATCGATGCGGCCGGCTTGCTCCTGCGCATGCTCCTTGGAGAGCAATAAGTCGAGAGGCGCAGCACAGCACCGCGGATCACCGAGGTAGCGTAGCCGGTCCTCGAAAGCCAGCTTCACGGCCTCTATCTGGAGATGCATGAGAGCGGCTGACCCCGGTTCCAGGGCGGCGAGGTCGAACTGTTCCAGGATGTTTAGGGCCAATAAGACAATCAGGCCCTGGGAGACGGGTGGCTGCTCGTACACCGTGTACGCCCGGTAAGAGATGGCTAGCGGGGTCGCCTCCTCGCTCTGGTGCGTCGCGAAGTCCTCGTGGCTGAAGATCCCGCCGTGCGTCGCGGAGTAGCGCACCAAATCGTCCGCCAGGGAGCCGCGGTAAAACTCGTCGCGTCCATGCGCCGCGATCCGCCTGAGGCTGGCGGCCAGACCCGGCTGCCGGAACGTGGCGCCGACGGCGGGCACGCTGCCGCCTGGAACAAAGACCCGCGCGCTGTCGGGGTAACGCCGGTAGACCGGCGCGTCGAGCGCCAGCAGCCGCGCCAGGCGCGCGGTCACGGGGATACCGTGCGCGGCGTAGTCGATGGCGGGTTCCAGGAGCGCGGCCAGCGGGCGTGTGCCGTACCGTTCCAGCGCCAGCCCCCAACTACTGACGGTCCCAGGCACCGTTGACGACAGCAAGCCGTGCGCGGGTATGCCGCCCAGATCCTGGTAGCGCTCAAGCGTGGCGGCGAGCGGCGCGGCTCCGCTGCCGTTGATGGCGACAACCCGCCGCTCGCCGGCCAGACTGATCTGCATGAAGGTATCACCGCCAAGATGGCCATTGCGCGGCTCGACCACGGTGAGGACCGCCGCTGCGGCGACGGCGGCATCCACTGCGTTGCCGCCGTGTCGCAGCACCTCCAGTGCTGCATTACTAGCGAACGGGTGGGCCGAGGCAACCATGCCGCGCCGCGCCATGAGCACGTCGCGCGGCGGTCCTAGCCAGGTCGCCGGATCAGCCTGTCCATCCCAGGCTGTAAGCTGCTCGTCGGTCAGCGTCATGTGCGGCCCTTTCTCACACGGTCTCTCCTGCCGCGTCATCATGTAGGACGACGCGGTTATGCGTCCGTCTATAGCATGAGTGTAACACTCATTTTGGCGCATCCTTGCCACAAACCACACCTTGACAAGTCTCTGAATGAGATGGTAGTAGGCCGTCACACAAAGTTTTGACAGTAGATATAGCGATGGGGCATCCTTGTGACAGGAGTCGTGAGCGGATGGACACAAGGAGGATGCCCCATGAACAAGAAATACATCATCACCCTGACCGCTGAAGAGCGGGCCATGGTAGAAGACCTGACACGCAGCGGCATGGCAACGGCGCGCAAGATGACGCATGCCCGCATCCTGCTCAAGGCCGATGTCGCCGCGGGCGGACCTGGGTGGCCGGACGAACAAATCGCCGCAGCCCTGGAGGTGAGCGCGAACACCGTGCGCCGCATTCGTCTGCTCTTCGTGGAGGAGGGCCTCGCCCTGGCCCTCAACCCGCGCCCGGCCCAGCGGGTCCCGACGACCAAACTCGATAACGTGAAAGAGGCGCACCTGAGCGCATTGACCTGCGGCCCGGCCCCGGAGGGGCGGGCGCGCTGGAGCACGCGCCTGTTGGCCGACCGCTTCGTCGCGCTCGGGCACGTCGAGGCGCTCTCCCACGAGACCGTGCGGCGCACCTTAAAAAAAGTGAACTGCGTCCGTGGCTGAAGGACTGCTGGTGCATCCCGCCGCGGGCGAATGGCGCCTTCGTCGCCCAGATGGAGGAGGTGCTCGACGTGTATATGTTGCCGGAGGACCCCGCCTATCCACTCGTCTGCCTGGACGAGGCGAGCAAGCACCTGGTCGGCGAGACGCGTCTCCCCCTGCCCGCGCAGCCGGGTGATGTGGCCCACTACGACTATGAGTACGTGCGCAACGGCATGTCCAACCTGTTCATGTTCTTCGCGCCGCTGGTCGGCTGGCGGCATGTCCAGGTGACGGAGCGCCGCACGCGCGTCGACTGGGCCCACGCCATGCGCGCCTTGGTCGATGTCTACTTCCCGGAGGCCATCAAGATCCGCGTGGTGTCCGACACTTTGAACACACACGAGGCCGGTTCTCTGTACGAGGCGTTCCCGCCGGAGGAGGCGCGCCGCATCCTCGACCGGCTGGAGTTGCACCACACGCCCACGCACGGCAGTTGGCTCAACATGGCCGAGATCGAACGAGAGCGTGCGCGGTCGGCAGTGCCTGGACCGGCGCATCCCCGATGCGGAGACCCTCCAGCGCGAGGTCACGGCCTGGCAGGCACCGCGCAACGGCACGGCGGCCACCATGGAGTGGCGCTTCACCACCGCCGACGCGCGCATCAAACTCAAGCATCTCTACCCCGTCACCACGCTGCTGGCCCACGACCAGCCCATCCCGGTAGCCAGTCCCGCCCTACGCGACCACCGGGTCGCTTAACAAGACCGTTTGTCATGAAATCTCTACTGCTCATAGTTCGTGTGACAGACTAGTGGGTCACGCTGCATTTAAGTGGAATTGGGCGGCGACAGCGGCAGACCCGCCAAGGCGGCGTGCCCGCGCGCGGCGGCGGCGCTCCCGTCGTTTGCCATCCCACACGAAGGGGGTCGGCTCC
>JAABUL010006649.1_pt1 | contig 13144 bp, 15 predicted proteins | sample 5559151 | NCBI WGS metagenome assembly JAABUL01 (sample SAMN10711876, study PRJNA513368) | rock metagenome | isolation source: Antarctica rocks | place: Antarctica: Victoria Land, Pudding Butte sud | reverse complement strand
GCTGTTGGCTTCTCTGCGACTAAGTCCTGGTCTTCGCGGCTCAACCCTGATGGGTCGACCAAGTATCTCCGCGCCGTGTAGGTTTCTGAGTGCTCCGTCGGCCAGATCTTTCGTCGTAAGCGCCACGAAGCAGTATAGCTTATTTACTCTACCCAAAATCAGTAAAAAGTTGTAATAGCACGTCCTATCATTAGTTACCCCGTAGTTAGATCGGTGCGCATCTCGATATGCTCCCTAAGCTTCGGTATTAGAAAAGAACAGGATATACTCAAAAATTGGTGAAATCACTTACACCGCGTATCCTGCCTTGATAAAGAAATCATGTACATCCTGATTCGTGGTCTTGGACAAGAGGTTGCCCACGCGAATCGACCTTCGTTCCTCAATCGCGCGATTTGCGCGTCGGTCATATTCTTTCTTGGAGCTCTTCTCGTTCGTCGTCTTGCCGGGAATGAATGCCGGCTCGTTTTCATAAATATGGAAGCCATTCGAAGCCTCACGAGGCCGCCAGCTTCGAATCAACGGTGTTCTGAGAATAGCTAGAGATGTCTCATCTTTGACACGCCAATCAGGAGAAAGCAATGCGCGGTCTGGAGCTTTGGAGTATATATAATGAGCCATGCTGGCACAGGCAAAAGTAAAGGATATGTATTCAAGTTGCTTGAACGAATGTATGGGAATCAAAGATGTCCTGAGATAGTAGCAATGTGAAGATGTGGGGGGTTGAGAAAAAAGAAGGAAGAAGAGGAAGAGAAAGATACCGAGACGTATCAGGTAGATACATGCTCCTCCCAACAAGTTGGAAGGAGCGACTGTCGAGTAAGTCTCCTTCTATCTGAAGGCTGCACTCGGCATTTGCCGATTTAAGGGAAGAAATGTCTGGACCAGAAGCTTAGTAGCTCCTCTCAAGCCGGGTTTTCTCCAGTAAGATATAGAGATCAAATGTCTGAATCTACATTGGCCGAGCTTCCTAGCCTTTATATCGTGTAAACACTAATCGCTCTCTCGGTTCGATTTTGGTCGCGAAGTACTTGTGCTGTTTATTGTCAATGTTGCCGATATGCAAATTTCTTCAGAGCTGGCCTGAGCTTTGGAATACATAAGATACTGACGCCTGCCGTTTTTCTCGCTGACGATGAAACTCCACTGGGTTTGCGGCAAGGCAGATGCATAAGAGTGAGCACTGCATCATGTGCTCTCCTCAATGTCTGCTGCTTGAAACAGTGTAGATTTAAGAGTGCAAATTAAGCCCAGAACAACAGCGTTCCGATATTTTTGACATCAAGCCGCCCACCCAACTCTCGTGCTCTGAGTGGCTAATACCAAGCAGGAAAAAAACATCGGTCTTAGCATCTCGACCATCACATCAGGCATTGTGCTCCAGCTCATCAAATTCCTGTATGTAGTACCGTGACCTTTTCGCGCTCTCATGGGCTCAATCCATCAATCTGGAAGAGTCATCGAAGGTGTGCTATGAGAGATGAGACAATTTCCACTTGGTCGCTTCATGTGAAGCAGACCGTGAGGACCATGAGGATGACAGAGAACTTGAGGAGGGCTCGCAGTAAGATTGGGATACAAGTGGACTAAACTACGCCGACCACCGGATATACCTATAACCTATGCTGATAGACATCACCTTTGCGGTGCTCTGATTGAGTGATGCAGTATCCTACAGTGGATTGATTCTTCGTCGACCAATTCACAGCTATTCGATGAGCCTACCATCGATTCGTCAAATCCCCTTCTTGGTAAAAAGGGAGCCAATCTGGACATCATTAATTCAGAATTTCCCACTTGGAGCGGAAACGGAGCTGAAGAACTTGCTCAACTTAACACCGAATCCCAATCACACTAACCGCTCCGCATAGCAAGAAGAGGCAATTATGCTTTTCGCAATGCACTGGTCGATTGTCCGGCTGCTATATAACGTCAGTCCAAACCCATTTCCACCATTACCATCATAATACTGCCTCAAATTCAGATTTAAAATTCTCGCAGAGTCAAAGAAGCGTCAACTGGTGTACGGATCCTTCAAAAGCACTGCTTTGGTAATCAGGAAATACTCATAACCAGCTTCGCTGTCATATCGTAATAAAGTCGAATACAGTGAGCAGAATCTACACGTGCGTCAGTCCCATCAAGCCTGACAGCCTATACTGCAGGATGATGTCAAACCCGATTTTACCAGATACTGAAATGGCATCGCCAGACGAAGTTTGCAAGACCCTTGGTGACGCAGACCGCCGCTGCTACAACGCAGTCGAGGTTACACCTAGGATATGGCCACCTATGATAGGGAAAAGTAGCGAACAGCACACTTACAGGTTCCGCGACGATGCAGAATTCGCAACTCTTTTCATGGTCGTCAAGAACGGATCTATCAACGCTCTTTACCTGGAACACTGCCGAGTCATAGAGACGAGTCCCTTCACTGAAAAAGCTCTTGAGAAGCTGAGGCTATCCACCCCAGTAAAGCTGGAGAATGTCAAAAGCAAGATGCACAACATGCGTCACTTTACGCTTCAGGGTATATTTGTGAGAATGGAGAAGGAAGAGCAGCAGCGGAGGAATGTTCAAGGCTGTCTAAGGATGCTCAAGACTCACAAGGACGCCAACAAGACTCAGGATGACGAGCTGTCGAGAGCAAAGAGGGAGGAGGAGCTGGAGAACGAAGAGAGAAAGCGGAGTAACATCCAACGATGCCTGCATCTACTTGAAGCTCAGCAGAACGTCTCTACGGCTCAGGAGAACGTCTCTACGGCTCAGGAGAACGACGACAGTCCTCGGGATAGCGATATCCGTATGAGTCTTGCAGAATATGAGAGGATGGAAGCGGCTGAAAAGTTGCGTTGTGACGCGATGTGTGCTGATATGAATGGTTGAGCCAGAGTGCACGTTAACATGAGTGACATGGCGGCTTTCGTAGATAGAAGGGAAACATAGTGGGCAATCGACGGTCGACTTGCAACACGTAAGATCAGCTGGGCAACAAAAAAGTTCAATGCAGACAATAGAGGATACATGCCGGAACTCACTCCTCGTACTTCCCTTCTCGCGAATGTCAGTAGACCGAAGCTTATCGCACGATCCTAGAACATAGCACATGAAACTGCTCGATGCCATTGACGTCTGGCAGCAGCTCTTATTGTATGCCTTTTTGAAATATTTGGTATCTCCCAATGCTACATGCTCAAATAGCTATTCCTTTTCCGCTATCGAAGGATAAGGGATTGCTCAATGAGCCTGTCGAGTGCCCATCGAATCATTCTTCGGACCTTGACGCTCCCCCGCCTGCACTAGATAAGTAGAGTACATCAGCGACCTGATCCCATGGACTTACCTCCGTCTCCTGCAAGGTACCCTGCTCCAGGATCTTGGTAATGCACTCGTCGTCATTGTGCGTACCAAACTCGTTCTCCAAGGTAGCCTTGCTCGCAGAGTCATGAGCGTTTTGAGCCCCGTGCCTGTGGAGGGAACCCCATATGGTCAGCTGCCACTGCAGGCTTGAGGGGATTATTTCTTGGTGAGTGACTGGGCATACTTGTGGGTCACGAAGATCTTGAATCCACTGACGACCTGCGCCAGCGGAATTGATCGATCATTCTTCCAGTCCTGAACTGCTTTGACGTCGTCCACAAAGATGACGAAGTCTTCTTCCTTGCCTTGGTAGTGCATCTTAGCTTGGTGGGCGTTTCCCCGAGTCATAGTGGATGCTATGGATATTGATTGGAGTTTAGCTTTACAGATGATATGTGTGTGTAGTCTGTGGAGCGTGTGTCGGTCTACTTGGGTAATTGCTTTGACCAGTTGTTGGTCTCTGATGAAGCTCTTGGACGATCAATATGAAGTCTGAAGCTCCAATAGAGCATAGCACGCGACCCTCTACGTCACTAGGGTTATCGATGACCCTAAATCTGGCTGTTGCGGTTAATGGAATGGAAGTCGAAGGACGCCGATTCGGATTTTGGAGCTGGGCCGATCCAGTGGGTCAATGATATATGCTGGAATCACTCATAGATGGCACAAAAACTACGAAGCTGTTGAAGGTCAAAATCTAATAATTTTCCCCCACAACTGGCGCGCTACTCCAAACTCTTGAGCATGATCCAATCAGTCTGCCGACAGGAGCCCATAACAAAATCGCGATCCCCAACCTTTTCATAACCCAATCTACCATACACCTGCTGGGCCTTGACGTTCTCCTCCCATACCCCCAGCCACATCGTGGCAAACCCTTCATGCCTGGCTATCGTCTCAACATGCATGACGAGTGCTCTTCCCAGACCCCGTCCATGACTATCAGGCTCAATATAGAGTCGCTGTAACTCGACAGTCGTACCCTCAAGGTGCCTGATGCAAGGCTCAATGGTCCTCCGGGTTAGGGTTGCGAAGCCGAGTACATGGTTTGGGTTGGTGCTGGGACAGACGAGGACAGTATCTTTGTTTGAGTTGGCTAAGTCGGCGAGGATGGCCGAAGGACTGTATGACTCGGCTAGATAGGCTTCAAGGTCCGACGCTGGCATTGAGTGGCCGAATGTGGTAGAGAAGACTTTGGCTCCCAGACGCGCGATCGCGGAAGCATCTTCTTGTTTTGCTTCCCGGATTCGGGTCGGTTCATGTGTGGCCTGGGTCATACTTCCTGGAGAGGCTTCTATAAAGTACAGAGATCGAAATATTTTCAGGAGAGACTGGCCCTGGGGCCCGGAGTAGCTTTTGATTAAATTTCCAAATATATAACATAGGAGATTGACATCTCCAACAGATAGAAGTAGTAGCAGGACATTTATGTAGCTTGTGAGAAACACAAAATACACAACTCTACCTTGTCTAAACCCATGCCGATGAGTCAAGCAGATTTTAGAATGTTCTGGGTGTTCAGCATCTGAATTTTGAATGTCGAGAGCATCTAAGGTAGAAGTCGAAGTAATCTAGCGTCGAGCTTACCCAAGCCGGAAAGTCCAACCTGGAAAAAGTCCAATGTCTCAGAAGACGGCAGTGTAGACCGGAGGAATGCCGCCGTGCACCAGGAGCATCTCTACTCAAAACCTCCAAAGCTGGCAGACATCTCTCTGACCAGAGCACGGCCACTCCACGTCCTCAGCGAGATCAATCCATCTCAATTTTCCAACCATGTACCTCCGCGCCGCCCACGCCGAACTCAACATCCCCTCCCTCCGCCGCTTCATCCGCGACAACCCCCTCGGCATCTTCACCACCGCCTTCCCCTCCCCCGACTTCCCCTTCATCCAATGCACCCACATCCCCTTCCTCCTTGACGTCGCCGACGAAATGAGCGAGACCGAGCTGGGCGTGCTTCGCGGCCACATGGCGCGCGCCAACTCCCACAGCAAATCCCTTATCGAGCATTTCCGCTCCTCCGCCCCTGGCGCACCTTTGCAGCTAGAGCAAGAAGTGATGGTCCTCTTCAACGGCCCGCAGCAGCACTACATCACGCCCCAATTCTACACCGAGACCAAGCCCAGCACGGGCAAGGTGGTGCCGACGTGGAACTATGCCGCGGCGCAGGCGTATGGCGTTGCGACCTTCTTCCTGGATTCGAAGGCAGGGGAGACGGATGAGTTCCTGGCTAAGCAGGTGTCTGACTTGTCGGAGTTTGCGGAGGGGAGGGTCATGGGCTATGAGCGGACGTGGAAGGTGGCGGATGCGCCGGACAGGTTTGTGGGGCTGTTGAGGAAGACGATTGTGGGGTTTGAGGTGAGGGTGACGCGGTTGGAGGGGAAGTTTAAGATGAGTCAGGAGCTTAAGGAGGGGGATCGGGAGGGAGTGATAAAGGGGCTGAAGGAGTTGGAGGAGGATGATATGGCGGAGACGGTCCAAAGGAGGGCGGAGTTGAAGGGCCAGCCGGTGAAAAGTACTTCTTGATCAGAGATCGAGGGTGGTTCAAGTTGATGCACCCAGAGGGACGCATGCGATTTCTCCCAGAGTGTCAGAGGCCTCGCACTCGCCGCGTCCCGAGCCATCGACGTTGGGGCAGAGCGGCTCCGAGAATATTGTCAATGAAGTCGCTGCCATCAGGTCGTCGGCTCCCACACGGGGTACCGCGGATTCGAAAATTTGCGTTGAGGTGAAGGGGAAGCTTTGGCGGTCGAGGCTGAGACGGGGCTTGCCCTGAAGGAAGAGAGGGGGAAATGGCGTGATGTACCGACAGCGGGAGCACTGCTGGCGCCGGCGGCGGAACTAGGCAACGTCAATGTTGTTTTCGGAGAGGTCGCGTGGCTGGTGTGAGCTGGTGGGGCTTTGGGATTGATGGGCTGCTTGGCGAGCGCATTGTAACTGTTGTTGTTGTTGTTGTTGTTGTTGGCGGTATTGACGTGCCATTTCCGAGGTCGACTTGAGAGACAATGAGGTTGGATATGGATGGCAGGATGGGTACAAGGGCGAAGAAAAGGTTGTCTGAGAGGAGGATGCCTGTATGGCTGGAGAAGAACAAAAGGGTCTGGAGATAAAGATCACAGGCATCGAAGCCCTTGCCAATCTATGTCTACATCTACAGCGTAGGAGCTCGTTTCAAGCCCACGCAATAACGCACAAACAGGGTATCAAGAAAATGCTCATGTCGTATCCCCGGCGGTCTATGCGCACCGAACTCATCAATCGCCTGTTGGACGCCGTACCCTTCCCTCTCAATGAGATATGAACAGATGAAGAACCCCGTCCTGTTGAACCCGTAATGGCAATGTACACCGATCAATGCTTGCTCGAATCCTGATTTCGGTGGCGCGGAGCGCAGGCGATCGACAAGCTTGATGAAATCTCGTGTCTCCTCTGGCGTGGGCGGGATCTTCGAAACGGTCGGGAATTTGTGATACTCGATGCCGCCTTCGTCTAGGTTCTTGGGATCGTAGACTGGACTTTCGTGGCTGATGTCGATGACGGCCTTGATCTTCCCCCTCCATTGTCTGACGAAACAGTCGGGACAGTGGGTATCGTCGATCTGTCGGAGGGTCTTCATAGCGCGGAAGATACCAGCGATCGGTTCGGAGACTGGCCTGACTGCTTGCCATTTGGCAAGGTTCTTGACATCCCATTTACCTCCAGTCGTAAGATATTGGAGCTGCCATCCAAGGGAGAGACGGCTATCGATGTGATCGTAGAGAAAGGTCTGTATCAACCCAGCTAGGGTACGATACGTCGTAGGGTCATAGAGAAGCGCGTGAGAGGCGGGCGCTGGCAGAATGCTGGTTTTCAGCACCCTCTGTCGTTTGGTATATGCTGGTGCCATCCCGATGCTTTTTGTGGCAGCCTTCTCGTCCTGCTTGAGGACAGTCGTCTCGGTACTTGTTGTGCTATGATGCTGTCCCTGGCCAGATGTATCTTTGCCAAGGGCGCCTTGAGTGCTACTGGCAACCTGGCGACCGATGTTACTTGATCCGCTACCATCTTCCCCGAGACTTGGGCTTGCACTTGAACGAATGACTTGACTGATTTTCGTAAGCTCTTCTGGCTTGGTAATGTTGTCTGCTTCGCCCGCGATGAGAAAAAGTGGTATCTGAAGGCTGCTCCAGATTTCCAGGCCTGGGAGGCCCCCAGAACCCATATGCTGTTGTGCCCCTTCTTCGAGTCTCGGTAAAGTTCCCCAAGCCATCCGTCTCCAAACGGCTGTTCGGCTTTGTGAATTGAACCTCTCCTGTAATTTCTTTGCCTCGATGTCTGCACCTTGGCCTAAAAATCGTGCAACGCTGCGGCTGTTAGGCCCTCCTCTTCGGTCCCATCGTCGCCAAATGTCGAAGATTGGGGTCGGGACAGAAAGAAGCCGCCGGAAAGTTGTGACTTGGTGGTCAGACGGTGCTGAAGCTCGTGGGCAAATCGCCACTAAGCCGAGTACTTCAACCCTGTTCTTTGGATGTATTGGCGACAATGGTGATGCTAGGAGGGCCGATAAGGAGCAGCCCATACTATGGGCAATAAGTACCACGCCTTGGCGGCCATGTTGTTCGGCGTGCTCCGCAACAACCACTGCTAGAAGCTCCACTAGCGCACTTGGGGTGTAATATTCCCAGGAGGTTGGCGAAAAGTCCGAAAGACCGCAACCTGGCAGATCAATACCAAGGCATGGAGCAACGTTGACAAGGCTGGTTAGGAGCGCATTGAATTGCGCCAATGATCCACCAAGACCGTGTACGAATACCAGAAGGGGAAGAAGAGTCGGAACGGAGGGAAGCTTGTCTGCCTGAGAGTGGGGCCGGTAGAAGGTCCGGATGCGAGGATAACATACTCCGCTTGGGGTGGTGTAGGACCTGAATGTCGAGTGTTTCTTCAATAGACCGGGATCAGTGCTTTCTGCATCTGCAGCGGAATCCAGTATTAGCGATTAGCGACATCACTGGTGTGCAATGGAACCCGTTCAGTACATGTACGTGTGCGTTTAGTATCCCTTGCTACTCACCTAAGCTTCGCTGCTCGTCCGGGATCGATCGTTTCACCTTCTCGACCCCAGTGCTTCCAGCTTCTGCAGAATCGCCATGTTGTGTTGCCCTCCTCTTTTTCCAGAAAGTAAATGCCCCAATGAGGCTACAGAATGCTATCAGCTGCACCATGTCCCAAACCCCGAGCTGTCTGTCGATGGCGCGAACATATCGTTGAAGCCTTGTCCTTAGAAGAAAACGGTCTGTTGAATGAAGTGGAAATCCTTGTGCATTGGATTTCCCCGGTCTCTGAGTTGCTTTGGCGCCGGATGCTGAAGAAGGTTCCGCCTGTGCACCGAGCGTCAAGAGAAAGATAACAACGATCAATGGCTGCAGGAATGCCTGGGCTTTTGTAGGCAGAAGAGAGCATGGTGCCATGGCAGCATCTCGCTAGGACGTCGAGCAGCGATGATGAACCAATGATGGAAGCGCGATGGCGCAGCTGCAGCAGTCGCTGGCTACCGATGGAGCGTCAAGATGACGCGACGGAGTACTTGCAGGAGGAAGCATGAGCCTTCGACTGCACTGTCGATTCCGGGAGCGTGCTCTATTCCGTTCCAACGCTCGGTTGCCAGAGTATGGACTCTGACATGGCTATTGGTGAATGAGTACGAGGCAGATGCAGAGTATCTTCCTGGACGGCAGATGTTGCAGGGCAGACGTCCCGCACTTGCACATCCCGCCTGGCGATCCCAATCGCTAGTTCTCAGCCCAGAGACAGCTGGACGTTTGAGAAGGTGCCGGGAAACGACGGCCTGGATCTGGAGCGGAACTTCAGGAAGGCACGTCTCGGTGGCGAAAATGATTCTTACCTTGCTCTCCGTGCCAGTGTCCTCTTGGTTCCCTTAGTTCACGTACTTCAGTTGCACATCTCCGACGGTCCCTTGTCTACATATAGGTCAGATAAGTGATCAGCAATCATGATGGTGGGGAAGAGCTGGTGCGAGTCGTCAAGCAGAGGGCTAGAATACCGTTTTCTGCTGCGAGGAAAAGTCTGCTCGTGTCTCTTTCCTTCCTTCTCCGACCTCGGGCTCACCGCAACTCGCCGTCTAAAGGAGCTACCACCTTTTCTCTGTTCACGAGGCCATCGTGACTTTGGGTCGTCCCCTGCTGTATATCCGCATCAATCATGATTCCGCATTCTTGAGCTGCTCCTCTTTAGACTCATGTAGCCGTGGTCTCGTCCTTGTACTTACTGCCTTCAATTCGATCTAAATATTTGGGTTTCCTCTTCATAGATGTCATTACTTACTGTACTACTGCTATACCCTGTTTCCTGTGTTGCTATCAATTTCGAGACATACACTTTGATAGTTGCTACCAACAATGGATCTTGAGAATCTTCAGAAGCAAAGTGAGCCTGAAAAGCCCAGGTTTTTGACCTTCCCTCATCTTCCGGACGATGCCATCACAGCAGACGGCAAGAGTCGACTCAACAAGTACTCCTCGACAATCACCAAGGATCATGATTTCCCAGGCGCACAGGTATGGACATATGGACCGAGCTTCTAAAGCCATCACGGCTGACGCCGCCGCAGGCAATGCTCTATGCGGCCGGAGTTCCCGACCGTGACGCGATGAAGAACAGCCCGCATGTTGGAGTGGCATCGGTCTGGTGGGAAGGAAATCCGTGCAACATGCACTGTAAGATGCATTTTATTGTTTTAGTGGAGGAACGATGTCTGACCAAGGTGGCGAATCCAGTACTTGACCTCGGAAAGACCGTCAAGGAGGCTGTAACGAAACAGGGGATGCTAGCCTGGCAGTACAACACAATCGGAGTCTCAGATGCAATTACTATGGGCAATGAAGGTATTTTCGGACACTGAGATTGAGCACACAGGCCAATTGATCGTGCTAGGTATGCGCTTCTCGCTACAGACTCGCGAAATCATAGCCGATAGCGTTGAGACTGTAACTTGCGCCCAGCAACATGACGCTTGCATAACTATACCAGGCTGTGACAAGAACATGCCAGGCTGCGTCATGGCAATGGCTCGTCACAACAGACCCTCACTCATGATTTATGGGGGATCGATAGCGGTAGGCCACAGCAACCTACTTCGAAAACCCATCAATATCTCGACCTGCTACGAAGCTTCTGGGGCATACATCTACAACAACCTCTCACAGCCCTCAGACGGGGGCGATCAATCCAAGAATAAAGATGAGATTATGGATGACATTGAGCAGCACGCGTGCCCAGGCGCTGGCGCCTGCGGAGGCATGTACACGGCTAACACCATGGCCACTGCGATCGAGTCAATGGGGCTATCCCTGCCCGGCTCCTCTTCCACGCCCGCGACGTCCCCCGCGAAAATGCGAGAATGCGTCAAAGCCGCCGACGCTATTAGGATTTGCATGGAAAGAAATATCAAACCCCGCGACCTCCTCACTAAACGCGCCTTCGAAAACGCAATGGTGATCACGATGGCCCTCGGCGGCAGCACCAACAGCGTCGTGCACTTCCTGGCCATGGCCGCCACCGCCGGAGTTCCCCTGACCCTCGACGACTTCCAGCGCGTTACCAACAAAACCCCCTTCATCGCCGACCTCGCGCCCTCAGGAAAGTACTTCATGGCCGACCTCTACGCCATTGGCGGTGTGCCCTCCGTCCAGAAACTTCTCTGCGCCGCCGGCCTCTTCGACGGTTCAATCCCCACCATCACAGGCAAAACCCTGGCCGAGAACATCGCTTCCTTCCCCTCTCTGCCTCAGGACCAAGTTATCATCCGGCCGCTCTCGAACCCTATCAAATCCTCCGGCCATCTCCAGATCTTGCGCGGGAACCTCGCCCCTGGTGGTGCAGTCGCCAAGATCACAGGGAAAGAGGGCACGAAATTCACTGGCAAAGCGCGCGTCTTCGATAAGGAATCTCAGCTAGACCGCGCGCTCAACGCGGGCGAGATCAAACACGGCGAAAACCTGGTCCTCATCGTCCGCTACGAAGGCCCCAAAGGCGGCCCAGGCATGCCGGAGCAGCTCCGTGCTTCGGCAGCGATCATGGGCGCGAAGCTGACGAACGTGGCACTCGTAACGGATGGAAGATATAGTGGAGCGAGCCACGGCTTCATTGTGGGACATGTGGTGCCGGAAGCGGCGGTGGGCGGACCGATTGCGGTGGTGAGGGATGGGGATGTGGTGACGATTGATGCGGAGAGGAACGAGATCCGGATGGAGGGGGTGGGGGAGGAGGAGATTCGAGAGAGGTTGAAGGGTTGGAAGAGGCCGAAGAGGAGTGTGACGAGGGGGGTGCTGGCGAAGTATGAGAGGTTGGTGGGGGATGCGAGCCATGGCGCGTTGACGGATGATTTTTGAGGGGTGATTGGTAGAGGAGTGGAAAGGGGTATATAGCTGTTGGTACGGAGCACCTGATAAGGATGGAGCTGGATAAAGTTGTCGTATATGCATTCTGGACGCTCTATCTACCTATAAGACTGCTAGCATGCATTCGTGTTCCATATCTGAGCCAACGCACTCATCACCGCCAACAACGCGAGGGTATCCTAACCGCTGCAAAAGCCCGACAGGTGCTCATCAACTGCCCCTGGTATCCTATGCTTCATGCACATCCCCAACAGCAAAAGCATTCCCAACCGCCTAACAAACCAGCTCGCACAGCTCCTGCGTCGAGAGATCGAACAACTCATCGTAGAAGCTCTCCTTGGCCATTTGCAGCCCTTCGCCAACCATCCCCGACGACCGCTCCTCCACGTCTCTTGCGACATCCTCGAATTCCGCATCGCTGATCGTGTCATCCTCGAACGAACGAGCCGCATGCTTCAGACTAATCCCTGCCTCCGGAAGCGAGTCCGGCTCGAGATCAGCGTCGTAGTCCAGATCCTGGGTGCAGAGCCCTGCGAGTAATGCGGCTGTGTCGTCTCGAGGCGGCTTGGCTGCGGTGGTGATGGGCGTTTTGGCGGATGTGAAGCCGTGTTTGTGGTGCGGGAGCGGCTTGGGGGCGGGCGTGGGGATGATGGCGTCGGTGGAGAGCTCGCGCTCGATCTGGGTGTTGCTGACGAGGAAGGCGGCCCAGGGGTCGTCGAGGGGGTGGGGGAGGGGAGGGAAGAAGGTGCTGGGTGGGTGGAGGGTGGGGGATTCGAGGCGGGGGGGACGGGGTTGTGGTGGTGGGGGCATGGGCTTCGAAGGCTGATGGTGAGGATTGCGCCCTTTTGGAGACACTGTTGTAGTAGCTGCCGGCGGTTGGGCTGGTAGGCGTACCGGCCTCTTTGGTGGAGGTAGCATGGAGGATTTCTGAGCGCTTGGTAGTGAGGGTTGAGGTTTAGGTGTCACAGCCTTTGAGGTTTTGACTTGTGCAGGGATCCTAGCTCCAGTAGGTGATTGTATCACTGGAGTAACCTGGGCTGACTTTCTTGGATTGAGTGGTCTGGATGCTGGGGCTTTTGGTGGTGGTTCTATACTGGGCTTCGAGGGCGGTATCGATGGTGGTTTCCGGAGGTGCTGTCCCCTCGGGGTCCCTGTCAGCTGCTTAGACGCATCTGATGGCGCTTTCGTTGCAGAATTGATGTTTGGCTGTGGCTTCTTGTTCGCTGGATCTATGACCGGGTTGGAGGAACGTGGTTGCAGAGGGCTACGAGTTGGTGCTGCCTTTTGGCCCGATCTCTGGGAGCCTGAACAACTGCTCTTCTCGCTACTGCTCGCCGGCGACAAGGTAGGAGGCTGTTCTCTTTTCCGCTTCAATCCCAGCCCAAAGT
>JAABUL010006648.1_pt1 | contig 13145 bp, 8 predicted proteins | sample 5559151 | NCBI WGS metagenome assembly JAABUL01 (sample SAMN10711876, study PRJNA513368) | rock metagenome | isolation source: Antarctica rocks | place: Antarctica: Victoria Land, Pudding Butte sud | reverse complement strand
GACCACCTACGAGGTCTTCGACCACGATCCGCCTCTGGCCAGATTTGGAATCTTCGAAGCCTACGACGATCATCCTGTGGCCGTTCGGACAGCGTCGCCAGCCTTTGGGCCCGTTCGCTGTGCTGATCTTCCCATTATAGACGAGTTTAAGGTAGCAGGTGGCGTCGATGTCATAATCGCCTCCACGACATTGGGGGCAATGGAAACGGGTGGTCGATGGTGGGATAGGATAGGTGCAGATAATGCATTTGGAGCTAAACGTGAGGGGCACGTAGTGCTCTTCACGAGTCAGGTTTGCTCGGTGTACGTCGGCCGAGGATGTAGCAGGTAGTCCGATGCGATCGAGTAGAGAGTTCTGAGGTGCAGTCGCTGGTGGAAACTTCGAAGTGCCATTCGAATTGAAGTAAGTGACAGGCAAGAGCGCATGCGTGCAGCATCTACCCTGGTTGACACAGGGGTTACAGAAGCCCCACTCGCCCGTATTACATGTCTCGCACTTCCAATAACATCCAGGTGCGAAGTCTGAGCAGTTTGAGCAGAATGGCCCCGATTGGAGACGTTTCTTTGGATCTGAAGAGGTACGTAACCCGGAGCCCACGATCTCTGGTTGAAGGCTCTCGGGCGGTGGTCTGAGATAGCGATGGCCATCGAGACGATGTGGAAGGGAGTGATCCTGAGGATAGCCTGCCGGCGGTTCTTGGTTCCTATAGTTCATTACAGCTGCATAGCCAAAGCCATACCAGTGAAGGCAGCCACGGCCAATACGATAACAGCGCTGGCAAATATTGTACTTGCCATCGTGACAACTAGAACAATTCCAGTGTAATTCGTATTCCATATTCTGCTTCCCACATCGATTACATGAGATGGATGGTTCTGCATACGATGCTAGGGATTCTCGAGCATCGACAGATGGGTGTGCAGTATGAGTAGATGTTGACCTGGCGCTGTCTCTTTGGTGATCGGCACGCTGATTGCTTGGTTCAGCTGTTCCAGAGCTTGTTGCAGAGGGGTCGCGGCTAGAGCTAATGGGCGACAACATAGATAATGCGGCAGTCGGCTGTGAGGGAGCTGCCCCGGTAGTCTCCTGGGGTCGAGTGTTTGGGCTTCTGTGGGCTTCGAGCCCACGATCTCCTGATAAGTCCCGCTGCCGAGGAGCAACCGGACCCGTTGTCCGCCTGCCGCCGCCGGAAAGATCCGCCGGATGTGCCCTTTGACTCGAAGAGGTTTGCGGCCTATTAGAGAGATCGGTGGCTGAACGCGCGGCTTGCCTCTGCGTCTCGGATGAGCCTCTTCGACTGGAGGATGGTGGGATCGGCGATGTCTGTCTTCTGGTTTCACTAGATGTCCGCCGCCTGTTGCCGTGGCCTGTAGGATACGCTTCGAGTAAATGTGGTCTTGAGAGCGGTGGATGATTAGATGATTGTAGTGTCTGGCTGGTCGGATCCGGAGATCTGCCTGGTCGGTGGTGCTGTCTTTCTTGCGCAGATCTGTGATCGCGGGAGGTACCATTTTCCGCGCCTCCGTCACGATCTCCCCGTGGTCTCAGGCGTCGCCCGTGTCGCCGTCGATAAGCTTGAGCAATCTTCTCGCTAAGCTCGTCCTCCTGCGAGACATCCATATTATTCAGGTCTATTCCGTCCAGCAATCCCTCGTCCGTGATCTGTCGCAGTATCTCCTCTTGCATCTCTGACGAATCAATACTAGACGAGCTCAGAAGTGACCGTAGACTTGACTGGTGCTCGATTTGCCGTGCCTGTGACGCCGCGTCCGACGCGGTTGAAGGGCGCTCCCCCCCACCATTTTCGTGGCTCCTCCGTTGCCTAGCATCCTCCTCTGCAACACTGACTGCGCCGTCTCTGATGCGGTGCCTCACGCCCCTCTCGTAGGAACCGGTGCCTCTGATCCCAACGTCTCTGAGACTCATCTCGCGCACCTCTTCCACCATTCTCCTGTCCTCCGCCTCGCCCGGACCTTCTTTCCGTCTCTTGATCTTCGGAAGTACACTCTCCCCAGGTGTGTATTTGACCCTCATCTCGTCTTTCTCTTGCTCCGTTCTCGCCCTACTAGGGTTGGCCTGTAAATACATCTCAAGGAGGGTCGTGATCTTGGCATCTGGCCTGGTCTCCCGGACCGACGCACGGCATGACGGGCAAGTGAAAGGATTCGGTCTGGAGGCCGAGGCCTGAGAGGATTGCCATAGAAACCATTCCTTGAGACAGGAGCCGCAGAAGGTGTGGAGGCAGTCAAGGAGGGTGAGGGGTTGGTAAAGGACCTCGGTGCAGATCTAGTGCGAGAATTTCGTCAGTCTTGGAAAGCAGTCTGGAGGATGTTGTAGTGATATCAGACGCAGATCTGTCATATCGCAACGTGGGTGCGACTGACTTACAGAACATGTTAGCTCCTTCTCGAGGTCAAGCAAACCAGGCTTGGCCGCTGTAGCCATGCCGGTGGCTCATCTAGATTTACCCCAGAGCCCAATGAATGGCAGCTTCTATTGTCGACAGCCAACAGTGCTCAGATAGTCATGCCCTTGCTAGCGACCCTCTCAATTTCTTATGACAACCCTATTTCCCTTGCATGTGCGGAGACGCGGTAGGGCTAGAATTAGTCTACAACAGTAGGTAGAGTCTGGACCGCCACTGATTTCGACTGACTGAGCGCTGAAGAGCTGGCTGCAATATTGATTCGGAGGATATATAAAAAGACAATGATACATATCTCTAAGTGCAAAGGTTGTATGTTCCGTCAACCATCAAAATCGGCTAGATGGTTTGCGATCTCTGGCAACATGTCAGATTTGGCTGACTCATGTAGGTGCAGTTGCTTTATCACGTGGCCTTAGAAGTTCATCGATGTTCCGGACAAGATGCTGAGTTCCTCAGCCCTGTTATCTCTCTTGGAACTCTCATGCTTCTTTCTTGCATGCTGTGGGTTTACAACCTATGTTGTAGGGAAGCAAAATTCCTCGGCCGGATGCTTGAGATCTCAGATAAGCTTGGCATTGCTTATGTAAGCCTGCTACCCCTGGAATCAGCGCTTCCACCCTTCTATAAACACTAAAGATGCAAAGACATACGCCTGGGGGAACTTAAAACTCAGTATTGCTCATTAAGTTACCGTGGTAGGGGCAATCAGGTGGCTCTGTTTCTAGAAATGTGTACCACATAGACTATCGAACATTAAAAAGCTGGAATAGCTCGACTTCATGCACAAACCCAGGTCGAATCCTCTGAAGCGGTAGCACTTCGCCATGGGTGTAACTTCTCACCATATGAAAATTAACGGGAACCCTAGTAAACTCTACCAACTCAGACCCATTGCTCACACGTGAGGGGCCAAAAATATCGTCATAGGCTTTCCAAGGACTTCGTATCAAATACTATGGAGGCGTGCCTAAGAGGAAGAGGCTTACATCTGAAAGCCCATGCCTTACTTCATTCACAGATCGTCCGTATTCCGTCTCCCTCTGAACTTCGAGCAAATGAAAACAAATTTATTCACCCCAGCTATCCCATGGTAGAGTGCATCGCTAGCGAAATCTTGCCACTGCAACCTACATAGAGCCTTGATCCGGTGTTCTTTTTCTTTCGACATCTCTCAGAATTCCGAGGTAGTGGCCTTTTCGACATTTCACAGGAGTGTACCGAGGCTTACTTTAGGGCGATAATGATGATGAGTCACCGCTTCAACAACCTTGAGACCATAGAGAGATGGCTCAATCTCAATTTATGAGCAACAGAAGGACCCCGGGCGTTAGTGGGCCGCCCACCCAATATGTCCTGTGGTTCGGAGACGGCTCCATATGACTGGCTATCATACGCTTAGGAGAGCTGGGTAGGCTTTTTGTGGACAACCGATCCTTAGTACAACATAAGAGCGTACTTTACTAGGAAAATCAATTTAGGGTTGTCCAGACGAAGTCAGCAGGGAGTCAGTATAGAGTTGGATTTGTAGATCATGATCGAGGTGTGCAAATCGTATCGTAACTTCATTCCTTCGTGTCATCTACTTTTGTATCAGACTCAGGACTTCTGCTCAGCATGAGCTCATCAATCTCGTGCCCGCCTGCTCCAGCAATTCAGTCTGCATACCCCACGTCTCGATGCACGGGCCCTTTCCCATCGAAAGACGGAGTATCATAGGTACCATCTGGATCCTTGCCATTCTTCATGATATATTGCCGCACCTTCGCAAGGTCGTGCCGGATACCGCTGAGCGTCTCATGCATATCCAGACGGATTCTCTCGTTGGTGATCGCGGCACCCTTGACTGCAGCTTCAGCAACGTGGTATCTGCTGACCCCATTGCGTAGCATCATGTCCAGTGGAGTAGTTGTGCTACCTTCCTCGTTGTATGCTGCAACACTAACACGACTCAGCCTAGGTCTACCGAACAGTAGGCCCTTGATCTCGTCTCCGTATCCATGGTAATTAAAATGAATAGGACGGTCAGCGGTGAATAGAGCATCGAAATCCTGGTGCGTGAGAGCGTGAGGATGGCCGCCTTCGTGCTTGAGGATCAACAGGTCAGTGACGTTCACAACGCGTACGCGGAGGTCTGGCGAAATCCTTCGCAACATCGCAGCCGCCTCGATGACTTCAAACGTGAGCTCAGCGCCAATGCCAACGATAACAACGTCTGGGTTAAGACCGTCATCTATGCTGGCGAACTTCCATACCGACGCACCGGCTCTGCAGTGGCTGTCGGCCTCCTCTGCGGATAAGAAGACGGGCTGGGGCTGCTTGGAGCCAACCATCAAGTTCACATAGTTCACAGAGCGGAGACAGTGTGAGATGGTAGAAAGAAAGCTGTTCGCGTCGGGCGGAAGATACACACGGGCAGCTGAGGGCTTGAGATTCAATACGGCACCGATGAATGAAGGGTTCTGATGGGAGAAGCCATTATGCTCTTGTCGGGTCCATGTGCTGGTCTCAAGGTAGTTGATACTGCTGATATCCTTTCTCCAAGTGGTTTCCCTAGCCTAGACAACCGGTTAGAAGCCTTTCGTCCCGCACAGCTGCTATACTTACCATCTTGTTGAACTTGCTGTATTGCACCATCATAGTATGAACAATTCCCAAGAAACTCTCATAAGAAGGGAAGAGTCCAGTACGTCCGGTTATCGTGTAACCCTGGAGGAAGCTCTGGCACGTGTGCTCCGAGAGGATCTCGATTACCCTACCGCCGCGAGCGTTGGAAAACTCATCCCATTGGAAGTTTCTTCCCGTGTGGCGAAATACAGCATCCAGCTTGTTACTGACGAGCTCATCCGGCGAAAAGATTCGCAAGCTCTGTGGATTATCGACCAGTGCTTGATCTAGAAGCTCGCCAATAGTCTGCATACAGCTCGCCTGGCCCCCTTTTTCGACAGCATACTTCTTCCAATCAGGGAGATTGAGGACCTCATGTGCGCCGTAAGTGTCTATTTGCTGGCCAAGCTTCTTGCTGTCATCTTTAGGGATGATGTCCAAGATTGCTTGCATGACAGTGCCATCTTTGTGGAAGAGCTCCTCTGGTTTGTAACTCTTGAGCCATGTCTGAAGGTCTTTCAACTCACTTGAATCCGATTTGGCGGCCATCAAAGGGACCTGATGCGCGCGGAAAGACCCTTCCATGAACTGTCCGTGGACCTTCTTTGGTGCACCCCAGCCTTTCGGTGTCCGCATTATCAGGACCGGCCATCTGGGCTTCATTATCGGCTTTCCAGTCCTTGCTGCTTTCTGGATTCTGTGGATCTCATCCAACGCCCATTCCATCGATCTACACATGTCAGTGTCTATGTCCTCCAGATCTTCCACAAATCGGCACTGGTATCCATAACCGGTGAAAAGCGCCACCATCTCCTTGTCATCCATACACCCATATATAGTCCGCTCGCTAATCTTGAAGCCGTTCACGTGCACAATGGGGAGCACAGCACCAGATTCTTTAGGATCGATAAACTTCGCAGCATGCCATGCGGTTGCCGTAGGTCCAGTCTCCGACTCTCCGTCACCGACCACGCAAGCTACCACTAGATCCGGCTTGTCCATCACGGCACCGAAAGCAACGCCCAATGCGTAGCCAAGCTCTCCACCCTCGTGTATGGCACCTGGCGTCTCTGCATTGATGTGGCTGGGCAAACCACTCGGGGTACTGAATTTTGTAATGAGATTGTGTAGCCCCTCCTTATTCCTGCTGTATTCGGGGTAGAATCGTTCCAAAGACCCTTCGAGCCACAAGCTTGACAGAATGGCAGGCGCGCCATGGCCAGGCCCAACGACAAAAATGATGTCCTGTGTCCTCTGTGTGGCGAGGAGGTTGAGGTGGGAGTATACGAGTGTTAAGCCTGGGCAAGTGCCCCAATGGCCGAGTAGGCGAGGCTTGATATCTTCGAATGAGAGGTCGCGATCGAGTAGGACATTATCTCGGAGAAAGATCATAGCTAGCAGCCACTGAAGTCAGCCAACTTGGTAGACAGCATGCCACGGGCACTGATCACTTACCAGCGGCAATGTAATTGGCAGCACGCCTGAATTCCTGAAGCCCTTTGTAGGTGGATTCATCGAGTTTGGTCTTGTCCAGCGTGACAGCCAGTGACAAGACATGGTCGTCGATGTTGGACGGCAGAGGCTGAGGATTGGGGCGGTCAATTACTTCGCCCGGCATCTTGTTGTTGTGGATTGACTCCAAGGTAGTCGAACTGAGTGGACTGGGACAGCAGTGACGAGTTGCGAGCTTGTTTTTGATGTGTGGGGATGAGGATAACTGGACGAGGATAAAGATGAAGGACAGGGTCAGCTAGCGGGAGAGGCCGGAGCTGGATCCCTCAAGGCGAACGATCTCGATGCTGAAGCTCTCTCTTCATCCCCCTGGTCGCAAGTCGCGCCGGGAAAGCACCCGTCGATGCAGTTGAGAGTGACATCACAGGGATACAGCATTACGTGCACCCGCTTCTGACATCTGTCAACCACCTGTCCCTCCAAACTTCCGAACACTCCCTATTCATAACAACGGCCAGTCGAAGACCTGAATTGTCGCACACGCATAGAAGCAAATGTCGGGTCACGAACCAACACAAGCAGTCCAGAGTTTGAACGCTTAAGTCCTAACCCCGAGCTATCGATAACGCCCCACCCAGACACGACGGCAGTGACGCCCAACTTCACCAAGCTCCCTCCTTGGGTCCAAGACCTTTACGCTTTCACGGTAGAGGTAAGGGTGCGGTGGCAAGTAGACCAAGTCCAACGCCAACTGCTCGAAACCTCATCTCTCCCCCACAATGGCCATCATCCTCTCCATCAACTCCGGCTCGTCCTCCGTCAAAGTCTCCATCTACAAATCCGACTCCCATGGCGCACCTCCAATAAAGCTAGCTGATTCACAAATCGATGGCCTCACTGCGCCACCAGCGAGGTTGACCTATCAGCGCGGCTCAGAGAGAATCAGTGACGAGGAAGTCAAGGAGATAAAGTCGAATGAGGATGCCTGCGAATACATACTAGACCACCTGGTCAATGACAAAGGACTGTCGGAAATATCGAGCAGAGACGATATCACCCATGCATGCCACCGCGTGGTCCACGGGGGAGACTATCCTGCGGCACATGTCATTGATGAGGATACATACCATCATCTAGAGGACCTCACAGATCTAGCACCACTCCATAATTCCAGCGCTCTCGCCATCATAAGAGCCTGCACAACGGCTCTTCCGAAAGCAAAAAACATTGCATACTTTGACTCGTCTTTCCACTCCACCATCCCGGAAGCGATCAGGACCTACCCTATCGACCCCGAGATTGCAAAGAAAAACAAGCTGCGAAAATATGGGTTCCACGGCATAAGCTATGCTTTCATCACCAGATCCGTGGCTGACTATCTTAACCAACCTGAGAGCGAGACAAGTATAATTGCCCTGCACCTCGGCAGTGGCGCATCTGCGTGTGCTGTGCATAATGGCAAGTCACTGGATAATAGCATGGGTTTGACACCATTGGCGGGTCTACCTGGTGCTACAAGGAGCGGAAGCGTGGATCCCAGGTAGTCTTTGCTGTTTTTGTCATATGTGAATCTGGCTAACGGCACTGTAGTCTGATTTTCCACTTCACGCATGACGCAGGAAAACTAAGCCCCAGTAGTACCAAGCAGATGCATATCAGCACGGTAAGCCCAAAAGTACATGAGATCCATATTCTGGGCTCATGACTGACCCACGTCCAGGCGGAAGAGATCCTGAATAAAAAGTCGGGCTGGAAGGCCCTAACGGGTACCACAAACTTTGGTGAAATATCATCGTCCGAGGACCCCCAGTGCAAGCTCGCTTTCGATATCCTAGTCGACCGTATCATAGGATACGTCGGTAGCTATTACGTGAAATTGGAGGGCCAAGTAGATGCATTAGTCTTCGCAGGTGGTATTGGGGAGAAAGCAGCTTTGCTGCGGACGAGAGTTGTCGAGAAGTGCAGATGTCTAGGATTCGAGCTTGATCAGCAAACGAATGTCAACTCTATTGAGGGCATTGTTCGAGATATTAGCAGCGATGGCGCTCGGCATCGCACACTTGTGTGTCGAACAGATGAACAGGTAAGCCAGCTACATCATCAGTCTGTTCGAGCTAACATTGTGAAAGTTTGAGATGGCCCGACAGTGCGCTATGGGCTTGGAAACCAAGTGAAACCACTTGCGTTCAATGAAACTAGTACGGCGGTACAATATTGTCAAATGAAGATTGCCAGAAACATCAAAACCCCAAATACCGCTCGACATGTAACGTCTAAATCATAAGAGTCGCTACTCCAGGACATAGCTAGTTGCTTTGCTGTTCAGCTGCAAGACGTCATGTTCCGCCGCACAATTGCTCTTGGGAATGAGACAGAAGATATGCTGTGCCAGCCTCAGTATCCGTTCACCACTGGAGGAGCGGGGGATGTGTTTGTTGATGAAAACATATAGCACTTCGAGACCATCGGCAGGAAATATTCTAATTCAACTCCTCGGACAGCAACCCTGGTAATCTCCGATCTTCGAAGACGACGTCTGCCCTACTGTTTTGCCTCTCAAATCCTTCCCAAAGGTGGTCCCTGAGGCTTCCAGTGAGGGGTGGGGAGGTGGGTGCTTAGGGAGGCGAGCTGCGGAGGAGGGTTGTGTGTTGCAAGGTGTACGAATTTGGGTAAGAGGGGCTGATAGAGGGACAATTTCTTGACAGGGGGAAGCAGAGCAGTGGAGATACTGGTGATCCGGACACTGGGCACATGTCCCTGTGTCAGCATCATAGTGCCAAGCGGAGAGTCGTCGTGACTGACTCCTTCTACCACGTCTGGATTGAGGTGATTTCTGGGATATGTAGGCAGTCCAGAGAATAGATGACACGTCCTACACATTCAAGTACATTAAGCAACATAGTATCAAATTCAGCGTCATGTGACACTTTGGCCGAGTGGTTAAGGCGACAGACTCGAATTCCCTCAGATATCTGTTTCATTCGTGAGCGCAGGTTCAAATCCTGCAGGTGTCGATTCGAATACATGTCTCGCATGTCTCTCCTTTTTCTTTCCGCCGATTTCTTCTTTTTGTTTATCTCTGTTTTGTTGGTGTTTAGTGTAGCCAGGAGGATTTAGAGAGTTGGGATTGCAGTAGTCGGATTACACATAAAGGATGATACTCGGGTTCTCCTGATTCGAATCCTGTGAGAGGTTGGGACGGAAAACAGTCTACTGCTACTTCAATGTAAGTGAACTGCTTCATGGAAGAGACAATGTGTCTTACCAATGAAAGTATCATGACGGTGATGATGACCCTCGCCCATTGCGAGCCTCGGCTGGGCTTGGCGTAGATCGCTCGGATATCAATCAATCATGACGATTAGCCTGCAGACATCCATTTAGAATGCCGAATTCCTAGATGTTATTGAGTCTTCCTCAATACACGGAGGGTGTCTTTGGCTGCTTTAGATTCATACCCGAACAATGGCCCAATTATTCAACAGCCAGCTGGTAGGATCTCGCTGGATAGCCTGAGTGACTGCACTAACGTGAGGATCATAGGATGCCTTCGACCTGTACCACAAGATCCAAGAAGCTCCAGAGAAGACCATCTCCCTCCTCGGTGGCCCCGCCCTGCCAGCTCTCGGTCATGCCATCGCCGGCTCTACAGGTGCCGCCATATCCAATCTCTGCACATACCCACTCGCCCTCATCATCACACGCCTGCAAACACAACGTCAGCTCCGGAAGGATGCTAGGTCCACCGAGTGCGAGGAATACACGTCGATACCCGATGCGGCCCAGAAGATATACGCGGGAGAAGGGGGTCTCAATGGCTTTTACGTTGGAGTGCTCTCGGACACTTCGAAGACCATAGCCGACTCGTTCCTCTTCTTTCTAGCCTACAACTTCCTTCGGCAGTCCCGTATCCGATCCGCAAAGACGTCCAGCAAACATCTCCCTGTATTGGACGAGCTCAGCGTTGGGTTCTTGGCTGGGGCCTTTGCCAAACTTTTTACTACGCCTATCGCCAACATTGTGACTCGTAAACAGACGTCTTCGATGCTCTCGGGTCGAGCGCTAGGGAATAATACAAATCAAGGCTCCGTACGCTCCATTGCTTTGCAAATACGTGAGGAGAGAGGCCTGCGTGGTTTCTGGTCCGGTTATTCTGCGTCGCTGGTCCTGACGCTGAACCCTTCTCTCACATTCTTCTTCTTCGAGACACTGAAGCGCAGCGTTCTTCCACGCAGTCAGCGTGCAAGTCCGTCTGCACAAGCAACCTTCTTACTGGCAGCAGTCAGCAAAGCTCTAGCCTCGACGATAACGTACCCCTTCTCCTTAGCCAAGTCTCGCCTCCAAGCCTCTGTCCCAAGGGACCACGACTCGAAAGGTGTGGAAGTGAGCTCGGAGGAGTCTACCAGACGACCGAGTAATGTCTTTACTACCATCCTCCACATCGCTCAGACTCAAGGCATCAGTGCGCTGTATGAGGGATTGGATGGAGAGGTGCTCAAGGGCTTTTTCAGCCATGGTATCACTATGATCATCAAAGAAGCTGTCCACAAACTCATTATACGGTTCTATTACACCATACTGAAGCTACTAAGGAAATACCCAAGTCCCCAAGAATTAATGGCATCAGCGCAGAAGCAGGCGGAAGGCCTTGTGGACCACCTTGATGAGAAGACACAGCGTCTTGCTCTTACCGCTAAAAGTAGTATGGAAACGGTCGTCGAAGCCGGCCAAGGACTGGTGTCGGAAGCGAATACCAGGCTTAGCAAGGACCCTACGTGATTGAATAGCTACCAATGAATGTCATCTCGATTAGGGACCGTCCGATGCGGTAATGCCAGAATCGATACGATATAGCTTGAGATTCAGCTTCAGCTCCAAACTTCAACGCTTCCCCCACATCAAGCCGTGGCAATAGCTAGGAGGAAGCAACCAGCCAAGCACAATCATTATAGGCCTAAACATGCCATCTTACCTATCAATCAAGGCAAAGATCTCAAAGATTTCGTAACTGAATTCACTAAAGCATTGACGCAGTAAGGTCAGCGAGCTGACTGGCTTGGCATAGCACCAAATCTTGGCCCTTCAGCCCAGATTCACGCGATGCGATGCTCCCAACGTCGAACGAGAGTGGCGTTGCGTTCGTCGAAATGGCGTCGTGGAAACCCGTGCAGATCTAGCGACTGCTGAACAAATTTTAGTAGGGAAGGTGGTGGTGGCTCGAACTATGCGGAAGATTGATATTGATAGCTACTCTACGTTTACAGATCGTGCCATCATGATCAGCAAGAGTGACTGTGCACAACCTCAAAAGGTTTGGGCATGTTCACTGGACATCCGTTGCCAAAGCTTCATCCTGACAGCATTTTTTTCTCGTGGCAGTCTTCTCGTTATGCTATCTCCAATAGTAGCAAGAAGTGGTACACCAGTGGGCTCTCTGGATATTGTGTGGATACCAATAAAATCCTTCTGATGATAATGAGAACCACGACATAGGCACTTTGGGTATGCCGGGGCTAATAGGAATATGAGGAAGGGCTGGACTGGGCGAAGGTCAGGCTCAGATGTTTGGAATGGAAGATCTTGCACAGAATATGAAGTCCATATGTTCTTCCCAGGTCATTGGGTCCTTAGCACTAACAAGTTGCGCGCAAAGTACATGATTCGATTCACTATATAACCCATTTCAACCACCCAAGAGCATAACATCGTATTCACGCAACGCTCTCAGCCGAAGATCAACCGTTTGCTTACCACTGGATCGTGGCCTAAAACTGAGAAAGGAGTAGACACCAGAGACTCATCCTTAGGTAGATGATAAGGGTAGATGAATGTAATTTCCATCTACGGAAATAAACACGGACGCGGTCAATATCCACAAAAGTGAAATGATAATCCTACTCGAGCTTTCACACCAACAAGACAGACAGTCGTGATGATCTCCTACTAGTTGGATCAGAGTACTAGTAACAGTAAAACATTCACAAGTGCGCAAATAGGGATGTATCATGCATGCAAATGACACATCCTCCATTGCTTTCAAGCTAGACCTAGCCACCCACTCAACGCCATGCCATGACCCAACGTCAGCATATATCATGACTCTGCTCTAGCTATCCATTCCCTCCTTAACATTCCAACCCTCCATCAGCAAGATGACCTCCCAATCCTCTAGCCCATGATACGATCCAGCACCCGCCCGGGCCCCATCCCACATCCCCAACCCATCTATCCACCAAACCCATAAAGCGTCCTCCCCTGCCTCTTAAGCGCATACACCACATCCAACGACGTAACAGTCTTCCGCTTCGCATGCTCAGTATACGTGACCGCATCTCGAATCACACCTTCCAAAAAGGTCTTTAGCACGCCGCGGGTTTCTTCGTAGATCACTGTTTGCATCCTATTAGCCCTTGATCCCACGCTTACTAACCCCATCTGCATCCACCATCAAGGCAAGGGTAAGGGGGGGAAGGTAATAATGGGAAGTAGGGGGAGGAGGGGAACGTACTAGCAGAAATCCGCTTGACGCCTCCTCGACGCGCGAGTCGACGGATGGCGGGTTTGGTTATGCCTTGGATGTTGTCGCGGAGGATTTTGCGGTGGCGTTTTGCGCCGCCTTTGCCGAGGCCTTTGCCTCCTTTTCCGCCTGTGGGAGGTGTT
>JAABUL010006647.1_pt1 | contig 13148 bp, 3 predicted proteins | sample 5559151 | NCBI WGS metagenome assembly JAABUL01 (sample SAMN10711876, study PRJNA513368) | rock metagenome | isolation source: Antarctica rocks | place: Antarctica: Victoria Land, Pudding Butte sud | reverse complement strand
AATATTTGCGAATTATTGCTAATTTTAAAACTTAAATACAAGTATTTTTTTAAAATTGTTAACAATTATTCTTATAAAATATAAATATTAACAATAATTAAATAAAAACAAGTTATAGATATTCTTTGTTAATAATAAATGCAAATAGAATTTTAAAATAAAGTTAAAATATTTGTAATTTATAACGACAATAATATAGAGCTTAAGTTAACACTTAATAAGTAATATTTATTTTTTAATTTTGTGCTTAACTATATTTTGTTATACAATTCTCTTTAAAATAATGTCGTTAAACAAGATATATAAATTATCGAAAACTTTATAAAAGTTATAATTAAAAAGACGAAATTTCTTATTAAGTTTTAGCTAAAAGTTGTATAGATAAACGTATATTTGCAAAATTGTATAGCAATTAGATTGCTTATTAACAATAAACTTATTATATTATAACGAGATAGAGATAGAATTCTAGTTAGTAAACAATTATAACAATAGAGACTTATCGCGATATATGCATAAATCGCACTATATAGTCTAATAGTATATTAAATAGCTAAGATTCTAAGATCTAAGTAAAAGAGATCGCATATATATTGTAGATAATCGCTAATATTAGTGACAAACATTATCAAATTTATAGTCTAATATTATTTAGTTATTTGACTACATATAACTCTCTTTCTTTTAATAATTGTCTTTTAATTATTAAATTAAAAAACTTTTGTTTTTGTTCGTACAAAAGTTGTAGTAAGAAAATAAAAAAATTGCTTTTATCTTTTTAAGATTGTTAAGTTAAATTTTTGGTTTTTTTTGTTACTTGAATCGATTACGTGAAGAACGTAATAAATTAATTCGCATAAATTTCTCTTAAAATCGAAAAAATTATTTGATCGAAACTAAGTATTTAATAAAATTAATTGTTGTAGATTTTGCTTATCTCTTAAAGACAATAACAATAGTAATAAGCTTTTTTGACGTAAATCTAGAAAATTAGTCTAAAAGAAAAGTAATAATAATAAAGTAAATTGTTGTTATTGTGTCTACGTTAAATTCTTTGAAACAAAAAATAAAATATGTAATTTTAAAAGTTATTTTTAGTCTTAAGATATTCGATCTAGATTGTTAACTTAATTTTGATTTATAACATTTCTTTTTAATTTCGAATTAAAATAACAAAATTTTCTCTTTTTTGTCAAAACAAATAGTTGAAGACTTGAATTTTATTTTCTCTTTATAATTAATTAAATAAAAACTTAAATTGTTTTAGATATTAAGTTAATAAATATTAAATGTTTTAAAGTTCTTAGACGTTATAAATTGCATTTACAAATATAATTCAAATACTTTACTTTTTATCTTTTAAATCTTTCTTTATATTAATTTCACGTAATATATCGCACGTTCTTAAGTTTGCTTTATTAAATAATTAAATTTCTTTATATTTTTAAACAATATTCTTAATTTCTTTATTATTTTTGTCAAGTTCTAAAACGCACGTTTTATAATAATATTTCTAATATTAAATATAAAAGAGAAGTCGATAGCAATTTTAAAACAATAAAATATATTAATTAAAGATAGATTTAACAAAGTTAAGTTTTAATAAACTATAGCAATGTTGTTTCTTATATTTATTTAAAAATTCTTTAAAGTTTCTTTATCTTTTAATAGAGTTATGTAGATAAAAAATATTTTAATTTTTGTATTAATTTCGATTTTTAATTTGCAATAAAAGATTTAAGATTGCGCAATTTGTATATCTTTAAATTAACAAAATATATTTGCTTAACGTAATTTTTATTCTAGTAAATTTTTCTTTGTTAATTTAGTTTCTAGTATTTCTTTGTTTTGTTATTCTTTTTTTATTGCTTTTTGCAATTATATGTCGATTTAATTATAAAAATTATTTAACAAATATTTTTTGCAAGATAAATTATTTTGTGCAACGAAAAAAACAATTGATTGCAATTGTTAAGACTCTCAATAAATATTTTAATTTACGTCGAAATTAAAGTAACGTTTTGACGTTTAATTTTTATACTTTTTAAAGATTAACAAATACAATATTGTTAACAATTTATGCTTGTAATCGTCTTATAGAAGTATGTACGTTATATAAGAATCTAAATTTATTTGCACTATTATTTGCAATATAGAGAACAAACAATTAAGAAGTTACTCTTCTTGTCAATTATTATTTTTTCGCTAATAATATAATATTATTTGCAATTCGTTTTAGAGTTGCGACTATATTTGATATTTTAAGTTAACAATTAAATAAGCAAATCAATTTTAATAAACAATTATTTTATGCTAATTTTATTTCGCTAAATTAATATTGTCTATTACTCGAAGTTAAACATCAACTTATTAAAAATTATTAAATAGAAAGATTAGCTCTTTTGTTTTGTAAACGTATTGTCTCAAAAAAAATTTAAAAACAAACAAACAAATATTAGATTTAAAATTTAACTTATTCTATTTTATAAACGCTAAAAAATTGTTTTGTTTTTTATAATATTAAATTATTTGTCTTTTGATTTAATTATTAAGAACTCGATTTATTCTTAATAAAAATTCTAGCTTTCTTTAATAAACTATGTAGACAATTAATTTTAATATAATTGTAATTAGATTTTTTTTTTGCTTCTTTGTCGATATAGCTAATTTAATTAGTTGAAAAACTTTAATTAATATTGCTAAACAATAGTTAATTTAACATTGCAAGTTTATATTTATTTTTACATATAAATAGTTTTTTGTATTGTTTTTTTTGTTTGTTAAAATAAAAATAGTTATTGTTTTTAAAAAAAAAAATGCAATTTTAATAATTAAAGTACGTAATTTTGTTGTATTGACAACTTTAAATAATGTAAGATTTAACAAAGATAATCTTAATGTCAAATCTTGCGATTGTAATAACAAAAAAGAAGTTTTTTTAAAAGAATTTAGATTCTAGTTTTTTCTCTTGTTTTGTCTTTTATAAGTCTTGTTATTTTTAGATTTTAACTTTGATTTTAATTAAGAAATTAACAATTTAAATTCTTTTTATTTGTTGCTTTAAGTTTGCGTTTTCTTTATATTTTTTACAAAAGAAGACAAAATTGTTTAAACTTTTGTTTAACAAATCTTTTTTAACTTTGCGTTTAAAATTCTTATTAAATTATATTTTTAAAAATAATTTTTTATTTTAATTTTCAAAAGCTTTTGTTCAATAAACGCTATCGTATTTTTAAATTTTTTAATATTTATTTTGTTATAGTTGTTAACTATATAGTTAACAATATATTTCAATTTTGTAGTGTAATATTTAAGTCGATCGCACACAACTTAATTTAATTTCTTCAAAATTCTTTGTAAATCTTGACGTTTCTTTGCTATTTACAATATAATTTTAATAATTAATTAATTTATATTTTTAAACAATATATTTGTAGTTTTTGATAATTATAGTTTGCGAAGTTAAACTTAACTATTTTGAATTTGTAGCTTCTTATTTTAATTAATCTTTTGTGCTACGTTTTTTAATTTTTGTTATAATAAATTACTTATTAGTACTTGAACGTTCTTATTAATTGTTTGTTACAAATCTTGCGTTTAATTTTCGATTATTTTTAAAATATTCAGAATTGTGTTTCGAAGATTTTTCAAACGTTCTTTTCTTTTATTGTTAATAGTTTTATTATATTAAAACAAAATATTAGTTACTTAAATATAGACGCAATTCTTAATAATTAAATTGTCTTTTATAAGTTAAATAATTGTTTTTTGCAATTCGATTTAAGTTTAAGTTTAAAAAGTTTGACGCTATAACGTTTGTAATTGTTACAATAGTATTTACTAATCTTATGCTTAAAATAATTTAATCGAAAAAGTTAATTTTTAATTACAAAGAAAATATATTAACGTTATTAAATTTTGATTTGTGTTTTGTTTAACAAATGCAAGTTGTTGCTCTTTACAAAATCTTTTTGTTAATATAAATAATAACTTTTATTTTTAATTTTAATTTTTTAGTAAAAGTTAAGAAGTTTCTTTCGCAAAAGATTGTTTGTATCTAGTATTTCGTAATTGTTGCTCTAAATTTATTATAATACAAGCTTAATAAAGAAAAGTTTATACAAAAATAATAAATTAAAAAAAAAATTGTAAACAAAGAATTAAATTATTGAATTACTATATTTTAATAAATAAAGCAATAACTTGTTTTAAATATCTAACAAATATAAAGCTTTAAATATAAAGAATCTTTACTTATAGACTTGATTGTTGTTTGCAACATTTATATTATTAATTACGCAAAAAAGCTATACTAGCATTTATTTATATATTAATTTGTAGACGAATATGAAGCTAATATAACTAGCGTATAATTTCGCTATTTTTATTGTTAAGAAATGTTGCGTAAAAGATAATTAAAACTCGTTCTTTATAATTTAAGAAAATTGTTAAAATTCTAGAACTTTAAATCAAAGCTTGCTATTAATGCTTTTAAATCGCTTTTTAATTGTTAATTTTAATTAATTAAAGTAGACGAATAAACACTAATGTTGTTCGCTTGCTTCTAATTGATCGAAATTGTTAATATTTTAACTTTTTAATTTTTTTGTCTTTCTACTTGTTTTTTTCGAGTGTTTAAAATTATAATGCTTTGTAAATTACTATTACGCTAGTACTTCTTGCGAAGATATTAGAGTAAGTTGTGTTATTGAAGAGATTTGTAGACGTCTTCAAGCAATATAAGCAATTACTTGATAACAAAAATTGCAACTATAGACAATTTTTATGTTCAATAAACTTTGAGAGAGATTCAATAAATCAAAGTAACAATAAGTAAAAATCTATAATAAATTAAACACGATTTATAAGAGAATTGCGTTCGAAAACTATATATTTTTTTCTTTATTAAGAGTTTAAGATGTTTAAAATGTTTAAAATCTTAATTATTTTAATTATTTTAATTAAAATTTAAGATGTTTAAGAGCTAAGTTATTTTGATTATTTTAATTTTGTTGACAAATTTTCTCTTTTTAATTACTTTGTAAAGAGCAATGCGCAACAACTAGTACATATTAGTATACGACTTATAACATTATTTTCTCTCTTTAAGAATGTTTGTTTCGAAATTATTTATTCTTTCTTTATTATATTAACGAAATTAATTATTAAATAACGTCGCAATTCGATTGCTAATTGTTGCTATAAATACGTTTTTATCTTAATGCGTTCTTGTTGAACTTATATATTGTTTAACGTATTTTACTAAATAAATCGAAAATATCTTTAGTGTAAAAAATGTTATCGAAAGAATCAAAAATGTAATTTAGCTTTTAACTATTAAGAAATAAATAAAATTATAAAGAAGACTAAAAAGCTAAATAATAAAATAACGAAATTGCGTCTAAGAATTGCGCGTAAGACAAAACAAAAAAAACATTAATTTTGTTGTTTAAAAGATATAAATAATGTTAAATCGAAAAATATTTTAGAAATTAAAAAAGACGAAAGAGAGATTAAAAGTACTAAAAAGATATTTGAAACTTTATTCGATACAAGTATCGATTTATCTTTATTTGCTCTTTTGTTTTCTAATGTTTTGTCTTCTTTTATAAGTAACTTTATTGTTAACAAAATTTTTGTAGTTTATTAGAGCAATTCTTTAAATTTTTGAGTAATTCTTGTGTGTTTTTAGAGATAAAATATTCTTTTTACTTAATAAGATACTTTTGATTTTTTTATTATAAAATTTTTTTAATTTTAAATTGTTTCTTTTTTTGGAATAAAAATAAAAAATGTTTTATAAAGACGTAATTAAATTTGTTAATTTCAACAATAAAATATAAAATATTAGAAATACTTTGACGTTCTTAAGTAAATCGAGTTTATAATTGATTAATCTCTTAGTTTTTTTAACAAAAAACAATTCGACTTTGACATAATTTAATTTCTTGCTTAACTTTCTTATTTTAAGATTTTTTATAAAAAGATATATTTTATCTTTCTTTTTTAGCTAAGATGTTGTTTTTCGTTTTTTATTTTAGTATTTAATTAATTTTTTTTGCATTTTTGAGATGTTGTTGTGTATCTTTTTTAATGTCGCTATTCTTTTAATAGCTAATTGCGTTAATAGATGCTTACATTCTTTCTTAAAAAGATTTAATTTTTTGTTATAATTAACGAAGAATAAAGTTATTTTAGTAATATTCGAAATATTTGCATTAAGTGCTAAGTTTATTATAAATAAAAGTAATACTTAATTGCTATAAGTATTGTTAATATAGTATCTTAGATATTGTTTAAAACTCTAGTTTGTTTGTTTTATTTAATTGTTTGTAATTAGATAATAGACAATAGATATTCGAAGTTTTGTATCTAATATTAGAAGAAGCGTCTTTTAATAGTTAGACATAAAGAGTTTGTCTTTGTTACTAGTTAATTTCTTAAATATATCGTAATATTATATAAGTTGATTTAATATAATGTATTTTAGTTGTTTTGCAATAAACTTCTCTTTGCATGCGATAATATATAAATACTTAATAAACTTATTAATTATTACTAGTATCGAATTATATTTGTTTTCAATTGCTAAATTTATTAATTTAGACAACTTAATAATAAAATTTATCGTAACTTTATCTTATAATAATTTAAATAATTTTTAATATTAAATTTTGTTATAGTTCGCATACGTATTATATTTGTTCTACTAATAGCTAAGACATTGTTTAATATATATTTTGACAACTTGTCTTATTTGTAAAAAATAACAATACTAATATAAAAATTGAAAAGTTTTTGTTACTTTTAAATATTTTTGCAATAATTTATTATAATGTTCTTTTATATATTTGTTAATTTTGTTAATAAATATTTGAAGTTTTTCTTTCTTTATTAAAAACTCTTTTGTATTATTTCGAAGTATTTGTAGTATAGCGTTTAGCTTATACTTGTTTGCTAATAATAATTTGTTTTTGTTAATCTTAAATATATTGTAATTAAACGATTTTTTTGTTTTTATATAATTATTTTTTTTGCTAAGTGTGTTTGCTTTGTTGTTATCTTTATCTAAAATATATTATATTTTAAACTTATATTGTTTAAGTCTTTTTAATTATTATATTTGTTTTTTGTTTAATTGTTTTATAATAATAAAGTGCATAAAATTTTTGTAATCTATAAGAATTGTAAATTTTAACAATTTTTTTATATATATTTTTTATAATTTTAAGAAGACTACTATAGCGAGTAATTTTTTATTATAAATATTATAGTTTTGTTTAATTAATAAAAGTTTTTTCGAAAAGTATATTATTAAGTATTATATATTTTTATATCTTTAATTGAAGTATATATTAATAACTAAATCTAATATGTTAATTTTAATTTTATTTAACAATTGCAAATTATATATTTTTAATATTAGCTTCTTTAAGCATTTTAATTTAAGATTTTAAAATTTTTTTTTTGCAAGTTCTTATAATTATAACGTATTTTTTTTTGTAAAGTTTGTCAATAATATCGCGTTTACTAAGTAGTTTTTAATAAATTTTTTATTATAGTTTATAAAACTTGAGAAGAATTGTATTTTTTTAATATTTGTTAATAATTTTTATTTTTTAATTGTTTATAGTTTTTTGAAATTTATACGTATTTTATGTTGTTTAACAACAAATTCGAAAAAGTTAACTTTCTTTTAATAAAATTTGCATTTCTTTAACTTAAAATATAAGTTTTTTATATTTAAATATTTTAATATTTTGAAAACACAATTAATATGTTTTTTTAAAATTTTTAAGTAAATTATAATGTTGTTCAAATATATTATAACAAATCGATTCAAATATTGTTATAATATATTATTAATTATTTTTTAATATATTGTCGAGATATTTGTAAATTTAAACAACATTATTATATATTTGTATAATTTATATTGTGTGCAAAAGATTATTTTTTACTTTTTTTTTGTTTTTATTCTAATTTAGTTGTACGCTTCTTATAAATTTAATTTAATAAAGTACTTTGCTTCGAATAGTTAATTCTAAAGTTCGCTAATATTGAATAATAAATATTAATTTCTAATTGTAATATTATTTAGCTTTTAATAATTAATATATAGACAAAGAGTTTTATTCTTCTTTAATATAAAGAGAATTAAATATTTTGTCTATAATTAAAAAATTTAAAATTTTTTTTTTTTGTTTTTTGCTAGATATTTGCGAAGTATTTCAAACTTTTTTTTAAATAAAACATATATAAGTTTAAACGTAAATTGCTTGTTTAATTTAAGTTTAATTTTGTAATTTTACAATTAATGTTTAAAGAAAATCTTTGTTGTTTTTTTTTCTTAAAATAGATACTTTCAATTGTTATATATTCGTAATACGTGCTTTAGCGATTTCTTTATTATATTAAATAATTTAAGATTTCTAGAAAATTTGTAATTTTTTTTATTTACTTTGATTTTATAATTTAATTAATTTTTGCTAGTATTTATTAAATTGAACTTTGTTAAATTGTTTTTTTGCAAAAATGTAAATTTGTTGTTTGCGATCAATTTTCGATTTGTTTTTTTATTTATTATTGAACGCTATTGATGCGTAGATTAAATATAAATTACGTAATTATATTGCGCAAATCTAAGTATTTATATATTTTAATCAATTTCTAGATTGTGTTGTTTTAATTAAGATATTCTTAAAACAATATTATAAGTAATTATTTTTATTATATTAAAAGTTAGTTTCTCGTAATGTTGCTAAATAGCTATTGATAATAATTTTGTTTCTTTGTTTACTTTTTATTTTTGTTAAATAATAAATTTTTATTTACAATTATTAAATTGTATGCGTTAAACTTCTTTTAAATAAAATACTTTTCTCTCTTAATAAAAGCTTTAATTATAAAATTATTTGTTGTATTAAAATTAATTATTGTTATAAATTAACAATTATTAATCTTAATTAATATAATAAAATATTGTACGTATACTATTAAGTTTAATTGCTATTGTTGGACTAACATATTATATTTCTTTAATATGCTCTTTATTAAAGAATTTAAACTTTTTTTTATTTTTGTGTTATAACTTTTGCTTCAAATACTTGTTTGCGCTAAGCTTTTTTTTTATACTAAATTAATAATTTTAATTTTCTAAAAAATTAATTAGTTTTTTCTTTGTTTTTTAGATAAGTTTAACATAAGTTGTTATAATATTTTGTTTAACTAAGTGTTGCATGTTTCTTTGCTTTCTTTATTTTTTTTTAAGATAAATTTATATTGCTTAATTGTTGTTCAATTTTATTAAAAATTTCTCTTTTTATAGTAACGTCGCTTTTTAGCGCTTCTTTGCATTTATTTACGATTTGATTTATTTATTGTTTTTTTAATAAACTAATTAAAGTCTTAAGATGTTTTGTAATATTATTTAAATATTTATAAAAATTCTTTTAGTTGTATTTGTTGTTTAAGTTTATTGCTAAATAAAAATATAACGTTTTTGATTGTTTCGCTCTTATAGTTTTATTAAGTATTTAATTAACCTTTTGCGTAAATGCGAATGTTTTATTTAATAATATTTTATCTAGAACTTTCTATAATTAATCTAGATTTTTTATCAAATAATAGTTGTTGTTCGATCTAGTTTTAAGAATGTTTGTCTTTGTATTAATTTGTTTCTTAATGTTGTTTTAGCTATTAAATATCTCTCTTAATATAGTATTAATTTATTGTCAATTTATTAAGTTTTGTAATTAATAATCTTTTGCGAAGTAATTTAATTTGCCACATAAATAGTACGTTTTCTAGAATTTGTTATTTTGCTTTTCTCTAAAAAATTTTCTTTTATGTTGTTAAATAAAATTTAGTTTTATAGATATAAATTTACAATAATTTAAATTATTGTACTTCTAATTAAAACAAAATTCTTTTTACTAATATTTAATTGTTAATTCAAAGAAAATTCTTGCTCTTTTTCGAGATTAATTGTATCTTTTTTTTATAGCTTTTTTATATAATTTGTTGTCGAAATTAATAATTATTTCAACAAGATTAAATATATTGTTAAGAATTTTTTTATTACGCATAATTTTGTTTTTTAGATTGTTCTTAAAATCTTGTCGAAAGATTGTTATAAATGCGATATTATTTTATTTGATTAAATTAATATATTTTTGAAATCTAACAACGTAATTTGCTACAAAAATTCGTTAAGTTAAATGCTAAATTACTTTGTTCGCAATTTGTTTTTCGTTAAATATTTTAAAGATTTTTCGAAACTTTTTTTTAAAATTATTGAAGTCTATAAATATCGCACAAGAATTTTCGCTATTATTTTTCAAGTATTTTTGTAAATTTGATTTAAGTTAATATTAGATTCTTTCTCTAAAAAATGTTGATGCAAAAACTGTCTTCTAGTTCGCTAAAATAAGATAGAAGATAAAATAAATATTTATTTGCATAAACTAGTTCTTCAAGTTAATACGATTTTTATAATAGATATTAAGTTTATTAATTCTAATTTTGTCGTCTCTTATAATCGATAATCGACGTAATACTAATAAGCTAATGTTCGAAATAAAGACGTATTAATTTAATATAGACATTTTTAAAGTGTTTAAATTGTTACACTAGTATTTCTTGCGAAAGTATTAAAGTAAGTTGTGCTATTGAAGAAATTTGTAAACGTCTTTAAATAATGTAAGCAATTACTTAGTAACAAAAATTGCAACTATAGACAATTCTTATATTTAATAAATCTTAAGAGAAATTCGATAAACTAGAGTAATAATAAGTAAAAATCTATAATAAATTAAATACAATTTATAAGAAAGTTGCGTTCGAAAGCTATATATTTTTTTCTTTATTAAGAGTTTAAGATGTTTAAGATACTTAAGATCTTAATTATTTTAATTACTTTAATTAGAATTTAAGATATTTAAGAATCAAGCTATCTTAATTACTTTAATTCTATTAATAAATCTTCTCTTCTTAATTATCTTGTAAAAAGCGATGCGCGACAACTAGTATATATTAGCACGCGATTCGTAACAATTACTTTGCGTAATTAAATTACTTTTTAATGTTTATAAATTAATAAACTCTATATTAAAACTCTTGCAAATAAAACAAATATAAAGATCGCAACTTTTCTTTTTTTTAAAAAAAAAATCTTATACTTTTATATAATTTAAATAATTGTAATAAGATAACAATAATATAATAATCGCAAACAATCTTTTATTGTTTTAATCAAACTAATTTTTTGCTTTTCGCATAAAATTATCTTTTATTTTCTTATTTTTGTCTTTCGACTTTGCGAAAATCTAAAAATTTTAATTTCTTTTTACGTATCTTTTTAGTTAATTTTCTAAATAAGTACTTTTAAGCTTTGTGTTATTAATTTCTTTTAAAACATAAAAGTCTTTAATTTTATTTTCTTCTTTTATTTTGAAAAAATTTAATTATTAAAAGAATAATTTTATGTTGTATTTTTTATTAAGTTTAATATTATATAATAAAATCAAATCTTTAATTTAAAATAAACGTGTTAGCAATTAATAATTATTATCGAAAAGATTTTTATTTGTTTCTTTAAAACAACGAAAACGCAAAGTTGCTTTTTAAACATTCTTATTTTTTCTTTTTAATTGTTTTGTTTGCAATGTTAATAAATTTATTATTAAACAAACTTTTTCTTAATTTATAATATACTAGATTAAATACTTTATTTTAATTAATAGCACAACTTTGTATTTGAATTTAAGATAAAACAATATCTTTTTAATAAATTTTCGAATTGTTATTCTATTAATTTACAATATTGCGTACAAATGTTATAACTAATTTGTAAAGACTTTTTTAATTAATTTGAATAAAGTATTAACAATAAATCTATGTTTTTTTTTATTGTTTTATTTGCTTGTAAGTAATAAGTTAACGTTGTTACTTTTTTAATATTATATCTCTTTAAAAGTTCAATTGTTATATTGACTTTATTTTTGAGTTTATTGTTTATAATTATCTTCTTAATATATCTATATTAACAAAAATGTTCTTTTATAAAAAACTTACTATAACAAGTGCTTTAAGATTTAGAATTGCTTTAACTTTTATTTATTTTGTTAAATTATTTCGAACAACTATTAGATTTATTTTGACAAACGTTTTTGCAATTAATATATAAATGTAGTTTACAACAATCTTTTTTTACAAATTAAAAATATAAATCGAATATATAATTTTCTTTTGTTTATTAGAAGTTTTTCGCTAATATTTATCGCAACTTGCGACATATTTTTTGCAAAAATCAAATAGATTTTGTTACTAATACTAATTTGCAACGCGTCAATAAATACTCTCTTTCTCTTTATAATTATTTTTGTTATGCAAGCTTTTTACAATTCGATTTTTGTCTTTTGTTCGATTTACTATTTTAAATAGAGATATATTTTTATTTATTTTTTAAAACAAACGCTCTTCTTTTATTAAAAAATAAAGAGCATAATTCTTAAATTTGCGAAAATTCTTTTAACTTATATTTAATCTTTGTAGCGAAATTAAATATTGTGCGATTTGTTTAAATTTATCGAAATATTTATTTTTAAAAATATTTTTGTTCTTTTTTAATATTGTTATTTATGCAAGACAAATGTAAATATAATTTAATTAATTATTAATAAAATTATTAATATCTTTCTTATTAATTTTGTCGATATTGTTGAACAACTCTTTTAATTTTTTTGAAAGTTTATTAATTGTTGTATGTTTTTAATCAAATATATATTATATATTAAAGTCAAAAAGACGAATTTACATAAACAATTCCGGAAAAGATACTTTACATAAGCTATTCCTGCTATTTGTTCTCTATAGAGACAACATTAACATTTCTGCTCGTTTCTACTTGCGCTAATCTAATTAGGAAATTTAAATTATTTATATAAATTAGTATTGTTTTATACTTAGTTCGAAATTTTTTAGCTTAATTAGACTAGTACTAGGGACGTAATAAATTATCAAAATTAGGATTTTTCGATTCTATAAATAAATTCGCGTCTATAAGCGCCAATCTATTAATAAAATCAAGAAATTCTATTTTCGATAATTTATTACGTCCCTAGTACTAGCCTAATTGGGCTAAAAAA
>JAABUL010006646.1_pt1 | contig 13148 bp, 12 predicted proteins | sample 5559151 | NCBI WGS metagenome assembly JAABUL01 (sample SAMN10711876, study PRJNA513368) | rock metagenome | isolation source: Antarctica rocks | place: Antarctica: Victoria Land, Pudding Butte sud | reverse complement strand
GAACAGAGGGGGAAAGATGAACAACAAGCCAGCTGGGTCCGACGGTTTCACCACAGGGATAAGCCTTGGGGATGTTGTGACGTAGATAAACCACCAGCGAATATCGATTGTAAGCTGAAAACCAGACACGAAGAAGAGGGGAAAGAGGAGAGTGTAGGAGAAGCAGATGAGTACCAAAGGCATCGTCATGAATCGAATCAAAGCAGTCCATCTTGTTGATATTGCCAGAATGCGAGACCGGGGATGGGCCCTGTAGACGTGTGAGAGCGATGTGCGAAGAGCGAACATGAATTACATGCGACTTCCGGACGCACAGAAAGAAGGCGAAACTCGACACAGAGTCTCCATAAGTCGAATACTCGTCTTTTCTGCATGAACCGCTGAAGCGAGAGACTAGGATATCATCGCGCCCCTGATCAAAAAGGCCGCCAAACGCAACACCGAACCTCGAGCTCCCAGAGCCGGTCACCAGGAAATATCTGCCTACGCCCTCAGACGAACCTCCCGAAAAATATAGAATTCAAGAAACACTAAAATCCAAAACCCACTCGCACCAAGATTGGCTACACCAGCACAAGGAGGCCTGCCCCAACTGCCACGAAGATACCCACATTAGCACCATCAACCCTCCCCGCCGCGCCTTTAAACGGCACAACCGGCGGCGAAGTCGTAGGTTTGCTTATTGGCCCACTCGCGCTTGCGCTGCCTAAAGGCGTAGTCGCATTGCCTCCCGTCACCGGATACGGCGCGCCTGTTGCGAGGGCTGTCACCGTTGTTTGTGAATACAGACCCTGGCTGGGGGCGCTGGAGAGGGTGGATGAGATGGTGGAAAGAGGGATAGAGCTGTTGGACAGCATGGTGGAAGTGAGGGTTTCGGTTTGGCCGGCTTGGACGACTGTGCGGGTTAGGGTGTAGGTTGAGGTCGAGGTGGTGGTGGTGGTTGGGGCGGCGGAGGCGGCGGGTGTAGTGGTGCCGGCTTCGAGAGCGGCGAGGGAGAGGGAGGAAAGGGAGAGGAGGGTGAGGTGGAGGAGGGGGAGATGCATTGTGGATTGGATGAGAGTGTGAGGGATGGGTGATGATATCGTAGGGACTTGCTGTATGATGAGTGCGATCGCTGGTTGAAGTCAATATATTGGGTTTGCGGTCCTGCGCGTCAAGCGTGTAGGGTTTGAGACGAATTCCTAGATGGAGTTTTGTCTTTGGAATCTGCGTCTTGCGATGGGATGGAGAAAGCAGGTACAACTGTAGAATGAGGAGTGTCAATCACTTTGGTGTTGTCCGCGTAAAGAGTGAACCGCGAACAAAAACGTGCGTTAAGGATAGTGGTGTAAGGTTCTCAGAACCGAAGTACGAGTGAAGGAAATTAAGATCAGAGTGTCTTCAGCGCAAGAGGGCAAAGCTTGAAATGGCGCGGCATGAAGGAGAGTAATACTTAGATGAAACTACTTTACATCAACATGAGACGGTCGCAACTGTTCTGGCCTCGACTGAGCCGCCTACGGTCCTTTCGGCAAACAAAGAAAGACCTCGTTCCTTTGGCGCAAGACAAGCCGAGCTGCACATGGGTTCCTTTGTCGCCATCTTGATGGCTCAGGGTAGGATGAAGCGACTTGCCGCAACAAGTTCAATCCATAAATGAGCTTGATGTCGCATCTAAGGTCAAAGGGTGGGTGGAAGAAGCCAGATTCGTGTATGTGATTGGTGGACCTGACCAGGTGAAACCCTAGCGTGGAGGCGGCCTGGCTGCACGGAATACAACCACCCTAGAGCCCGTCATTGACGAAATGTAGAAGTAGAGACATACTTGAAGGTGAAAGAAGCAGCAGATTGAGAGTAACGACGCTGATGGATGTCGGCAGTACGTGGTTAATAGAGGTGTTTCCCAAAGTGACAAATTGCGTTCAATGGAGACTGCAGGACAACCAGGTCATCCAAACCACATCAAATTGCGAAAGGCGCAGAAAAAATCAAGACAGGAAAATTTGCCATTGCCAGGACGTATGATCATGCCACCGCTCTCGGATTGAAGGCTGTACGAAGTACGAGCTCAATAGTCTCGTTTTTGAGCCGATTGGCCTGCATTTTCAGCAACTGCGAGGGTCGAGTAGTGCATTTTCCCACATTGTGGCCAGCCACATTGGCCGCATGATGCATGTCAGGCAGCTGCATGGCATCCTAAGACCATAATATCGGAAGAGGCGCATATGGGGGAGAGCATGTGACTTGTATAAGCGCTTGGAATGATCTCAGTAACGACCAGAACAGCAACGATGGAATTTGACCAAAGAGAGTAATATTGACAGTGGTACCTACCGTTGATGTCCTTTGAGAAAGACTGGGGACTCAATCCATTGCCTGCCACAACAGATGTCTCGACAGCCAGATCCCTCAAATCGCGCTCATGGACCGTACATGTAAGAGCGAGGAGCCGACTCCGGACTGTTCAATCCGAAGAGCGGTTTCTTATTATGATCCCTCGATCGGTCTGCTTGCAGTCACCAGCTGCGCATGTAGACTATCCATTAAAGAGAAGATTTGTTGTCCGGCGTAGACGCTTGCTTTGGATCAATTCCTTTCAAGATCTTGCTCATATATGATTGCTGGTAAGTCCGCTCGTATTCGGTGCGTAGGTATCGCCTCGGCGTTGAGCGACAACGTTTTACGAGCAGGATCTGCTCTCTCAATCGTTTGCTCTGTACCGATGCAAGCCGTGGCAGTCAACATTCTTCTCGCGATTAATGGATCGGTCCCATGCTTCGCGGCCTCAATCATGGGGAATACTCGCGCACAAGAATGAACTCTAGCGCTGCGCCTGAAGAGCGTCTGCTCGGGATGTCTTCGCAGAAGCACGCATCGTGGCGCAAGCGACAGAGGTAGATCTCGGCATAGGCTATCTATATAGACTATGACAGGCCCACTATCACTCAGGGCCGGCATACTTCGAAAATTGCACTGATGCCATCGTCTCCAGCTGCACCTTCTCTTCTGTCCATACTTTTACAGTCTTCCTGCGTTGAGCAATCTTCAGGGCAATTGCAGGCCCTCCTTCCTCTGTAATTGAGTCTGTGTTTCCTCGGTTCGGGGAGCCGGATGTATTCCAATGAAAATGTACTTGTTGCTTCCTCCGCTGTCATAATTACAGGACGGCTTTGCTCGTTTCCTTACGATCGGCACTGCTCGCCTTTGCATTCGTAAACGCTCTTGCATGAAGTCGTGCTGAAGTTCTGGTGGCAGTGGGAATTTGCGGCGCTCTTCCAGTGGCTTGATAGGTATACCCCAGAGCAATAGACGTCTGTTGAATATCGCCCGCTAAAGAATGTGCTCGATCTAGTTGTGCATGTGCCTTTTAGTCAATCCAAGGGTCCTCATCGCTTAGCAGCTTAATGCTGTTTCGATGGATGCTCTGATGCACTCCACGAATTTTCTACTCCGCCTGCGCATATTTGTGCAGCGACGTACCGGGAAGGAACGCAAGGCAGGAGGCGCGGTAGTATCATTATTTATTATCTTGCCTGAGTCGCTGTGCTGATTCGTAAGTACACAGCGATGCGAGGGTTGACCGCCTCACTTTGTTCCTCATCAAGTGCTTCTCCGCAGCGTTTCAGCTCATTGAACGATCGGAAGGCAAGAAAGCTTGGAAAGTGGCACCAGAGTGTACCACATGGCCTAAACTCGAAGGCCTTGTCAATTGATCCACATTGAAGCTGGGAACTGTAGTAGCACGGGGCATTTAGTCAAATCAACGGCTGCTAAGGTGTCACATGCCGCGCAGGTGGGATTGAAGATGATCAATCGTTTTGGAGCCGCCGTTCTAGACTACTAGCTTCCAGTATATCGTGCTGGTACGCAAGCCGCCTCAGGATCACAATACAGACGGTACTTCTCTGTACCCAGCTTTCTATACTTCAGAGGTGAACTTTGGGCCAAAGCGGCTGGGCAGCCGGGCCGTCGGGGCCGGCCGCCTACTCGTAATGCCACCCGAAGCCAAATACATCCACCAGTCACTCCTATAACATCAATACCTTGATCACTAGATGATTACAATAAGAATCAGCAGACGGATGTCACAGATATCACTACGACAAATCAGCTTGGGACCAGTGACGTCTATGGCGTGGAACCATTCAGAGAGCCCAGAGGCCCTGCCATCCTGCGTCTTTCATGAGGCCAGCAGCTTCGCCGAAGTTTACTGACCACCATTCGAACCCTAGAGAGTATACTGAACTTTCTCGACCTTGCATGTCCTCTATGCGCAGAAGCAGCTGTGTATCTGTGTTGGCTGTATATTGTGTAACTTGATGGACCGAGGCTTTCCTTGTACGATCACTCTTGAACACATCTTGGGATGCCTTAAATACTTCAGCGGTGGCATTATCATGTCTTAGTACCGAGAACTGTTGCTTCTTAGCGTACTGTATGATGTCTCCTCATCTGGGTCAAGTAGCCGCTCTACTCCACTCTGCTACATGGATCTCCCATGTTGTTCTTACCGATTGGGCCTTTGTCAGAGATGAGCATGCATTGTTCTTTCCTTTTTGGGATGGAGACAGCAATTGCTGGGAAAGATGGATGTGACACCAATATAATAACACGCATGTGACGACTTTGACTTCTCGAATACACATATACTGACCACTAGACGACGGTAGTGTCAGGTCCTCAACTCTTTGAGGCACAGATAAGGACCACTTTCCTTCATATACACCCTTTCCCATCCATCATCCACTCATTCCAACCAACTGCCCCTTCACTGCACCCACTCTCAAGACGTCAATCAATCTTCATCCCACATACCTTGTCCGTCTCTAAAGACGAAGATGCTTTCACTCATACCCTTCCCACTACTGCTTCTCAGCAGCCTCGTGGTCTCTTTCCCTGGTCAACACTCGCACTCTGTCCGAGCCCTCGGAGAGCACGGTGCAGATCGCCGCCGTGATTCCTTCCAGCAGCGCAACCTCGACACCATCACAAGAATCTACGAGCGGAACGTATACCCCACCAACCTACAATTCATCACCAATGGGTCGAGTTCCGTCCCAGCCGGTCTCTTCAATGAGAATGCTGCGGGGCGTATCACCCCCCTCGGGAACTTCACCGGCTTCAAGGAGTCTACCGAGTACTTCTTCGCCCTCTCGCCAGTGCCGCTGCCGCCGACCTATGGTGCCTTCTCGAAGATACAGATAGTCGAATTCCAGTCTCAATGCGCGAATGTCGCGTCTTCCGTGGTTTATATAACAATGTCGGTGATTCATCTTGGGGCGCCTAATGACGGGCAGTTGATCTCCACGCTCAAGCAGGCATGTTTCACTTCCCTTCCTCGGCCACTGAGAAATTCTGTGTTTTGGCAAAGTCCCTAGCACTCTAACATACTCTATAGATTGCTTTTTGGGAATTCGACGACAGCGGGGCCGTTCTCAAGTACGACGCGTGGATCCCCAACATCGCCCTCTTCAACAGGTCGGTAATTTGCCCCTCACAATTCGCCTGCCATCACTGACACCTTCTAGAATCGGCCATGACTCTAATAGCGGTAACGTAACAAGCGCCGACACCCAAGCCGCTACCATCCAGATCCTCTGCGGAGAGATCCAAGCCGAGTGCACCGGCAGCAACAGCCAGTACACCAGCCCGCAGAACTGCATCGAAGTTCTCTCCGCAAAGCCATTCGGCGATTGGGACGAGGTATGGATGGACAGTGTAGTCTGTCGAGAGCTGCATATTCTGCTGGCGAGGATCGACTCATTGGTGAGTGGACTGCAGAGCTAGATGGTGTTTATGGCTGACCATGTATGTGGTAGACGCATTGTCCGCACGTAGGACCGACTGGGGGGAGTAAGTGCATCAACGAGCCCTACGAAGACGGGTATTTCCTCAGCGACGAGGCGCTGTTCGGTAAGCCGGAGGGGCAGAACTTCGTCTGCGAGAACGACCGTTCCTTCTTCCCTTGGTGAAGTGCGAGAAATTGGGGAGGATTGTTGTTCGAGGCATGCTCAATCTGCCATACCCAAGGAAGTATTGTTCACTGCCAGACTGGTTCTTCGAGCATCTCTACCCACACTATTAGATTTGAGGCGCGGTCAGGATGTTCATAGATAGCGGAGATCCATGTTTTTGATTATCATAGACTAGAAGCATAGAATAGATAGCAACATGCTAGTAACATTAGCTACAGGGTAGAAGGAGTATTTGTCCATCAAAGAGCTAAAAACAGCATCATTGATACATGCTGTAGATTGGTGTCTGTCCAATCCAAAAGAGTAGAAATCATACCCTGGCTTCTGTGTGCTCTTTGGTTCGTTCTCTCGCTTTAGATGGAAAGCTGAAATGAGAACTAGGCATGCGTGGGATTGCCTTTCTCTCCTTTCTATCGCCTTCCCCTCGACCCAATTTTCTGAGGACGTTGAGATCGTTGATAGGCCCTCCACCACCGGGATGGCTTCGACTAAAGCTATGCTTGCAAACCTGTAAATCACGTATGGATAACCAATTCTCTCTTTTCTAGAAGCTGTAGTCATCGAGGTACCATGGTTCGCAAAATGCGAACGCCTATGCTGTTGCTCATATTCCCCTTTCAAAGCAACCGATTTTCCCTGACCTAATCCATGTCATGGAGAACCCATCCGTCACACGGTTCCGCTAACTTGATTGATTACCGCACCGCTCTCAGCCCACCACCCTCGACCCACTACCCCACCCCTCAGCTCACCAGCCCTCCCCTCCCCCCCTCCCCCCCTCCCCCACAACCTCAACCAATCTCCCCCCCTTCCCCTCCCCCTTCTCCCCTTCCTCCCCCACCTCCCCCCTAACTAAATTCGGCATCTCCACCTCCGCATACCCCGGCACCTGACTCACCAGCCCAAAGAACGTCAGTATCTCAAAACCCGCCGCCGGCATCATGCGCTCGATGTAGCTCGGCTCGCCGGAAGAATAGCAGTTCGCGCCGAAGCTGTCGCGGCCGGAAAGAGGCGTCATGGTGGGTGTGTCGGAAAGGAGGAGGATGCGTGCGCGCTAAGAAGGGGAGGGGGGAGTTAGTGCGATGGTTTTGGGGGGGAAGCTTGGGGGAAGGGGAGGGGTACGCACCCGTCCCCAGAATTCACGAAACCTCGAGTTCCAGCCGCTGCGCTCATCGCCGAGCCATAGGTACGCCATCCCTATCACTACGGCCTCAACCTTCGCCGCCCATTTCTTCCAGTTGGCGTTCAGGAATGCGACGACCTTCTCGCTGGCGTCGCCCATGCCAATAATATCGAGCTGCACGTCCTTCCGCGCGTAAGTATCTACGAAAGCCATCACCGAGGCGATATGCTCCTCCACGCTACGATGCCCCTCAACGCGGTTCTTGACCGGGTCGATATTCATAACCCCATCCGTCCCATACTTCTGCGGGAGCGCATTCCAGGTCTGCTGCGTGACGGCGCGGGCGCCGCGGCGGTGCCAGATCAGCTGGCCGCAGTTTGCGATCATGATGCCGGTGTCGCTGTTGGTGGTAGAGGAGGAATGGGGGGAGTCAACGGCGTGGGCGAAGTCGAGACAGCTCCCTGCGGCGAGGGAGACTTGCCCGATGGTGCGGTAGGCGAAGATGCCGAGGTCTTGGACGGATTCGCCGAAGTAGAGGATTAGGCGGGAGGCGGTGCGGAAGTGGGTGGAGGTGAGGATGGGGATGTGCGGGGTTGAGGGGGGGGCGTTGGTGGTGGGGTTGAAGGGGAGGGGGCTGGTGATGAGGTTGGTGGCGGTGAAGCGGGGGGAGAGATTGGCGCGGATGCAGGCTGGTGGGTGTTAGCTACTTCTTGGTATGGTATGACGCCGGTTTGGGGTGTGAGCTGAAGTAGAAGAGGTGCGAGATTTTGAAAAAGGTACGTGTGAAGGCGGTGGGGAAAGGGGGCTGACTGTTCATGGCTTCGCGCTGTTTCTCGTTGACGCGGTCATTCTTGGAGATGAAGAAGTTGAAATCAAGGTCCGGACGGGAGATGGAGCGAATTTGGTCTTTGTCGGTGATGAAGTAGCTGGTGCAGAGTCAGCGGTGAGGTCATGGCTGGTCGTGGGAAATGAGGCGACTGCTTACCCCAGGCCTTTTAGATCCGCTGGAAACTCGGGGTCTTTGGGCAGCGTGCTGCTAAGGCGGCGGAACATCTTGGCCTCTTGTGTCTCAGTTTTTGTCGTCGTGTAGATTGATAGTGAGTCGAGAGGCTAGATGCCTGGAATGGACAAAAGGGGTAAGGTGCAGGCAAGGAAAGATCAGGCAGGGTGTAACGGAAGACACGATATTGTGGAAGGACAAGAACGAGTACGTGATTGGAGATGTAATGAGAGCCTTCACGGTCAGACTATTGATAGTGAAGTGAATCTTTCTTGGGTGTTGAAATGATGTTTGCAGGTAGATATTTTGCAGAAGCGGGTTTCTATGCTGGTAGCCGCGATGCAAACCTGGACATGTCCTAGAATGAGACGCGCAAATTCACCTGTAGCTAAAGGCGTCGATAAGAGTGCCTGTATATGTTCGACCATGTTCCAATAATGACATGCATGTTCCGAACGCCTCCCAATGCTCTTCTTTGTACATCCTTACATCAAGGGAACGCCTCCCTCTAAACCCTCAATGCTTGGTCACAGCGCAATGCCCTATGGTGGTATCACATCACCAACTCGCCTTCCTGACTCCCGGTATATTTCCCTCTAGTGCATTCATTCGGAAAGGATACTGTATTCATCAGCTCGCGACCCACTGGCGTAATGCCGCCGCACTGATAGGGGCCTACCCTTGCCATGCGAAAGTCGCTGAACACGCCACGACCCTTCCCTCCTTCTGTACACCGGTTCCGTATCTGCGTTGGTCTGGTATAGCAGTGCATCTGCGATAGTTGTAGCTGCGCTTGAGCGCGAGTCCGTTGAGGAAGGGTGGTGTTGCGGATGATGTAGCGTAGAGCTTGTCTTGGGGTAGGCAGTCAGCGATAGCTCTGTTGATCCTGGGCAGGGATTATGAAAAGCAATTTGATGCAGCGTGGGAGCCGCAGCAATTATGGAGGTGGAATTCCAAGCCATACCTCTCTGTCTCATGCTCTGCGAAGACTTTCCTGGTAAACGTCAGCGCGGCTCGTCGAGTGGCTTCCACAACGACAACCGTTTAGTATGATCTCTGATGATCTTGATGTTGACATAACCGCTCAGGTCCAGTTTCTTCGCCCTGAACATCGCCATAGCAAATAGCTGTGGGTAATGTTTGGATGGGATTGCGGAGTGCAGACGGAGACCTGAAGTGGCCTAGGCGCCGTGCTCGGTCTAACCATATTGGGAAGCACCCTGCTCGGACGCGACCTCAGTCCGTAAAACAGTAAACTATTTCTTCTTCCTTGAGAATTCTTTTGTCAAATCTTATGCCTACCTTAGCTTTCTGTTGATCTGGCCTATGAGAAACGGTTTGCAACTATAATTACGGTCCTGGATGTTTGAGCTGCAAAGTCGTCTAAGCGGCTTTCTACCTTTCTGATTACCCATCACTGAGAATTCAGAGTGAATTGATTGCTATAACGGAGTAATATCATGATGGTAAGCTAATGCGTGCCTGCAGACTTATAGTGCACGCAATGGCGAAATAGAGAAGGATAAACAAGAAGACGTCAATTAGTGCAAGGTCGCATCTAGAGATCCAGAGGTCTGGAAAGATAAAGGATCACAAGTCCGCCCATTCAAAGGTAAACCTGGACACGCCATCCCGTGAAAGCGCTATTCTTCGTCACCGTCGTCCCCACTGCTAGAAGTTTCCGCGTCTTCTTCAGCATTTGACTCCACCAATTCGACCTCCTGTTCGCCGCTCTGTGCCTCACCCTCGATATTCATACTGAGTTCTGCGAGTGCTTGGCCGCTGCCGGGAGTCGCGGGAGAGGTAGGCAGATTTAAAGCAACCTTTTTGTCCTTCATACAACGTGGATCGTGCTTGCATGGATCCGAAGAGTTGAAGCATGCATTCCGACCTATGTTGACTGGCCCGGGCTCAACCGTGTGGTGACGCCAGTTGCAGCAGATCCAGTTACAACAGAGATGGCTGAGATGCCATGCGTCCTGGATGAAGCCCTCCTTCTGAGCCGATGTCAGGTGGTGATTAACAATCAAAGCGACTATCCCAAAGTTGACTCCAATAGTGTGGATCCCTGATGCGTCCTTCCATTGGTAATTGCAGACGATAGTCTGATGATATTTCCCGTTTTTGAGCAAGCCACGTGGGTTCGGATGGAGCATGCAATCCCCAATACCGCGATATGGAGGGAAGAGCTGGTGGACATTCGAGACATGCGTGCGCATGGCTTCTTTGATGGCGTCGGTAGGCGTGTATATGAAGAAGCGCTTCCGCTCCTTGACCGACAATTCATCGTTGATGACCTGCGAAACCGGGAACGAAAAGGAAATGCTGCGACTGGGAGACCCGAACTGGAGGCCGGAGATCTGGATTTTCGGCTTCGGAGTGTAGAGCCAAGGCTTCTTAGTGATCACGCCTAGGGATTGGCGCTCAGCTTCGTACATAATTTTGGGAGCGATGTTACGACGCTTAGCTTCGTCGTGGTAGGTGGCGTACTTCTTTTCGGGTCCGACTGGCTCTTCCTCTCGCTTGCGTTTGGATCTTACAGCACTTGTCTTGGCAGTGCTGCTCTTGTTGGTATTTCCGCTCTTGCGATTGGGGCCCAGATTACTAGCGCGACGCCTGGATTGACGACGGCCAACAACAGGGTTCGAATCGTCAGAATCGCCATCTTGATCTTCGTCGTATACACTATCCTTATCGCTAGAGATGGTGCTAGGCTCAGAAGACGGGGCGTATCTGAAGGGGTCAAGATCTTCCGCGGCCCCCGAGCTTTGGCGCGGCTGAATCGGTGAAACAGCATTCTTGGATTTCCGTTTCATGGCATTGATCAGTCCGGACATGGTTCGATCCTTGACCGCCCCGGTCTCGATGGAACCGGAAACCGGCTTCTTGCTTGGAGTGTTGTCGACTTCATTGAGGACCGCCAAATCAGGGTCTTCGACCGTGGAACTGGAGCCGCAGAATAGCGCAGAAGAGCTGGTTCCCGGCATTGGAGCTTTTTTGGATGCACAAGACGGCAAAATTCTCTGGGCAAGGTGGAGCCCCGTATGGCAGGCAAATCGTAAATTCGCTCGTCAGCTCGCTTCCCGACTGGAAACAACATCAGAAAGAGGTCCAATGGCCATAATAACGAACAGGAGACGTACTCAGCTTAGAGCTTATTGGTTGACACGTGAATCCGGTAAGCAGTGGAACACTTTTCCTTGGTCAAAATCTGGCCCGACAAGAGGCCCAAGTAATCCCTGTATCTGGGGAAGGCACGCTAGAGTCAGAGCCGAGAACAGAAACACCTGTGTCACCGGTCAGAGTAGCGTTGACGGAGGTAAATCTATCACTCAATGATGAACGGCGGATGACTGTGGTACAAAAGAAACAGAAGATATGTGTGAACGTGAGGAGGAATTTAAGTTGTGGCGGCCCGTGTCAACAAATAGCTTCTGAAAATGAATCAAAAGTGGAAGGCAACAGCCGAGGTAATTCCCCGGATAAGAAGTGATGAAGCCTGCCTCTGATGCAGGCTTCACTTGTATGCAACAGTCAATCTCTAATTCACAGTGGGGGTTGAAAGATCAACTCGCCCGTGAGTTCCGGAGATACCCTGCAACATGAGAATAGGAGCATATCACGACTCAAGTCATTCCTCTGATTCTGTTATGCATGTGGATCGTCTTGTGCGTAGAGGAACTCTATGTCCGCCCAAACATTCTTCTTACAGTGTAGGAGGTGTTGCTCAGTCTGGTTGCATTACGATGCCGGCACGGGTCTTGGGCTTGGTCTTAGAACGGGATAATGCACAAAGCCATCATCTACTACAAGAGCCAGAAGGAAGCCTTCCCACAGCAGGCTTGCAGGGAGAAGGCCGGCAGAAAAGCATGGGAACCCACTAGCTTGCTCTGTCGAACAGCGAAGGAGCCTCTGTGGGGAGGAAGATTTAGTATATAAAAACCAGCGTACCTGGCGAGAACGATAAATGGGGGCCTGCTTATGTTGCGTACTAACAATGCCCCGTCAGTCTCCACAATATAACTTCATGGCATATAACCAACATTCGTGGTTTGCGGGTATGCCATGGGGCCTGGGTGTCATGTGAGTACCGGGAAGATGGCTCACGCCTCTAACCCGAGACAATGCCTCCTGATCTGTGGTGCATGTGCAGGAAAGATAGGCAAAAGTCTCGACCAATTACCTGGAGTCATACTTTGGTATTAGTGGTACCGACGTTGATCTTGGCGAGGGCTAATGTTGTTGCTCGCTGACGCTTTCTTTCTTAGAGGTCACAGAATACGAGGTTGTCGATCCTGATATACTGGAATCCCGAACGGCTACCGACGGGACGCATGGATAGCAAACAATCAATGTGCGAATATCCGCCGGGTAGCTGCAGCTCTTGCGAGTGGCAGCGCCGGTGTGTGCGTAATTCACAGGACTGCGTTGTTTCGAGGCTTAGACAATACTCGTCACTGCTGTTGGCCGCTCTTGGGCACGGTAGCTTCGGGTCTAGAACCATCTCCTCATGCGGTCGACCCTTACCCTCTCGTTTCCCTATATATCAACGCCTGAGGCAGCGGTCTGTATGAAGTAAAATTTAAGGGTCTAGTTACAATTCACCTATCCTGTTGCACGCAGTACGATACAATGGAATTGCACGAAGAATTCGAAAACGCTCATCTGCTTGAGCAATCACCTTCCACGACTTCGGAACATTCAGATGGCTCAATTCCAACCGTGGTTGAATCCCCATATCCTGACGACCTTCATCAACATCTGGATTATGTGCACTCGGCTAACGTTACTGTCCATGACGGGCACCTCGCCCCACGAGAGTCAGTACCCGGAACCGAAGGTCTCGCGCTCGAAATCGATGGGTTCCAAACTCCAATTGGTAGTCATGCAAACGTAGCGGACGTCACATTAGAGGAAAGTCTACCACAGGCACCAGATCCACATGCCAATATATCGAAATACGGCAATTATCACAACACACAGCTGAAATTTGACCAGCTCTTTGAGCCACTCAAGACTCGATCGAATCAATATCCCCTGCTTGCAACGCCAGATGAGAAAAACAATTCGA